>ENA-OSAE01000449-OSAE01000449.1-marine-sediment-metagenome-genome-assembly--contig:-NODE-449-length-15475-cov-44.700778_pt1 | contig 15475 bp, 15 predicted proteins | sample MGYA00237870_ERZ529317 | MGnify/ENA primary metagenome ERZ529317 (study PRJEB26369, sample SAMN03142812) | marine sediment metagenome | biome: marine; feature: borehole; material: sediment... | reverse complement strand
GATAAAGTTTGTTAGATATATTAGCTTAACCCTTAACCAACTGTTTTGGAGAAGAGCCAAAAATTCTTTACCTTTCATTTCAGCCGGAACCTCACGCCAAAGCATCAGGTGGTTAATCAGCTTTCTCTCCGACTAACTACCTACCCACCAGTCCCATTCTCTCAACCACGATTCCGATCATTTCATCGATGGCTGTTACTAATCTTGCAGCGGCCGTATAGGCATGCTGGAACCTGACCATATTGGCCATTTCTTCATCCAGGGAAACTCCGGAAGCCATTTCCCTTCGGTTCTCCAGGTGTGAAATGAGAAGCTCCTGGTTGTCCACCATTCTTTTTGCTTCCTGGGTTTGTACACCCAGCCTGGATACCAGTGATTTAGTAAAATCATCAAAGGTTCCTCCATTGATAACTTCTGCATTCTTAAGTTGAGCCAGAGCCAGGGCATTGCTTCCATCTCCCGGAAGATTTGCAGCATCTGTTGCAGCAGCTATTTGTTCAATATCCAGATATGGATTCACAGCAATCAACTCATCATCACTCAGGTCTACGGCTTCTTTGAAAAAGTTAATACCATTTGAACCATCAAGACCATAGCCGTTTTTGTGGATTGCATTAATCTCATCCCTCAAAGTATCAGCCAGCTGCTTGAGATTATTCTGATATTCTGCTATTACATCATCCCTTATATCCAGGAGCCCCCTCAATTCTCCACTCTGTATATCCACATTTCTCCCTGTTTTCGCCCAAATTATTTCGGGCGGCTCTGCCGTTTCATCAAGCTTTAACTCCTTATAGTATATGCCCTGAACAAGGGGCGTCCCTGAAATGGTTATAACTGACTGCCCATGTTCATTCTCATTCACATCAATATCTATGATTTTAGACAACCTGTCTATCAATAGATCTCGCCTGTCCCTCAAATCATTGGCATTGTCCCCTGTTATCTCCACCTGCTGGATCTTCAGGTTTAGCTCGGCAATCTGCCTTGAGAGGGAATTAATATCCCCCACCTTTGTTTCCATAGTAAAATTGGCATGATCCGTCAAATCCGAAAGCTTCCTGTTGATGTGGTTAATAGTATCCGCAAGGTCAACTCCTCGCTGGTAAACGATTTCCCTAACTGTAAGGTTTTCCGGGTGTTTGCTTAATTCCTGGAAGGCATTCCAGAAATTATCCAAAACACTTCTAATTCCCGTTTCTGAAGGTTCATTGAAAATAAGCTCTATCTTCTGCAGAAAATCACTCTTAATCTCCCATTCTCCTAGGGCCTGGTTTTCGTTTCTGTAATCATAATCCACGAACATATCCCGAATCCTTCTAACTTCCTCTATTGTGACTCCACTGCCTACCTGACCTTTGAAAAAGGATCTATTAAAACCATAAAGGCTTTCCAAATGTGTTGAACTCATTATGGCCTGCTGCCGTGAGTAGCCTTCAGTATTTGCATTGGCAATGTTGTGGGCAGTAACATTAAGGGCATATTGGCTTGCAAAAAGAGCCTTTTTAGCTATATCAAGACCAAAAAAGGATGACTTCACACCACTCACCCCTATAGCTTTATATCCACAAAACTCTTCACATCTTTTTTATCCTTCTTGCCCGAACCGTCCTTGTATATTCCGGTATCCTCCTCAACTGCTGAGGTTATCAGTTTTATGGAATGGTTTATGTGTTCAAGGGACTTTTGAATGAGTCTTGAGTTGGTCTGGTTGACTTTTTCCAACTCCCCTAAAACTGCGGTAATCTTCTGCTGAATCTCTTTAAGATGATGTTTTGAACCAGTATCGATCTTATCCAGAAGCTCAGCAAGGGTAATCCTGTCAACATCTATCTCTATGTCTTTGCTGATTTCCTTCAAAATTCTGAACCTTTCTTCCTCAAGCTTGCCTATTTTTAATATAAGGGCCTGCTCCGACCTGACAATGTTATCCAGGCGTTTCACGTTTCCCTCAACCAGGCAATCAGTTTTGGTTTTCGAAAGGGCAAGAATATCTTCATATATTTCCAGTTCTTCTCCAAGCACTTCTCCCAGCTGTTTTAGCAAAGCACCCATCAGAGCCACTCCTTATCAAATCAATTCATCTACTATTGCTCTCTCCAGGAGCTTTTCCGCTACCTTTTCACCACTCACACTGTATGTGCCTTTAGAAATTTGTGCTTTCAGGGCCTCAACCTTTTCCTTCCTTATCTCCGGGGCTCTTTTGATCTCACTTAAAGCCAATTGGTAGAACCTTGCTTCGGTGGAAAGCTCCACCCTGTCTTTATCGGTTTTAATATTCCGGGGTTTTTCTTTTTTGGTCTTTTCTTCTATTCTCTGGGTGCTGTACGCTTTAATAATGCTCTGTATCTGGCTTTTTGAAATCATCATGTTTCCACCTTCTTGACAAAAAAATTCACCCCAAATTTTCCCTCATTTTTGATATCGGAAAGGTGATATTAAAAGTTTATCTTCAATTATATTGAATATCCGCTGAAAAACGGCATTTACAGCAATATAAAAAAATTATCTCCTTAATGTAGCTTATTTCTTCCTCTTAATATTAAGATGCATCCTGCCTTTCTTGATTTCTTTCAGTGGCATGTCTTTGTTTCCCATCAGCTTATCTTTCAGTTCTTTTGCGCACTCTTCACAGTACCTGCCGCTCCTTATTGGTTTATCGCATCTTTCACATCTCAAGAAAATATTTACGTTATCCTTAGAAAGCATTAACCGCCCTTCTCTGAGAAAACGTATTATCTTTTTTGTCGAAACTCCTGTCTCACTACTTACTCTGTCTATGGTTGCTTTAGGATGTTCATAAAGGTAATCCCTGACCTTGTTGTAATCCTCCTCATCTTCTCTCTGGCAATCGGGACACAGCATGATATTGGTGTAAACAAAAAGCTTACCACACCTGGGACAGTTTTTTAACTGGGGCATGCTAAAACCTCCTTCTTTTCTAAAATCCTTTCCCGGATGCTAGAGTCAAAACAAACACTTCCCACACACCGCTTTCCAGCAGCACCCTGGAACATTCATCAACTGTGGCACCTGTTGTGAAGATATCATCCACAAGCAAAATCCTTTTAGCCTTAAACTGTTTCGGGTTCTTTACACGAAAAGAACCCTTTAAGTTTTTTAACCTTTCCCCTCTACTCAGTTCTCGCTGCAGCCTGGTATCTTTTACTTTTATAAGGTTACCGCCTACCAGCTTACAGTTCAACGCTTTTGCTACGGGTCCAGCAAGCAATAGGGCCTGATTGAATCCCCTCTGACTCAGCCTTTTTCTGCTTAAAGGTACGGGGACAACACACCCAAAAGCAGGCCAGTTCAAAGTTTCAAGCTTCTCAATCAAAAGCCCTGACAGCAGACCCGCAAGTCTTTTCTTGCCTTTGAACTTGAAGTGGAATATTAGCTGTTTCAGTATGCCGTCAAAAACACCCACTGATGCCCCCTGGGTAAAACAGTGCTCCATGGTTACACAGTCATAGCAGTATTGAAGGAATTTGGTATGGTGCAGTGGTTTGCCACATTTTCTACACACAGGTTCCTTAATGTATTCAATAGCTTTAAAGCATCTACGGCATACATCCCTTTCATCTCCTTCAAGCATTTCACCGCATACAATACAGTTGGCAGGGGGTGGATAAACCAGGTCAAGGAGCGTTTCTACTAACAGCTTCATAATGCATCTCCAATTTTTGCAATTTTTATTTTAATTCGTCAAATTTATGGTATTTCCTCTAAAAAAATCAAAAATATATCGTTTTGCAGCTTCGGGATTCAGCTTGACAGAAAACACAAATCTGTTATAATAAAATTGCACATACTATATGGGGGTATATGGTATAAAGGAGGTGGGTTTGAATGCCCTTTTATGATTTCAAGTGCAGAAAATGCGGTAAATCCTTTACCGTTTTTGCTTCCATCAGGGATAAAGACAAAACTAGATGTCCCGAGTGCGGATCAGGGGACGTTATCCAGGAATTCAAATCCATTAACGTAGGAACATCCGGGGGAAGAAGCACCTGTAACACCGGTTTTGGCTGAAGCTTTTAATTAGAGGGAATCGTAGATTCCCCAATCCAAAAATCTACTGCATAAAACTGTGCAGTAGATTTTTTGTTATGCATTTTTATATAATTTATTTTATTATAATTTATATTATAATAATTTATGGTATAATAATACTGAGGTGATATTATTATGAAATTCAGGTTTATAAATAGAGAAAAGGAATTAGAGTTTTTGGATAAAGAATACAACAAACCAGGTTCATCTTTTATAATCATTTATGGTAGAAGAAGAATCGGAAAAACAGCTTTAATAAAGAAATTTATTGAAAACAAACCTGCCCTGTACTTTCTTGCAACAGAAGAAATGGAAAGGGAAAACATAAAGAACCTGCAACACCTGATTGCAAACTTTACTAACAATCCCCTTCTTAAAAGAGGAACCAGCTTTACATGGGATGATCTTTTTATAGCATTCAAAGACTATAATAAGGAAACAAAGAAAATCATCGTAATAGATGAATTCCAGTGTCTGGTAAAAATCAATAAAGCTTTTTCTTCAATATTTCAACGGATATGGGACAACCATTTAAAAGATGAAAATATTATGGTGATTTTGTGTGGTTCACTGATTAGTATGATGGAAAGCCAGACTTTAACCTACTCCAGCCCATTATATGGAAGAAGAACCGGGCAAATAAAAATGAAACAGATAAGTTTCTCTAGATATGGTGAGTTTTTTGAAGACAAAACGACAAATGAGTTAATCGAATTTTATGCAGTTACTGGAGGAGTTCCCAAGTATATAGAAATTTTCAAATCAGAAAAAGATATATACACAGCAATAGAAAAAAATGTTTTAAACAAACAAAGTTTTTTGTTTGAAGAACCGGTTTTTTTGCTTGAAAGGGAATTAAATGATATTGGAAGTTATTTTTCAATAATTAAAACAATTGCAATGGGAAATCACAAACTCGGTAAAATGGCATCTTATCTGGGAATTCCTCAATCCAATCTAACAAAATATATCAAAACTTTAATTGATATGGATATAATAGAAAGACAGCTGCCTGTTACAGAAAAAAATCCAGAAAAAAGCAAAAAAGGCCTTTACTTTATTAAAGATAATTTTATTGAGTTCTGGTTCAAATTTGTATATCCCTATAAAAATTACCTAGAAATGGAAAACACAGATTATGTTTTAAATAAAATCAAAAACAATTTTATCGACAATCATGTAAGTTTTGTTTATGAAAAAGTTTGCTTAGAAAAGATCTGGCAAATGAATGAATCAAACATGTTTGGTTTTAAGATTTTAAAGCTGGGGAAATGGTGGAACAGGAAAGATGAAATTGATATCGTAGGATACAATGATGAAACCAAAGACATAATATTTGGAGAATGCAAATACCTTGATATTGAAGTGGATGTAGATGTCTTCTTCGATTTGATTGATAAAGCCAGGAAGGTCCAGTGGTCAAAAAATAACCGGAAAGAACATTATATAATTTTCAGCAAATCAGGGTTCACATCCCGATTAATTGAATTATCTAAGGATAGAAAGGATTTAATTTTGAAAGAAGGCTGTTGATGAACAACTCGACCCCTATTCAGTTTGCCGAAAAACACTCCCTTATCCTTCTGGCCAGGAGGGTATAGCGTTTTGCCGGTTTGTTGTTGTTGACAGCTATGGCAAGGGCCTTCCTGGTCCCCACCAGCACCACCAGTTCCTTTGCTCTGGTTATAGCCGTGTAAAGCAGGTTGCGCTGCAGCATAAGGTAATGCTGGGTTGAAACAGGCATCACAACAACAGGATACTCACTCCCCTGGCTCTTATGAACGGAAATGGCATAGGCCAGCACCAGTTCCTCGGCTTCATAGCCTTCATATTCAACAACCCGCTCTCCCTCACCATCAGGATACTTCACATAAACTACCCCCTCTTCATTATCAATCTCAACGATTTTGCCTGTATCCCCATTGAAAACTTCTTTTTTGTAGTTGTTTTTTGTCTGCATAACCTTATCACCTTCTCTAAAGACCATTCCTCCCACCTTTTTCTCTTCCTTGTCATGAGAAGGGGGGTTGAGAATCTTCTGAAGCTCCCTGTTGAGGTTATCAACTCCGATACACGTGCGCCGCATGGGTGTCAAAACCTGTATATCCTCCAGGGGATCAAAAGCAGCAAACCCGGGTATACGCCTGCTGCACAGTTCAAGCACCGTCTCCAGTATATCCTGAGGGTCTTCTTTTTCATCAAGGAAGAAATCTTTTTCTGCCCTGTTCAGGATGGGAAACTCCCCTCTGTTGATCCTGTGAGCATTGACTACAATCATGCTTTCCCGGGCCTGTCTGAAAATTTCCGTCAGGTGGACAACCTGTATCTTCCCGCTGTCTATAATATCCTTCAAAACATTGCCTGCCCCTACTGAAGGAAGCTGGTCTACATCTCCTACCAGCACCAGCCGTGCTCCAAAGGGGACGGCTTTGAGGAGATTATACATGAGGAGCAGATCCACCATCGATACCTCGTCGATAATAACCACATCCGCTTCAAGGGGTTCATCTTCATTCACTTTAAACTCCATTCCCCGCCCCTGAGAGTAGCTGAATTCCAGAAGGCGGTGAATGGTTTTCGCCTCCCTGCCGGTTGCCTCCGTCATCCTTTTGGCCGCTCTTCCCGTAGGTGCAGCCAGAGCAGCATACATTCCCTGCCTTTCCAGCACTTCCAGAATACAGTTTATAACCGTGGTTTTACCCGTCCCGGGTCCCCCTGTTACAACCACAACACCGTTTTTCACTATCTTTTTTACTGCCTCTTTCTGCCCTGTAGAAAGCCAGATACCCGTTGACTTTTGAATTTTTTCAATTTCATCCTCCACATCTACGGGAATGGGAGTCACCGGAACTCGCGCCAGTTTGCTGAGCCTTTCTGCCACTCCCTTCTCCGCATAACAATAAGGGGGGAGGTACACGGCCTTTCTCTCTTCTGTTTCTTCCACTACAACCTCTCTGCTTTCCTTGAGTTCCTCAACAATTTCCTGAAGGGAGTCTCCCGATACCTCCAGGATTTTTTCACCTCTTTTGACAAGCTCATCCAGGGGTGCGTACGTATGGCCTTCTGATACAAACTCATTTATGACGTGTTTTATTCCCGCTGCAATCCTGTAGCGGGAATCCTTCTTTATCCCCATGTTCTGAGCAATTTTATCAGCCGTCTTGAAGCCTATCCCGAAAATCTCGTCCGCCAGGCGGTATGGATTCTCCTTAATAAGCTGGATGGTTTTTTGACCGTATTCTTTGTATATCTTAACAGCGTAAGTGGGGCTTACTCCATTGGATTGTAAAAACAGCATCACATCCTGTATATCCCGCTGCTGTTCAAATTCCTGAGCTATCTGTTTTGCCTTTACCTCTCCTATCCCCTCCACCTCTGTCAAACGCTCCGGATGATACTGGATGATGTTCAGGGTGTCACGTCCAAAGTATTCCACCAGTTTCTTAGCGGTTTTGGGCCCGATGCCCTTGATAAGCCCGGAACCCAGGTACTTTTCTATGCCCCTAACCGTAGCGGGTACGCTTATCCGGTATACTTCTACTTTAAACTGAGGGCCGTACACAGGATGTTCTGTCCATTCACCTTTGAGCTCAAACATTTCCCCTTCTCCAACAAAGGGAAAGTGCCCCACTGCTGTAAAAGTCTCGTCCTTTTCAGTGTGTTTCATCCTCAAAACAGCAAAATGGTTATCATGGTTGTAATACGTGATGCGCTCCACACTGGCCTGCAGTTCAATCATATACCAACCTCCGAAGCTTCCTTTTTCTACTAATTATATCAAAACCAAACGCACGTTCCAATAGTTTTGATACAATTCCATGAGACAATCGGTGTTGAAAGCAGTTCCAACAAATGGTATAATAATCACAACATTTTAACGGAAGAAAGAAGGAAAGGAAAATGCAGCTACCTGTTGATAAAATACGTGAACTGTGTAAAAAGCACGGCATAATGGTTTTTATTCTTTTCGGTTCCTATGCTGCAAACAGGTTCGACAGCGAAAGTGATGTTGATGTGGCTATTCTGGTTAAAAATCCCGTATCAATTTTAAAAAGCAGAACCAGAATTCTGAAGAAACTCTCTGACCTTTTCGGATACAAAGATATAGACCTGGTGCTGTTAAACCATGCAGACCCACTGCTCAAATTCAATATCGCCAGAGAAGGAAAGCTGATTTATGAAGAAACAAAAGGCTTGTTCAACATTTTCAAAGTAAGGGCAATGAGCGAACACAATGATGCAAAAAAATTTTATCAGCTGGAAAAAGAATTTGTAAAGCAATACATTGAAAGGGGAAAGCTCAATGGTAAACCAAGAGTTAGTCCGCCGCAAACTAAGTAAATTAATTCAATACCTGGAAGAACTGGAGTCCATAAAAAACTATACCTTTCAGGAATACCTCGATAATCATTTTATTCGACGCACAGCAGAGCGTTTGCTACAGCTGATAGTTGAAGTTGCAACAGATATCAACGGTCATATTATAGTAGAAAAAGGACATCTTCCCCCTAAAAACTACTATGAATCTTTCATATTTTTGGGCGATTTGGGAGTGCTTAATAAAAGCTTCGCCAGACAACTTGCACCTTCCAGCGGCTTAAGAAACCGGCTTGTCCACGAATACGAGGAAATCGATGATAAAATCGTTTATGACAGCATTGATACCGCTTTAAAAAATTATAAAAAGTATGTTAAAGAAATAGATCAATACCTGGATGAAAGCCCTTAAATTCATAACATTCATCATTATTCAGTTCATGAAAGGGTTATAGGCTATGAAGGTCAATATATCTCTGTGCGCTATTTTAATTGTTTTTTTAACTATAATCTCCGGCTGCACGGTGAATACTTCCCACACAAATGATGCTGCAAACACTCCCCCTTCTCCCAGACACTGGAGCTATCCCTATGTCAGGGTGCTTTTAAGATGGGATCTGGTAAACGGAGGTTACAGCAACGACTTTAACTTCGAAAACAACATGCGGGAAAAAACCTTTGTCAACATCCTGGTCAATGGCATTAAACGCTCATCTCCCGAGACGTTTGAAATCGAGCGGTTCAGGCAGTTGTATTATATGAGCGATAACAGCACCCTTACCAAAGAAGAGGCAGCCAGCTTGATTGCAAAAATATACGGTATATCTCCTGAGGACGGCAGTTACTATTCCACACTGCTGAAAAAGGGATTGATTAACAGAGAGTTTTCACAAAGGCTGAAGGGCAAAAACACAGTCACACGGGGAGAAGCCTTCTGCCTGGCGGCCCACATCATTACCCATCACAGGGAGTTTCATGAAAGGTTTTGTCTCTCAAAATGATAAGCTGACAGAGAACCGCACCCTGTCAGCTTTTTTCTATTTCGCAAAATTTTTTTGCATTAATTCCATAAACCGGAAGGAAAATTTCCTCTCGTGTTGAATTTTACAGTGGGTGATGTTTATGGAAAAAACGGAAGACAGGCTTAAGCAACTGTTATCCTATGAAAGAATAAAGCAGATATTTGATGCCCTGGATGAAGGCATTATAATCGTTGATAAGGATTACAGGATCCTGTTTTACAATAAAACTTTAAACCGTTTTGAAGGCCTTGATTCAACCAGTGTTGTGGGGAAAAAACTTCTGGAAGTTTTTCCTTCCCTCACCCCAAAAGAAAGCACCATATATCAGGTTATAAAGACCGGGCAACCATTGTTCAACCGTTTTCAGCAGTACTTCAATTATAAGGGCAGGGAAATAAAAACCATCAACACTACTATTCCGATAATAGAAAACGGCAATATAGCAGGGGCCCTGGAAATTTCAAGGGATATCACAGAAATCTACGTCCTCTCAGAAAAGGTTAAGGAGCTCCAGCAAAAACTTATTGGAAATAAACAAAAAAAGAACAACGTAGGCCTTAAGTATTCTTTCGATAACATAATCGGAAAAAACAAAAAAATCAGAAACATTATTGAAGTGTTGAAAAAAGTGTCAAAAACTACTTCTTCTGTCCTGATTTACGGAGAAACGGGAACCGGTAAAGAGCTTTTCGCCCAGAGCATACATGCGGAAAGCCCCAGGTGCAGCAAACCGTTCATAGCGCAAAACTGTGCCGCATTGCCCGAAACCCTCATCGAAGCCATACTCTTCGGAACAACCAGGGGAAGCTTCACCGGAGCAGAGGACAAACCGGGGCTGTTTGAACAGGCCGATGGCGGCACTCTGCTCCTGGATGAAATAAACTGCATGGGGCTTTCCCTGCAGAGCAAGCTGCTGCGCGTGCTCCAGGAAGGAGTTGTAAGGAGGATAGGAGCAACCCGGGATATTCCTGTTGATGTCAGAATAATTGCCACAACTAACATACAACCCGCTGAACTGCTGAAGCAGGGAAAACTTCGAAATGACCTCTTTTACCGGCTCGGTGTGGTATGCATTGAAATCCCTCCATTAAGGGAACGGATGGATGACTTACAGGATTTGGTTGAATTTTTTATCGATAAATACAACAGGAAGTTCGGCAAGAACATAAAGGGAATTGATGAAGAAGTCTTAGCAATTTTCAGGGAATATTCCTGGCCGGGCAACATCCGGGAACTGGAACACGTTATAGAGGGGGTTATGAACTACGTTGATGAAGGGATAATAAGGGCCAGAGACCTCAAGTTTTTGAGTTTTGGAAGCTTTAAAAACTATATAGAGAAGCGACCCTCTTCAGAGAAAAACATGCAATCAAAAATAGATGAATACGAGAGGAAGCTGATAATACAGGTGTTAAAAACAACCCGGGGAAACATTACAAAAGCCGCAGACAAGCTGGGAATGAAGCGGCAATCGCTGCAGTACAGGTTAAAAAAATACGGTATTAAAAAAGATGAGTTTTTCCAGTAAGCTCACACCCTAGCCACAAATTATAACATTAAAATCCTCTCTGCAAAACCCTTTAAATCCTTCAAATGCTTTTCAATAATCTGCTTTACAATATCTAGATTAATCTTTTGATAATCATGCACGGCAATGTTTCGAAAACCCACCATTGATTTCAATTTCTTTGCCGTTTCCTCGTCTATTATTTTGTTTTGACATAATATATCCCCCTTTTAAAGAGCTTTTATACTTACATTCTGTATAAATTGTAGCACATTTGTCCCGCATCTATCATTTGTTTCCAATTGTTCAACCTCGATAAAAAAGGATTAAGGAAATTTCTGTAGAAAATAGTATATAAAAGAAAGGAGATGAAGAGGGATATGACCATTAAAAAGGCAATCATCCCCGCCGCCGGTCTGGGAACAAGATTTCTTCCGGCCACAAAAGCCCAGCCCAAGGAAATGCTGCCCATTGTAGACAAACCCACCATCCAGTACATAGTTGAAGAAGCCGTAGCTTCCGGAATTGAAGACATTCTCATCATCACGGGGAAAAACAAGAGGGCAATCGAGGATCACTTTGACAGAGCCATCGAACTGGAACTTGTCCTGGAAAAGAAGAACAAACAATCCCTCCTTAAACTGGTCAGGGAAATCTCTGAAATGGTTAACATCCACTACATACGCCAGAAGGAACCCAAGGGCCTGGGGCATGCCATATACTGTGCCAGAAGCTTTATAGGCAGTGAACCCTTTGCCGTGCTTTTGGGAGATGATATTGTACACTCTTCCACAAAACCATGCCTGAAACAGCTCATTGAAGTGTATGAAAGGTTTCGAACCACTATCCTCGGAGTTCAGGAAGTACCCCATGACCAGGTAAGTCTCTATGGAATCGTTGCAGGCAAACCTGTCGGAGAAGGCATTTACAAAGTAGAAGATCTGGTGGAAAAACCCTCCAGAGAACAAGCTCCCTCAAACATCGCCATACTTGGTAGGTACATCCTTACTCCTGAGATATTTGATATACTAAAAACCACAAAACCCGGGGCAGGAGGCGAAATCCAGCTCACCGACGCCCTGAAGGAACTGGCAAAACAGCAGGTAATGTATGCATACACCTTCGAAGGCATCAGGTACGATGTGGGAAACAAGCTGGGATTTTTAAAGGCAACCGTCGAATTTGCCTTAAAACAGAAGGATATCAGCGGAGAATTTTTAAAATACCTGAGCGATGTAATAGCTTCATACACCAAAAAACCTCCCCAAAACGAAGCTGATACCGCATAATTGATTAATAAGACTTCTTCAAAAGGACCCATCCGTTCCTCTATTTCTCGGTCTAATTGAGCAATCTGCCGGTTTAGAAATTCTATGTGTTTTAGCCGAGCTAAAAGGAGCATCCACAGGTGCTTACCGATTAAACCCCGCAAAGCACGCTTCAGCTGGCCTTGTTTGTTCTTCAACAGTCCTTTTGCCAGCCGGCCTAACAGTTGGAGATCATCAACACCTTTAGCAATGGCTTCTATCATTAAACACCCTGAAACTCCTCTAATATAATAATTTAATGTTGGCTCCTTCCAATACTTTTTGCATACAGTTTACTTCACGGGCTCGTTCGTTGATCAAACTTCGACGATAGCACACCAGCTTCCATAATTCTTTTTGTTCTCGACTAGCTACATAGCTGCCTTGAAGAGCACAATCCACAGCTGTCTACGCTTCTGCTTTTGTTTTTGGCTGAGTCTGCCATTCCTGGGTAAGCAAACACGCTTTATCCCCTTTTGGGTCTAGAATTTGTCGTTAGTTTTGGATTCTGTGCTGTTTTCAGCACATTCCATAACTTAGCGCCTGGCATTAAGTTATTCGGGAAACTCCCATTCAAAATCTTCAACCTCAGGGAAGCGGCTAAGCTTATCCTTCATAATCCCCGCAATACGTCTCAAAGCCCCGGGAGTTCGGCCCTCACACCTGGCTACGATGACGGGCTGGGTGTTGGAACACCTGACAAGGCCCCATCCATCATCAAACAGCACCCGGGCACCATCTACATCGATGACTTCATACTCCTTTTTAAACTCCTCCGTCAATCGGGCAACCACATCGAACTTCCTGTCATCAGGACATCCTATCCTCGTCTCTGGAGTGGAATAATACCTGGGAACATCCTCCAGAAGCTGGGAAAAAGTTTTGTCGGTGCTGCTCAGTATGCGAAGCAGGCGGGCTGTAGCATACAGAGCATCATCATACCCAAAATACTCATCGGCAAAGAACATGTGACCGGACATCTCACCCGTAAAAACCGCTCCCAGCTCCCGCATCTTTGCCTTGATAAGGGAATGGCCTGTCTTGTAGAAGACGGGTTTGCCTCCAAGGCGTTTCACCTCATCAACCAAAGCCTGGGAACACTTCACCTCTATTATCGCCTGGGCTCCAGGATGTTTCTTGATGATCTCCCGCCAGTAGAGGATCATGAGCTGATCTCCCCAGATGATGTTCCCCTTCTCATCCACCGCCCCAATGCGGTCGGCATCACCATCATAGGCCACACCTACATCCGCTTTCTCTTCCAGAACCTTTTGCCTCAAATCCCTGAGGTTTTCCGCCTTTACAGGGTCGGGATGATGATTGGGGAATGTGGAATCCGATTTGCAGTAAAGGGCTGCAACCTCACATCCCAACTTTTCCAAAAGCTTCGGTGCGAAGGGACTGGCGGTGCCATTACCGCAATCAACCACAACTTTCAGCTTTCTCTCTCCCAGCTTGACCCTATCACATATCATGTTGATGTAATCCTCAACAATTTCCTGCTCCTCAACACGACCTTTGCCTTCGACATACTCCCGCTTTTCAATGATTTCCCTCAGCTTTTGGATTTCCTCACCATAAATGGTGGCAGTCCCTCTGGCTATCTTGAAGCCGTTGTACTCCGGGGGATTGTGGCTTCCCGTTATCATCACACCTCCACCACTGCTGTACTTCACCAGGGCATAATAAAACATGGGTGTAATCACTTCACCTATATCCACCACATCACAACCCGTAGAAATAATCCCCTGGACGAGATGATCCCTGATGGTTCTGGAACTCTTCCTGTTATCTCGACCGACTATTGCTTCCTCAACACTATACTGCCTCAAATAAGTCCCTACAGCCTTTCCAAGGTTTATCACGAACTCCCTATTCAGGTCTTTTTCCACAACTCCCCTGATATCATACTGTCTGAAAACCTCCGGATTAACCTTCACCATACAATCCCTACCCCTTTCTACATGCTCGAAATTTTATCAACATCAGAAACCTTTCTGCTGCGGTAATATTCGACAGTCCTGCAGAGCCCTTCATACAGCGTTGTTCTGGGTTTCCATTTCAATTCTTTTACAGCCTTTGTGTTGTCAAGGAAACTGTGGCGTATATCTCCAGCTCGAGGTGCCTTATATACAGGTTCTACATCCGTCTTGATTATTCCTTTTAAAAGCTCCACCAGATGGTTTACCGATGTCTGTTTGTTGGTGCTTATGTTGTAAACCCCCTTGCTGTCCTCTTCCACTGCCTTCAAATTGGCTTCAGCTACATCTTCCACATAGATGAAATCCCTGGTCTGTTCTCCGTCTCCGAAAACAACGGGAGGTTTGTTGTTGAGCATCCGATCTATAAAGATAGAAATAACACCACCCTCTCCCGCTGCCAGCTGTCTTGGACCATAGACATTGGCATAGCGCAACACCACATAGCTCAAGCCGTAAAGGCCGTCATACACCCTCAGGTAGTGTTCCGGAGTGTATTTGGATACACCGTAATTTGACATGGGATAAGCCCTGTGCTGCTCATCGATACCAAGATACTCAGGGTCCCCATACAGGGCAGCAGATGATGCATACACCAGCTTTTTAACTCCAATCCTTCTGCTGCACTCCAGTATGTTTAAGGTGCCTATTATATTAACTCTGGCATCGTAGAGGGGATCAGCCAGAGATTTCTGCACATCAATCTGTGCTGCCTGGTGTACCACATAATCAGGCCGTTCCTGCAGAAAGATTCTGTTCAACTCATGGGAAGTTATATCTACTTCGTGTATTTTTGCCATCTTATTCAGGTTTTTCGGATCCCCTGTAGAGAGATCGTCTACCACAACTACATTATATCCCTTGAAAATAAATTTATCCACCACATGCGACCCGATGAATCCAGCTCCTCCAGTAACCAACACCTTCTTCAATCACTATCACCTCTATTCAGTACTTCTGCTCTTTTTATTATTTTTTTGACAAAACCCCGCCATTCCCTTTTAAATACGGTAAAAATTTCAAAAACCGGGCTGTGTTCAAAACTGCATCACACATTTGAAACCCTTTGTGAAGTTGTTTGTAAAATTATTAGAAGAACTTCATTTTTAAGGTTTTTTTCTAAAACAGTTGGTTAAGGGTTGAACTAATATTATCTAACAAACTTTATCTAGAGAGATACGTGGATTGGCTAGATAGCCTTGCCCGGCTCAAGAATTTCTACACCGGCCAGTTTCGGCAGTCAAGGCAACCCTTAGGGGCGCCTTGCGGCGGCCTTGACTGCCTCATTGC
>ENA-OSAE01000448-OSAE01000448.1-marine-sediment-metagenome-genome-assembly--contig:-NODE-448-length-15692-cov-24.385240_pt1 | contig 15692 bp, 14 predicted proteins | sample MGYA00237870_ERZ529317 | MGnify/ENA primary metagenome ERZ529317 (study PRJEB26369, sample SAMN03142812) | marine sediment metagenome | biome: marine; feature: borehole; material: sediment... | reverse complement strand
AGCTGGCGGAGAGACAGGTCGCGGCCGGTGCCGATTACGTCGACGTCAACTGTGGCACGCTGGTAGGTGAGGAGGTTGAGGCCCTTCCCTGGCTCGTCAAGACCGTGCAGGCGAGGGTGGACGTGCCTCTGTGCATCGACAGCGCTAACCCCGAGGCCATAGAGGCCGCCCTGCGCGTGCACCGCGGCCAGGCCATGGTCAACTCCATCACCGCCGAGGGGGACCGCTTCGAGTCCTTCCTGCCCCTACTTCAGGAGCACGGCGCCTCGGTCATCGCGCTGTGCATGGACGACCAGGGCATCCCGGAGACCTCGGAACAGAGGTTCGAGGTGGCCCTGAGACTCGTTGAAGACCTGAGGGCAGCGGGCCTCAAGCCGGAGCAGATCTACATCGATCCCCTGATCCGTCCGATAAGCACCGGCTCCCAGTTCGGCGTCACCGCCCTGGAGACCATCCAGCGGGTGAAGCAGCACCTGAACGGGGTGCATACCATATGCGGTCTGAGCAACATCTCCTTCGGCCTACCCAAGCGCCGGGTCCTGAACATGACCTTCCTCGCCCTGTGCTTGTCGGCGGGGCTCGATGCCGCCATTATGGATCCCACCGAGACGGTGAACATGGCCATCCTGAGGGCCGCTGAGGCCCTGCTGGGCCGCGACGAGTACTGTCGCAATTACCTCGAGGCCTATCGCCAGGGTAAGTTGAGTATATAGGGCGATGGGGCGGGCGTGGGTCGTCCGTGCCCGCCCCGTCGCTTGGGCACCTTTGGGCAGGAAAAGGCCCCAGCGAGGCGAAGAAATAATTGAAAGTGCCGAAAGGTTTCAAGTTAAACCCTTGTTCGGCCTATTTTTAAACAACCAGTGCCAAGTTTTCGTCAAGCCGAGGTGGGAGGGCCATGAGGACGCGAAGCCTGGATCCGGAGATGGCATGGGAGATACTGGACGCCATAGACGAGGCCATCCACGTGGTAGACCCGGAGGGCTACACCATCTTTTACAACAAGGCCTCCGCGAAACTAGATGGGCTGGAGATCGACCAGGTGATGGGCAAGCACGTACTGCAGACTTACCCCTCTCTTACGCGTGATACGAGCACTCTTCTGCGGGTGTGCAAGACCAGGCGGCCCATTGAGGATTACGAGCAGACCTATATCACGCAGGAGGGGAGGGCCATCACCACCATCAGCAGCACCATCCCCCTCTTCTGTCGTGGCGAGTTCCGCGGCGCCCTGGAGGTCGCCCGGGACATCACCCGCGTCAAGCAGCTGAGCGAGACGGTGAGCGAACTACGAGCTCGCCTCTATCGACCGCGGAGGGACAAGACGAGGCTCAGCGACGGGAGCGCGGCGATCTACCGATTTGAGGACATAATCGGCCGATCACGCAGCATCATCGCTCTGAAGGAGAGGGCGCGCAAGGCCGCCAATAACAGCTCTCCGGTCCTGATCTGGGGGGAGACCGGCACGGGCAAGGAGCTGTTCGTCCAGGCCATTCACAACGCGGGGCTGCGGGATGGGCCCTTTATCGCTCAGAACTGCGCCGCCCTGCCGGAAAGCCTCCTGGAGGGTATCTTCTTCGGCAGCACCAGGGGGAGCTTCACCGGCGCCGCGGATAAGCCTGGCCTCTTTGAGCTCGCCGACGGCGGCACGCTGTTTCTGGACGAGCTGAACTCCATGCCCCTGGACCTGCAGGCCAAGCTGCTCCGGGTCCTCGATACCGGCCAGGTGAGGCGACTGGGGGATATCAAGCTGCGTCAGGTCAACGTCCGCGTGGTGGCGGCCATGAACGTAAGCCCGGAGGAGGCCCTGAGCCAGGGCCTGCTGCGCCGGGACCTCTTCTACCGACTCAACGTGATCTCGCTCTACATACCCCCACTGCGCGAACGCAAGGAGGATATACCCGTCCTGGCCAAGCACTTTGCGGCGGAGCTGTCCGAGGAGCTGGGGTACAGTATAGAGATCGACCCCGAGGTGCTGGAGGCCTTCTCCCGATACTCCTGGCCGGGCAATGTGAGGGAGCTAAAGCACGTGATCGAGGCGGCGGTTCGCATGAACGAGGATCATAGAATAAGATTGGAGCACCTGCCCGAGAACATCCTGTCCCCGCTGGCCCTACGTCCGCCGGGGGGTGAATCCGCCTACGAACCCGAGGCCCTCTTTCGGATGATCTGCCGTGATGGTGTGTCGGTGGCGGAGGTCGTTAAGGAGCTGGAGCGCGAGCTCATTGAGATGGCGCTGCGACATACAGGTGGGAACGTGTCCCGGGCGTCCGAGCTCCTGTCCCTTCCGAGGTCTACGTTGCAGTATAAGATACGGACCTATCGACTGGGATGATACGGGAGTATTCCCTCGTCATCGCTTGGGCACGTTTCTTGCAAGCGAACCTGTGGTAGAGATGAGGCTGGGCTGCAACAGTGAACCGATAAGGAGGTCGAGTCGAATTGGCCGTCAGTTTGAAGCCGACAGGTTTATGGGACGGAGTTAGCGACGAAGAGTGGCAGGATTGGCGTTGGCAGGTGCGGAACAGGGTCACCAAGATAGAGGAGTTGAAGCAGATCATCAACCTGACCCCGGAGGAGGAGAGGGGTCTCGAGGAATGCCTCAAGACCTTTCGCATGGCCATCACGCCCTACTACGCCAGCCTGATGGACGCCGACCGCCGCGACGATCCCGTTCGCATGCAGGCGGTCCCCACGGTCAACGAGCTCCACTTCACCAAGGCCGACATGGATGACCCCCTTCATGAGGATATCGACTCTCCTGCGCCGGGGCTGACCCACCGTTATCCGGACCGGGTTCTGCTGCTCATCACGGACCAGTGCTCTATGTACTGTCGCCACTGCACTCGCCGTAGGTACACGGGCGTGGAGGACCGGGCGCGTTCCTGGGAGGATCTAGAGAAATGCTTTGAGTACATCGAGCGGAGCCCGGAGGTAAGGGACGTCGTATTATCCGGCGGCGACGCCCTGCTGGTTGGGGACGAGCAGCTGGAGCGGATCCTTAAGAGGTTGCGCCAGATCGACCACGTGGAGATCCTGCGTCTGGGGACGCGGACCCCGGTAGTGCTTCCGCAGCGGATTACGCCGGAGCTGGTGGAGATGCTGAAGCGCTATCATCCGATATACGTCAACACGCACTTCAACCACCCGAAGGAGCTCACCGAGGAGGCCAAGGAGGCGTGCCGGCTGCTGGTCGACGCCGGGATCCCGGTGAGCAACCAGACCGTCCTGCTGCGAGGGATAAACGATTGCCCGGTGGTGATGAAGGAGCTGGTACACGAGCTCCTGAAGGTCAGGGTGAGGCCCTATTACCTCTTCCAGTGTGACCTCTCCAAGGGCCTTGAGCACTTCCGCACCCCTGTCGACAGGGGCATCGAGATCATCGAAATGCTGCGAGGCCACACCTCGGGCCTCGCTATCCCGACCCTCGCCATCGACGCCCCGGGCGGCGGAGGGAAGATACCCATAGGCCCGCAGTACATGATATCCCGTAGCCCGGGCAGGGTCGTCCTGCGGAACTACGAGGGCGTGATCTCGGTATATACCGAGCCTGCGCCGCGGCCGGACGACGTCCGCGACGTCTCCGAGGGCAAGCCGTGTCCTGTCTGTGGGACCGACCACTCCACCTTCAATGTGGGGGTCGGCAAGCTCTTCAGCGGCAAGGAAGTGGGCCTGGAGCCCGCCGACCTAGAGAGACGGCGTCGGAAGAAGAGGGAGAGTAACTGAAGAGACCTGCTCTAGCATGACCGATAGGGACCGGGTGGCCTGTTGCGGCCGCCCGGTCGGCCTGATCGGGCCTCGCACCGGGGAAGTACCTCACGGTGGTGAGGCTGGAAGGCAGGGTATGCCGGGGATGAGGAAGTCCCCGGCTTTTTATTCCTATAGAGATCCTCTTCCATAGGCTATCCGTGCATTGCCAAAGGTGGGACAAGTTGACATTCGCGTCTAGCTGTTCTATAATTCTGACAAGAGAGCGCATCACAAAATGCCTGGTGGCCCATAATCTACGCGACCACGCCCTACCAGGGTGGATGGACAGCGGAACATCAGGAGATACTGTCCAAGAGCGGTTTGGCCAGAGCATGGCAGCCTAAACCGCAGCAGTTTCTTGGACAGGGGAGCTGTAGACATCCTTCAATGAGCGCTGTCGGTTTTCCCACAAAAGTTCCAAGAGGCCGAGTGCGGAGCGCCACGACCCTCTGGTCATCGGATTTCGCCTGTCTTTTTTCCGCAACTCATAGTTTGAGATCTGACTTTCGAGAGCGCCCAAGGAGCCCGTTAAGATTTCGTGGGATTCCGGGGAGGTGGTCTGAGGAACTTGCCCGAACCTCGGGATCCCTTTCCTCTTTCCCAGGGTGGGACCTCCTGGGAGAGACCGGTGGTCTGAAGGAACCTCAAGGGCGAAGGGGGGTGATGAAGGGCTAGCTTGGCCTCGGGAGGTTCAGGGTGGACGGTGCACCGGGCGCGCCGTGTGACTGGTGGCAGGCGCCAGTACAGCGGGGCACCGGGAGTACAAGACGTTGTAAGGAGGGAAAGGTATGTCACCGTTTGTGGCTGAAATCATCGGCACCGGTATCTTAGTCCTCTTGGGTGACGGAGTAGTTGCCAACGTTCTGCTCAAGAAATCAAAGGGTGAGAATGCCGGCTGGATTGTCATCACCACGGGATGGGGTCTGGCCGTAGCGCTTGCGGTCTACGCCGTGGGTTGGATAAGCGGCGCACACATCAACCCGGCCGTGACCGTGGGGCTGGCGGCCATCGGCAAGTTCCCCTGGGCCGACGTGCCCGGCTACATCGCCGCCCAGATGATCGGAGCGTTCCTGGGGGCGGTACTCGTTTTCCTGGCCTACCTGCCTCACTGGCGCGAGACGGAGGACCAGGGAGCCAAGCTCGGCGTCTTCTGCACTGCACCGGCTATTAGGAATGTCACCAGCAACCTGATCACCGAGATCATCGGGACCGCGATGCTGGTCCTCGGTGTGTTGGCCATCGGGCACCCCAACAACGAGCTGGGCGCTCTAGGCGCCTTGTTGGTGGGCTTCTTGGTATGGGGCATCGGCCTGTCCCTGGGCGGGCCGACTGGCTACGCCATCAACCCGGCCCGCGACCTCGGTCCGCGTATTGCGCACGCGCTGCTGCCGATTCCCGGTAAGGGCGGCTCCGACTGGGGCTACTCCTGGATCCCGGTGGTCGGGCCCATCATCGGCGGCGTCCTGGGTGCGCTGCTTTTCGCTGGACTGTGGGGTGCGTAGTCACCCGCTGACAGAGGGGTGTAGTTGCCTTGGGGGCGGGGGGATACCCTCCCGCCCCCTAACGGAGAGGGCCGGGGGGAGGAAGGCGTACGGACTCCTGGATAGCGCGGAGAAGTCCAGATGTGAAGAGGGTGTGGAGTGAAAAAGCTCATTAACCGACCCGACGACCTGGTTAGCGAACAGTTGGAGGGTATAGCCCTGGCCCACCCGGATCTCGTCAAGGTCAACTTCGACCCCAACTTCATCTACTAGGGCGGATGCCCCGGTCAAGGGAAAGGTGGCCGTCCTCTCCGGCGGCGGCAGCGGCCATGAGCCCATGCACGGCGGCTTCGTGGGCGTGGGCATGCTGGACGCGGCCTGTCCCGGTGCAGTCTTCACCAGCCCCACGCCGGAGCAGATGTACGAGGCCACCAAGGCCGTCCACTCCGGCAGCGGGGTGCTGTACATCGTCAAGAACTACAGCGGGGACATCATGAACTTCGACATGGCGCTGGATCTGGCGGCCGCGGACGGCATAGAGGTGGAGAGCGTGGTCATCGACGACGACGTGGCCGTGGAGGACAGCCTGTACACCCAGGGCCGCCGCGGAGTGGGGACGACGGTGCTGGCCGAGAAGATCTGCGGGGCGGCGGCCGAAGAGGGCTACGACCTCAAGCGCCTCGCCGACCTCTGCCGGAAGGTGAACGAGAACGGTCGCAGCATGGGCATGGCCCTCACCTCGTGCACGGTGCCTCACGTGGGCACGCCGACCTTTGAGCTGGGCGAAGATGAGATGGAGATCGGCATCGGGATCCACGGGGAACCCGGCCGGCAGCGCATGAAGTTGAAGCCGGCCGACGAGGTCGTGGAGATGCTCCTCGAGCCCATCATCGCTGACCTGCCTTATAAAGCTGGTGATGAGGTCCTCCTCTTCGTCAACAGCATGGGCGGTACGCCGCTGATCGAGCTCTACGTGGTCTACCGGAAGGCCCATCAGCTTTGTCAGGCCAAGGGCTTGAAGGTGGTTCGCAACCTCATCGGCCCGTACATCACATCGCTGGAAATGGCGGGGACCTCGATAACCCTGCTGCGCATGGACGACGAACTAATCCGGCTGTGGGATGCGCCGGTGAAGACGCCGGCCCTCCGTTGGGGGAATTAGACGACTATGGACGTAACTCGCGAGGGTGTGTTCAAGTGGCTTGAGAGGAGCGCCCAGGCCCTTCGGGAGAACAGGGATTACCTCACCCAGCTGGACGCAGCCATCGGTGATGGCGACCACGGCGCCAATATGGACCGGGGCTTCCAGGCCGTGCTGACGAGGCTGAAGGAGATGGCCGATCAGGACCTTGGGACCGTCTTCAAGGCCGTGGGGATGGCCCTGGTATCCTCCGTGGGCGGGGCCGCAGGGCCGCTCTACGGTACCTTCTTTATGCAGCTCGGGATCGCCTCCGGCGCTAAAGCTGCGTTGACTCCCGAGGAGTGGGTTGACGCCTTCGAGGCTGGCGTGAAGGGCGTCATTAAGCGCGGTAAGGCTGGCCCGGGAGACAAGACCATGATCGACGCCCTTCGGTCGGCGGTGGCCGAGGGCAAGCCGCTGGACGAGGCCCTGCGTCTGGCCGCGGCCGCCGCGGAGAAGGGGATGAAGGACACCATCCCCATGGTGGCCAGGAAGGGCCGGGCCAGCTACCTAGGTGAACGTTCGGCCGGGCACCAAGACCCCGGGGCCACGTCCTCCTACTTGCTCTTGCGGGCTGCGGCCGAGACCCTGGTTGGGTCGTAGAGTTGGCGTTCTGAGGCTCGGATGGGCGCGAAATAACATAGACAAAGGGGGAAATTCTGATGGCTAAGTACGTGGCAGCGGTGGATCAGGGAACGACCAGCACTAGGTTCATGATCTTCGACCATGAAGGCCGGGTCGTTTCCGTTGAGCAGAAGGAGCACGAGCAGATCTACCCCAAGCCGGGGTGGGTAGAGCACGACCCCATGGAGATCTGGGAACGGACCCAGGAGGTAATCAAGGGGGCGATCGCCAAGGCCAGCGTGGACCCCAGGGACATGGCGGCCATTGGCGTCACCAACCAGCGTGAGACCACCGTCGTCTGGAACAAGAAGACCGGCAAGCCGTATTACAACGCCATCGTCTGGCAGGACACCCGCACGGACACCATCTGCGAGGAGCTGGCCAAGGACGGCGGGCAGGACCGCTGGCGCCCGAAGACCGGGCTCCCTCTGGCGACCTACTTCTCCGGGCCCAAGGTGAAGTGGATCCTCGACAACGTCCCGGGTGTTCGTGAGGACGCGGAGAAGGGCGAGGCCCTCTTCGGTAACATCGACACCTGGCTCACTTGGTGGCTCACGGGAGGCCCCAGCGGCGGCGCGCACGTTACCGACGTGAGCAACGCCAGCCGGACGATGCTGATGGACCTGGCCACCCTCGACTGGGACGACGAGATCCTGGGCGTGCTGGGCATACCGCGGCAGATGCTGCCGGAGATCCGCCCGTCCTCTGACCCTGATCTCTACGGGACCACGCCCGCCGGGGGACCCGTGGACGCGGCCGTGCCCGTCTGCGGTGACCTGGGCGATCAGCAGGCCGCCATGGTCGGCCAGACCTGCTTCAGCCCGGGCGAGGCCAAGAACACCTACGGCACTGGTTGCTTCATGCTTTTGAACACCGGCACCGAGGCCGTGCCGTCCAAGAGCGGCCTCCTAACCACCGTGGGCTACAAGATCGGCGGAGAGCCCGCGGTCTACGCCCTGGAGGGCTCCATCGCCATAACCGGCGCCCTGGTGCAGTGGCTTCGGGACAATCTCGGGCTCATCTCCCAGTCCAAGGAGGTCGAGGACCTGGCCCGCACGGTTGAGGACAACGGAGGCGTGTTCTTCGTCCCCGCCTTCTCGGGCCTGTTCGCGCCCCACTGGGACCTGAAGGCCCGTGGCTTGGTCATCGGGCTGACCCGGTTCGCCAACAAAGGGCATCTGGCCCGTGCGGTCCTGGAGGCCACCGCCTACCAGACCCGGGAGGTCCTCGAGGCCATGAACAAGGATTCCGGCGTTCCCCTCACGGCCCTCAAGGTCGACGGCGGCATGGTGTACAACGATCTGCTCATGCAGTTCCAGGCCGACATTCTGGGCGTGCCGGTCATCCGGCCGACCGTAGCCGAGACCACGTCCCTGGGGGCGGCCTATGCTGCCGGCCTGGCGGTGGGCTTCTGGGACGACCTGAAGAGCCTGCGGCAGTACTGGCAGGAGGATAAGCGCTGGGAGCCCGCCATGGACGAGGCCAAACGCGGTGAGCTCTACCGGAATTGGCTCAAGGCCGTTGATCGCTCCAAGAACTGGGTGGACTAACACCGCAACTCCACCCTCCTGGGCCGGGGAGGCTAGAGAGGGACCTAGGGCCAGGAGAGGCTAGGGGTGAGTCGCAAGGGGCATGGTTGGCCTGGTAATAGTAGCGCATAGCTTCAAGCTGGCCGAGGGCGTGAAGGAGCTCGCCGATCAGATGACCGGCGGGAAGGTCCGCGTCGTGGCGGCGGGAGGACTGGATGAGGAGACCCTGGGGACCAGCGTCGAGCGAATAGTGGCGGCGATCGATGCGGCCTACGGGCCGGAGGGGGTCCTTGTGTTCATGGATCTGGGGAGCGCCGTCATGAGCGCGGAGATGGCGCTGGAGATGCTCCCCCCTGAACGCCGCGCGTTGGTGCGGCTCTGCCCCGCTCCCTTGGTAGAGGGAGCGGTGGCCGCGGCCGTCCAGGCCTCCCTGGGAGGGACGCTCCGAGAGGTGGACGCCGCTGCCCGTAGGGCCGCGGAGCTGAAGAAGGTCGAGGAGGACGTCTCGGAGCCGCCTGCCGGCCACGAGAAGGCGGAGGTCGAAAGGGGCGGGCCTTCCGAACCGGATGCGGTGGATGCTGACTCGGAGGGGTTAGGGCTGGAGCTCGTCCTCACAGTAAACAACGAGCACGGGCTCCACGCCCGCCCCGCCGCCCTCTTCACCCAGACTGCGGCGCGCTTCAAGTCGGCTGTAACCGTTCGCAACCTCACTAGGGGGACCCCCGCGGCCAACGCCAAGAGCCTTATCCAGGTCCTCGGGCTCGGAGTGGAACGGGGCCACCGGATAGCGGTCTCCGTCAGAGGGCCCGACCAGCAGGAGGCGCTCAAGGCTATCGCGGACCTCATTGAGGGCGGACTTGGCTAGATGCCCAACCCTGGTACGGGTCGGAATGCCTCATCCCAGAGGAGACCCAGGGGAGGCGAGACCTTGCAGAAGTCGGATGCGCCGAGGCTGGAGTTCAAGGGCGAAGGGGCCTCAAAGGGCATCGTGGTAGGCCCGGCCTACCTCTTCCGCGGAGCCTACAGCGGGGAGGCGGAGAGGGCCATAAGCTCTGAGGAGGTCGCCTCGGAGGTCGAGAGGCTAGAGCGGGCCTTGGACGTGGCCCGCCGGGAGCTCGGTGAGCTGGCCAAGAGGACTGAGCGCGAAGCCGGCGCGGAGGCGGCGGCCGTCTTCGAGGCTCAGCTTCTCATGGTAGACGACCCCGAGCTCACCGGCAGGGCCCGTGCTATGATCGGGGAGAAGCTCTACGACGCCGAAGGGGCCATCAGGTTGGCCGGAGATGAGGCCTGTTCGCTCTTGAGCCAGGTCGAGGACGAGTACCTGCGGGCGCGGGTCGCCGACGTGCGGGACGTGGTAGCCAGGATCCTCTCGGCCCTCCGGGGAGGATCCCGCGTCCCCGTGGCGGAGCCGCGGGAGCCAGCCGTCGTGCTGGCCGAGGAACTGTTGCCGTCGGAGACTATGCTGTTCGACCGTAGTAAGGTCCTGGCCTTCGTCACCGAGCGCGGCAGCTCGACGTCGCACGTCGCCATCCTGGCTAGGACCCTGGGCATCCCCGCCGTCGTCGGGGTGGTGGGCGTGTTGGGGGCTGTCTCCGGGGGAGAGACGGTGGCGCTCGATGGAGGAGCCGGCTTGGTGGTGGTTAACCCGGGGCCGGAGGAGCTCAAGGAGTGGGAGGCCAGGCGAGAGGCCTGGGCCCGCCGGCGTGAGGAACTTCTCTCCAGGGCGGACCTGGTCGCCGAGACAACCGACGGTCACCGGGTTGAGCTGGCCGCCAACATCGGCTCCCCGGCGGACGTCGGGACGGCGTTGGAGTACGGGGCGGAGGGGGTAGGGCTCTTCCGCACCGAGTTCCTGTTCATGGAGCGGGAGTCGCCCCCGGAGGAGGACGAGCAATTCGAGGCCTACCGTCGGGTGGCCGAGGCCATGGCCGGCCGCCCCGTAATCGTCAGGACCCTTGACGTAGGAGGCGACAAGGCCATCCCTTGGCTTGGCCGCATGGAAGAGGCAAACCCTTTCCTGGGCTTGCGGGGGGTGAGGCTCACCCTTGACCGGCCGGAACTCCTCCTCGTCCAGCTGAGGGCGATCTTGCGAGCCCGCGTCTACGGCGACCTCTGGGTGATGCTCCCCATGATAACCACCCTGGGCGAGGTGCGGGCCGTGAGGCAGATGCTCCAGCGGGCCGCCGAGGAGCTCCGTACGGCCGGAAAGGAGCACGCCGAGGCGCCGCTCGGCATCATGATCGAGGTTCCCTCCGCTGCGCTCCTCGCCGAGAGGCTCCTTGAGGAAGTGGATTTCGCCAGCGTGGGCACGAACGACCTCACTCAGTACACCCTGGCGGTGGACCGAACCAATGAGAAGGTAGGACCGCTGGCCGACGCCCTGCACCCGGCCGTCCTGCGGCTGGTGGCGGCCGTGGCGGCTGCCGGTCGCAAGCGGGAGAAGTGGGTCGGGGTCTGCGGCGACCTGGCCGGCGACCCCCTGGCCGCGCCGATCTTGGTGGGGCTAGGGGTGAAGGAGCTCAGCATGGCGCCGCCGCTCTTGCCGGAGGTGAAGGAGGCCATACGGGCCCTCTCGATGACTAGGGCCGAGGAGATCGCCCGGAGGGCCCTTTCCTGCGCTACAGCGGAGGAGGTGCGCGAGCTGCTCGTGGGAGTTTTGGCCGCGCGCTTTCCGTAACGCGCCGCGTTGTCTCTTTCAGAGGGCAGAGGTCGCTGGGTGGGAATAGGTGCGGAACCGGTGCTGCATGCTTAGAACGGGCTAGGTACCCACTGGGGAGCTCGTAGCTGACGGTTTGTATGTACTGTAGCAGGAAGGGATGAAGGCTTTATTGCCAAACAGGATCGCCATCACACCAGCCGGGGTAAGGGAATGAGGAGAAGCACGCCTTCGATGTGGGTGTGGTTCTCTGACTTTTTAAGGAGGTAATCCAGGTGGTGGACGTCGTTGTCATAGGAGCGGGTGTTGTGGGATGCATGATCGCAAGGGACTTATCCAGGTTCGATCTAGATGTGGTGGTGCTCGAGAAGGAAGACGACGTAGGCTGCGGGACCAGCAAGGCAAACAGTGCCGTCATTCACGCTGGGTATGATGCCCCTCCTGGGACGCTGAAGGCCGAGTTCAACGTACGGGGCGATGCGATGTTCGATGAGCTCTGCGAGGAGCTCGACATCCCCTTTAGGAGAATAGGCTCACTGGTGGTAGCCGTTAGGGAAGACGATATGAAGGAGCTCAAGAAACTGCTCGAACGGGGTCGGGATAACGGGGTATCCCCCTTGCGGATCATCGGCAGGAGCGAGCTGCTGGAGCTCGTCCCGAATATCACGAGCAAGGCCTATGCGGCGTTGTACGCGCCGAAGGCGGGGATAATAAACCCCTTTGAGCTCACCATCGCCCTGGCGGAGAACGCCGCCGAGAACGGCGTGAGCTTCAGGTTCAACTCGCCCGTGGTCGACATAGGGGCGGGCGAAGACGGGGCCTTGGTGGTCCGTACCCCTCATGAGACCTACCGGAGCCGCTTTGTGGTCAACGCCGCGGGCCTCTTCGCCGACGAGATCAGCCGCAGGGCGGGCGCTGAGCCCTACACCATAACCCCGCGTAAGGGCGAGTACCTCCTCTTCGATAAAGCCTACAGCGACCTCAACGTGGTGGTCTTCCCGACGCCCACTAAGATCTCCAAGGGGATCCTGGTGTGCCCCACTATCGACGGGAATTTGTTCATAGGCCCCAACTCGCAGGACGTCGAGGATAAGGACGATACCAGCGTGACCTCGGAGGGAATAGATGAGATCATCAGGGGGGCCAAGGAGCTTATACCGGATCTGCCCTTGGGCAAGGTCATAACCTCCTTCGCCGGCTTGAGGGCTGTATCCGACAACAACGACTTCATCATCGAGGCCTCGAGGAAGGTCAAGGGCTTTGTCAACGTCGGAGGGATACAGTCCCCGGGCCTCTCGAGCGTCCCCGCTATAGGCGAGAGGGTCGTCGAGATATTGCGGGAAGAGGGCCTGGAGTTGAAGGAGAAGGGCGACTTTCGCGCTCGCCGGAAGAGGATCCCCGCCTTCAGGGAATTGACTAACGAGGAGAGAGAGAGGCTGATCCAGCGCGATCCCGCTTATGGCTACGTTATCTGCCGGTGCGAGACGGTCACGGAAGGCGAGATAGTGGAGGCCATCAGAAGGCCGGTCGGGGCCAGAAGCCTGGACGCCGTCAAACGCAGGACGAGAGCGGGCCTCGGCAGGTGTCAGGGGGGATTCTGCTCGCCGCGGGTGATCAGGATACTGTCCCGCGAGCTGGACATCAGCCCGTTACAGGTGACGAAAGGCGGCAAGGGGTCTGAGATATTGATGGGCAGGACCAAGGAATTCATCGAACCGGACGGTGATCATCATGCCAGCTAGGGAATTGGTGGTTATAGGGGGAGGGCCCGCGGGCCTCTCGGCAGCTATCGAGGCCAAGAAGCTCGGCGTTGAGGATGTGTTGGTGATCGACAGAGAGTCCGAGCCGGGAGGCATCTTGAAACAGTGCATACATCCGGGCTTCGGCCTGCACGTCTTCAAGGAGGAGCTCACCGGGACCGAGTACGCTGAACGCCAGATAACAGAGGCGCGGGACCTCGGGGTTGAGATCATGCTCGACACCATGGTCATCGAGTTGACCGCCGACAGGCGCATCCTGGCCGTCAACAGCAGCGACGGCTTGTTGGAGCTCAAGGCCGGCGCGGTGATTCTGGCCATGGGCTGCAGGGAGAGGACCCGTGGAGCCATCAATATCCCCGGGTACAGGCCGGCCGGGATCTTCACCGCCGGGGTGGCCCAGTACTTCATGAACGTCGAGGGGTACATACCGGGAAGGGAAGTTGTTATACTGGGTTCGGGGGATGTGGGGCTCATAATGGCCAGGCACCTCGCCCTGGAGGGGGCCCGGGTGAAGAGCGTCGTCGAGATAATGCCTTACCCCAGCGGTCTTATCAGGAACGTCGTCCAGTGCCTGCAGGATTTCGACATCCCTCTGCTGCTCAATCACACCGTGGTGGACATTCACGGGAGAGACAGGGTCGAGGGCGTGACCATCGCCGAGGTGGACCAGCAAAAGAAGCCCAAGCTGGACACGGCCAGGCACATCGCCTGCGATACCCTCCTCCTGTCCATCGGCCTGATCCCCGAAAACGAGCTCTCGAGGATGGCGAGGGTGGAGATCGACGGCATTACCGGAGGCCCCGTAGTAGACCAGAACATGCAGACTTCAGTCGAGGGGATATTCGCCTGCGGAAACGTGCTCCACGTTCACGATGTGGTGGACTGGGTGACCATCGAGGCCAGGGTCGCCGCCAGGGGGGCCGCTGGTTTTCTGAGGCGAGAGAAGGCCCGGAGGGCGAGCACCGTCCAGGTGACTGCGGGAGAGGGGCTGAGATATGTTCTCCCCCAGAAGATAGACCTGGGAGGGGAGCTGGAAGAGACCCAGAAGTTCTTCATGCGGAGCCTCAGGCCGATGGACAGGGCCAGGCTACTGGTCCGGTCCGATAAGGGCGTAGTCATGTCCAGGACCTTGAGGTCCGTAAGGCCCAGTGAAATGATAAGCATCAAGGTCAAGCGGGAGATACTGGAGCAGAAGGGTCACCTGGAGATATCCCTTCACGAAGGGAGTGAGCGGGGTGCTTGAGGAGCGCAAAGTGACCTGCGTAGTCTGTCCTATCGGCTGTGAGATCACCGTCAAGGTTAAGGGAAAGGAGATCCTGGAATTATCGGGCTATCAGTGTAAGAGGGGGACGGACTACGCCCGAGCCGAGGTCATAGAGCCCAAGAGGGTGCTCACCACGACGGTGAGGCTTGAGAACGGCCACTTCCTGCCGGTGAAGACCGCCGAGCCCATCCCCAAGGAGCGGATATTCGACGCCATCAGGGAGCTTAAGGACGTCGAGGTCAAGCTTCCCGTTAAGATGGGGCAGGTGGTACATAAGAATATTGTGGGCAGCAATGTGGATGTGGTGGCCACGAGAAGCTGGGTGCATTAAGGCCGACGAGATCCGTTACGGGGTAGCAGAGCCTGTCTGACTGCCTTCTGCGATGGTGGGTCCTGAGACCCACCATCTTCTGATTTCCACAGGGACGGCCTAAACCGTCTGCTACTTGACTAACATCACCGGAAGGGGAGTGTGACGGACCCATATCAGGTTGCCGCAGACGAGGGAGCTTGGCAGCACCTGTATGGGCTGATGGTCTTGTTGGTGAAGGATGTCTTGGAGGACTGGGTCATGAAGCCGCTGAAGGATGGATGGCAGGATAACAGGGTTACCGCCACCGGTGAGAGAACTTAGCTTGAGGTAGAGGCCCCGGTCATCTGGTCCCCCCAGGGGTATAGTGACCGACCTTATCTCCATATTCGGCGAGGGGTCCAGACGGAAAGGGTGTGGGTTTGAAGGGATACCGATGGACCTATCATGACCTAGTACGACGTCTCTTTTCTCCGCACTAGAAAACTAGCGAGGGATAGGGAGTGGACTCCTGCAGTATATTGTCCTCCATATGCCCTTTGGGGAAGGTAAAATGAAACAGAGGTGATGGATCTATGGCGGATGAACTCATTAAGCTGGTTCGGGTGGTTAACATCAGAGCACCCAGGATAACAAAGCTTGATACAGAACATCTCCAATTCTTGTGCGTGCCAACGAAAGCCGGAGTCCCGATGTTTCATATAGGAGTAGCCGTTTATAATATAGAGCTCCAACTCATAGACATGTTTTGGTTAGATGAGCTTAGCCTCGCTTGGCCTTATGAATTGGAAGAAGAAGAGGAAGAGGATTACGATGAAGTAGAAGATGCATTGAAGAACTTCTTTGATGAAAATGACTACGGCTGTCTACAATACGAGCTTCTTTATGAATTCGAAGACCAGATTCTGGTAGAATTAGAGAAGCGAAATATATTGGTGGTTAAGTAACATGGAAAGCTTCATGGAATATTTCTTAAGTGCAGCATGTACATCTTGCGAGAAGTGCTTCTTGCTCAATGCGAGGTGGCCTAATCCGGTTCCGTTCTATTGTTACGGGCCATATTAAAATGGCCATAAATGGACAACAAAAGTGTTCACTTCCGGACAGATAAAGTAGCCACTTTTGGCCAATAAGGAAGGCC
>ENA-OSAE01000447-OSAE01000447.1-marine-sediment-metagenome-genome-assembly--contig:-NODE-447-length-15753-cov-42.239394_pt1 | contig 15753 bp, 12 predicted proteins | sample MGYA00237870_ERZ529317 | MGnify/ENA primary metagenome ERZ529317 (study PRJEB26369, sample SAMN03142812) | marine sediment metagenome | biome: marine; feature: borehole; material: sediment... | reverse complement strand
GCAATCAGCCTGTTTATTAGCTCTATTTCTTTTTCTGTTATATTTGGCTTTAAAAGGACTCTCTTCTTCTCCATGGTTATATTTTACCATGAAATTGAAGAAGAGTTCAGCTTTGTTTCTTATGCTGAATAGTTACCAATTTCACAAAACTATTCCACAATTTTAATTTGCGGATATCGAAGATGTGTTTATATACTTTATACGTCCTTAATACGTCAGTTTTTTTCTCTTGGCAGGGGGGATTTTGCTGTCACGTTCCCATTTGAGCACGGGAGGGATTACTTTTGTTGGAGGCTCTATCATGATATCCAGCAGCACGGGGGAATTCTGTGAAATTGCCCATTTTATTCCTTCCTCTAAATCTGAATTGGATTCTATGCATTTACCTTTAATACCGAATCCTTCGGCAATTTTGACTGCATCTATGGGAGTAAAATCTACTGCAAAATAGTTTTTATTATAATACAATCTTTGAATGGTTTTTATCCAGCCATAGCTGTGATTCTGAAAATTTATAAAGACAATGGGCAGTCCGAGTCTTTTTGCGGTTTCCAGTTCACCCACCGACATACCAAAACTTCCATCTCCGAACAGAGCAATAACTGTAACTTCAGGTTTTGCAAGTTTTGCACCTATTGCTGCAGGTAAAGCATACCCCAGGCCTCCATGGCCTCTCGGCATTATTGTATTTCTACCGGCTTTTTTAACCCTCAAATAGGATGCAAGGTAGGGGGTCGGAGTACCGGCATCGGCTACAAAGATTGTGTTATCATCAGTTACCTGTTCAAGGACAGTGAAAATTTTTGCTGGATGCACATTTTCATTTTCGATTTTAGATTCCGTCTCGATTCTTGAACGTTTTTCCTTTACTTTTTTCTGGATATACCTATTCCATTCATCAAATTTACCAACAAATTTTTCTTTGGCTGCCTGCATTGCTGATTTCAGCTTTGTGAGAAATGATCTTATATCTGACAAAACCGGCAGGTCAACTGGCACATTGTGGTCCAGCACTTCTTCACCAATATCTACCTGAATTATTTTGACCGTATCATTAAACACAGCTTTGCCCATTGTTGTTACATTGTTCAATTTGGATCCAAGTACCAGCACAAGGTCGGATTCATACACGATATTGTTGGTTTCCTCTGAACCCCCATTTGCTCCAATGACTCCCACTGCATATGGAGAGAATTCCTGGATACTGCCTTTGCCATTGACGGAAGTGGCCACAGGTACCCGAAACTCATCACAAAATTGTTCAAGCTCTTCATAAGCTGATGACAGGTGGACACCACCACCGGCTATAATAACCGGTCGAGAAGCTTTTAAAAACATTTTCACAGCTTTTCCTATATCTTCAGCATCCGGTTCATTTTTGAATGGACATTTATGTGCAGTGTATTGAGAACCTCTTAATGCTTCAGGAGAAAAATCGACTTCCAGTGCATGAATGTTTTCAGGAACGGAAACATGTACCGCGCCAGGTATTCCTCCGGTAGCCATCCTGAAAGCCTTCCTTAAAAGCTGGGGAATTTTGGAAGCATCCCTTATTTTGCAGTTCCACTTTGTTATGGTTTTAAACAAATATTCCTGATTGGCATCGGTCAGGGCATTTGTTTCTTCACTACTCATTGTAATATCAGAAGATAAACAAATTAGTGGAATTGATGATACATTTGCTTCACTTACACCTGGTACAACGTATAATGCTCCACCCCCACTTGGGACTTCAACAACTCCCGGTTTACCTCTGACTCTGGCATAACCATCTGCCATAAAAGCTGCACTGCGTTCATCCCGGCAGGTTACGTGGGTTATTTTATCAGTTGCCTGGGAAAAAGCATCGTGGAAGTTCATGCTGGTGTCCCCCGGTACACCAAAGACGTATTCTACACCGTGGGCAATCAACATTCTAACAATTGCATCTGAACCTCTCATAAATAAACTCCCTTCCTTTTATCAATCATTTTTTTCTTCAAAGTATTTGTTGACATCATCGATTATTTTATCAATGTGAGAAACCATTAAATTAGCTGCAAGCTCCGCATCTCCTTTTTCGATGGCGTTTAAAATGCCTTTATGATCTTTTACAATTGATGTATGAAGCTTTTTGCGTATATAAGAAAATTCAGAGTAAACTCCGTTTTGTGTTAAAATCAAGGTTAAGATCTGTTCCATTACCTTGTTTCCTGAAATACGGGCTAAAAGGCTGTGGAATTTTAAATCTTCTTCATCTCCCAGCAAATCTTGAGAAACTTTAATTTCCTGCAGATTTATGATTTTTTTCAGTCTTCTGAGTTGGGTTTTAGTTATTCTTTTGGTAGCCATCCTGACTGTTTCTCTTTCAAGAATTTTTCGAACCATCAATATGTCTAGCAGTCTTTTTTTAGAAAAACTATTAGAATCTTTTATCAATTCTTTTACATTCTGGGATTTAATAATGTCGTTTTTTAGCTTTTTTAAGTATTTTTTGCCTTCACTGGTGATAATTCTACCCTTGTTGCTTTCTTTTTTTAGAAAGTTTTTGTGTTCTAACTCCTGCAGTTTTCTTCCAATGGTTGCCTGAGATGCATCGATTTTTAGGGATAACAGGCTTGCGCCCATTGGTAAATTGTTTTTTGAAATTTGATATAAAATTTCATATTCTAATTTCAAATCTGCATCAAACATATTACCTTATCGCTCCTCTAAAAAGTTTGCTTTGTTGAATATAATATCATATACTGGCAAAAAATTGTTTGCTCTTAATCATGATTTGCTGTTGTTTTCTTCTAAATGCGGGCGTTTTACACCCAGGATATATAGAAACAAACCTGCTAAAAGCAGCAGAACTGCACTAATGGGGCTTGTAAAAAATATGGCCACTCCTTTTCCGAGAGTTAACGAGCGGCGGAAAAAGAGTTCTAAATATGGTCCCAAAATAAAGCCCATTAATACTGGCACAATAGGGTAACCTGCTCGTTGCATAAAGTAAGCCAGCACTCCCATCACTACAGCAAGTCCCATCTGGAACGCAGAAAACTCTGCAACATATGTTCCTACTAGAGCTATAACAGCAATAAAGGAAAAGATCAATCCTCTGTTCAAGTTGGTGATGCGAAGATAAACGGGAGTGAGAAGAAAAGTTACGAGAGGTATCAACATCTGAGCGGTAAATAAAGCAGCAAACATTGTACCTATTAAACCTGAGTGTTCTACTATCAATTGAGGTCCTGGTATCATACCCTGGATAAGAAGCACACCGAAAATAATGGCCGTTACAGCATCACCGGGTATTCCCAGACTTAAAAGAGGAACCAGGGCCCCTCCGCACATGGCATTGTTTGCTGATTCAGCTGCTATTATGCCTTCCGGTATACCGGTACCGAATTTTTCAGGGTATCTGGAAGAACGTTTGGCCTCTCCATAAGCCATAAAGGCTGCCATAGAGGCTCCCCCTCCGGGAAGTATCCCCACGAAATTTCCGATAACAGCACTTTTTAAGTAAAGGAAGGGACCGATTTTTTTGATTTCTGACCAGGAGGGGATAAAATTCGAAATTTTTATTTTTTGTGCAAGCTTGATATCCCATTGTTTGAACTCCATCTGACGCAGCAGCTCTGATATGGCAAACAAACCGGTTACTGCGGGCAGAAGCCCCACCCCTCTCATTAGATAAGGTATTCCAAAATGAAACCGGGGTGTGGGGATAAGAGGATCCAGGCCTATGGTTGCAATTGCCAGACCTATCAATGTGGATATAATGCCCTTCAACAGGGAACCTCTTGTCACTGTGGCAACCATTATTAAGGCAACCACAATTAGTGAAAAACGTTCAGGACTTTTAAAGGCCAATGCTACTTTCATCATCTGGGGTGCAACAAACATTAATATCAATGCTCCTATCATACCTCCTATTCCAGACGCTATGGCGGCATGACCGATGGCACTGGCTCCTTTTCCCTTTTTCATCATTTCATAGCCCTCAATCATTGTCATTGTTGAAGCAGGGGCACCTGGAATGTTAATGGTTATTGCTGTAAGACAACCTCCAAATATCCCACCAGCATAAATTCCCATTATAGTAACAAGAGCAGGGATGGTTTTCATAGTAAATGTAAAGGGAAGCAGCAGAGCGATGGCAAGGGTTGCAGTTAGTCCCGGTACACTACCGAAAAAAATACCCATTAATAGTCCGCCGATGAGGTATATAAAAATATTTAGAGTAAACAGAATTTGAAAACCATGTAAAATTTGGGTTAACATTTTACGTTTTTTCACTCCCTTTTTGTTTAAAACACAGTCAATTACAACCGAAAACAAATATTTAATAGGGAACTCAAGGCAATTTAACCCCCAGCATTGTTCCAAACAATACGTACACTGCTCCACTCACAATGATACCGATCAATGCTGGCAAAATGATGGTCATGTAAATTTTTCTCTTACCGTATTCCATTACAAAAGCTATCATTGTCCCGTACAATATGGTGCTTATCCAGAACCCTATTCTAAGGAATACCCATAGATAAATAGAAGTTAATATTATTGCTATAAGTGTTTTTTTAAAGGGGAAATTCCTGGTTTTTACAGTCTCGTTTTTTATTTCTTTTAAACACATACCTTTTATTATCAAAACTATAGAACATATATAGAGGGCTGCAGCTAAACACAGAGGGTAAAAAGCAGGACCGGGCTGGCCGTCCTGAAAGGGCTGCTGTAACTCAAGGGCCTTCAAAAAATAAACAGTAGTTCCTATGAATATTAACAAACCTTCAATAAGGTTAGAATTTGGTTTTATTACTCTTTTTTCAGTGTTCAAGTTTATGCACCCTCTTTATTTTTAAAAGTGTATAAGTTAAATATAAAGGATCTGATAAAACGTTAGGATCATAAGCCTTTTATACTCCGTTATTTCGGTGGTTCCAATACACCAGCTTTCACAAGTTCGTCCATCAACTGGAATGCCGATTTTTGAGTGTTTTCTAAGAACAGATTTACTTTTTCTCTACCCATCCATTTTTGACCCAAAGCGGTTTTCTTGGCCCATGCCTGAAATTCTTTATCATTCATAGTTTTCTCGAAGGCTTTTTCAAGATGCTCGATTATTTCTTTGGGTGTTCCAGCAGGAACTGCAACAACCCGAAAACTTCCCCAAACTACGTCATATCCCATTTCTTTAAAGGTAGGAGCATCGGGAATAGATTTTTCTCTTTCTTCAGACATGACCGCCAGTATTCGGGCATCACCAGATTTCAGTGCGGGTACTGCAGCAGCTATACTCATGCACGCAGCATCAACTTCACCTGACAGTAGGGCTTCCCGCTGTGGCCCAGCTCCTTTGGGATAAGCTATGTGCCGTAGTTTTATACCCATTTTTCTCTCGGCATCCAGCATGGGTAAGTGCCAGACACCACCTGTACCAACATTTGCAACTTTTATTTCTCCCGGCCTGGATTTTGCATCTTCAATGAATTCCTTTAAATCTTTCCATGGAGCATCCTTGCGTACAACAAGGGAAGTCGGGTGAACGGTAACAGAGCATATTATTTCGAGTTTATCAAGATTATAATTTTCTACAAGGCCGTAATAAGGTGCTGTGATTACACTGTCCCATGTTAAAGTGCCTATTGTGTAGCCATCAGGTCTAGCCATCATTAGATTAAAAACACCCAGAGCACTTTGGGCACCTGTTATATTTTTGTTATATATTTCTGTTCCCACATACTTTTCAGCATACTTCATAAATCCTCTCATGGCTGTATCCGTTCCTCCCCCGGCACTCCATGGGATTATATGTTCAATTGCTCTATTGGGATCAGGATATGCCAGCTCTTTTTGCTCATCTTTTAATTCTTCTTTATTGGTATCTTCAGCCTGTGGTGAACACCCTATCAGTGCAAAAAAGAGAAGAGCTGTTATTACACACACAACAATCCATTTATATTTTTTCATACACATCCCTCCTGAGATTTGATGGCAGACTATTATTTAACAACACTTTCAATGGCTTATGATCCTAACAATAATCATTTATAAGCAATAAATACTCATCAATGATGATTAATAATGTATACAAAAAACTTCCCCACCTCCTTCGTTTTTAATGCCCGCAGTTGAAGTATTCTATACAAACACCAAAAATCCTTCTTAATTTTCAAAAAAATATAAAATTTATTTTAGGTAATGTAGAAAGTCTTGGTTTTATCAAATAAAGAATCAACATTTACTTAAAACAAAGCAAATATTTAAGCAATACTCAACTAACCCTCAAAAATTTTTTCAGGTTAACTAACCAGACTTACTGGTAAAATTTGGGATGAGTTATGATACATTGGAGTGGATTTTATTGGTTTAGGCTTGGTTATTAACCTGTTGATTGGAGCACTGGATCCTGCTACCAAGGCAATGATTGCTCGTTTTCCGGGACTCAATCTGGTTTCGATGGATGTGGGGTGGGGTATTGCAGCGTCTATAGCTTTCGGGACCACTGCTGCTCCCGTGGTGGCCTACTTTCAACACATCGGCGCTGAGATTGTAACCGGCGGCCAGCATTTCGCTTTCTGACTCCGCCTCGGCGTCGCCGGTAAAAAGGAAACTTGTATCCCCGTACGTGAGCTTCAGTACCGCACTGTAGTTGTTCAGGTCTTCATAGCTGGAGCTGTTGGGAGCCAGCATAACCGCTTCCATACTCGGGCCGACATCCAGTTTAACACCCCCTTTGGCCTGAGTAACTTTGAGACCCTTACCCTTTATTGCCAGCAGAACGTCTTCAAAGGTCTTAGTGGTGTGAGCAACCTTCGGCAGGTAGACCTTGCCTACCTCAAAGTTGCGTATAGCGACATCCAGGCCGCCGATGTGGTCCTCATGAGGGTGTGTCCCAATAACGTGGTCAAGCCGTTTAACGCCTTGTTATTTAAGGTAGTTTACTACCAGAGTACCGTCATCATTGTTACCTCCGTCAATCAAAATGTTCTGGCAGGATGAAAGCTGTATCAAGATCGAATCAGCCTGGCCGACATCAACAAAGTGAACTTTGAGAGTACCGCTATCATCAGGTTTTTCCTCGGCGGCTTCCTGTTTATCCGATGATGAGCTTTCAGTAGAAAGAGAGGTTTCCGGCTGATGTTCTTCCTGTTGTTCAGGAAGCGAATCATCCTGCTCAACAGTCGTCTTGTCTGCCGGAGAGTTGCCTGGATCGGAGTCTGTACAACCCGTGATAATTACCATGATAATAAATACTGCCATGATTAAAAAGATAAACTTCTTGCTCCGGTATGTTTTGCATATCAGATGGTATATGGTAAAGATTAGAAGGGCTATAACAGCAAGTATAACAGTTATCCCTGTTGTACCTGCCATGTGTATTTACCTCCCTTTGCAAGCATCACTTACCATTGCTTTCTGTAACCGCCTTTTGGTAGAGTATAATCAATTGTGTAAAAATGAAATTGAATAGAAAATAGTGAATTTTCCAGTTAAGCATGGTTTTGAAGAAGCTATCAGGCTAGAACTGCAAGAAGTGTTGGGACGTAAATCTTATGAAAGAAGTGAATCCACAAATAACTACCGTAATGGTGAATATAAAAGAAAAAGCTAAGCGACAAAAAACCGCGATTATCTCTGTTTAAATAATGCAAGATAAAAATACTCTCCAACATCTGATTTTTTAATTATTTCAAATCCATATGGCTCCAAAAATTTTGCTGCCTCTTTCCAGGATACACGAATACCGATAGGAGGACCCGGAGGGCCACTAATCTTTTTCCATTCTATTATTGCCAGCCGCCCTGATCTCTTAAGTACTCTTTTTAATTCTTGTATCGTTCTCTCTAGCACTTTATCCCTGAGCAGTCCGTGTAACACAGCTGCCATCAGACAGATATCAACACTATTATTTTCAAATGGAATATTCTTACTTATATCCCCGACAACAGCTTCCAAATTTTTAATTTTCTTTCTATCAGCTCGCTCCTTTAGCTTGCTTATCCCTTCTTCCCACTTATCTATAGCGTAGAAAAATCCCTTATCTCCAATATAATCTGCGGCAGCCAGCAAATAATCCCCTCTTCCACACCCGACATCTAGAAATACGGAATCCTTTTTTAAGTCTAATGCTTTAAATACTTTTTCCGTATCAATCTTATCAAAACTACTTTTACCGGTTTCATTACTGTGAATTGTATCTTTCATTATCTTCCTCCTATCTTTTTTCTAAGGTTCTGTGAAAAATGACTAATCTTTTGTGTCCCAAGTGTTCAAGTAAGTCTTTACAGCTATTTGCACTCCTCTCTGTACCTCACACAGTTCCTACCCGCAGCTTTAGCCTCATACATCAGATCATCTGCTCTTTGTACCAGTGTATCAACCGTATCTCCAGGGCGGAAACCGGCCACTCCGAAGCTGGCTGTCACCCTGCCAACGCCCGGTATATCCATTTGACTCAAGTTCTGCCGCAGTTCTTCTGCTAAAATAACTGCCTTTTCCACAGGTGTATCCGGCAGCAGTATGACGAATTCCTCTCCGCCCCAGCGGGCCAGGCAGTCTATTTTGCGAATCCTGTTCTTAATCATTTCTGTCATGTTTTTAAGGACGCAGTCACCGGCATTATGGCCAAAGCGGTCATTTATGCTCTTAAAGCGGTCTATGTCCAGCATTATCAGGGAAAACTTACTGCCGCTCCGCTTAGCCCGCTCTATTTCTTCTTCCAGTTTTTGCGTAAAATAACGGCGGTTATAGACACTCGTCAGAGCATCAGTAACAGATAAAAGGCGAAGTTCTTCTTCCAGCCGCTTGCGCTGGCTGATGTCGCGCACAACAGCCACGGCCTGCCAGCCGCCCTTATGCTGCAGTGCATTTATGGAAAGTTCCACATCAAGCAAACCGCCATTTTTATGTCTTGCTTTCATTTCCACTGTTTTTCCGATTACATTACCCTTTCCGGAAAACTGAAACCGCTGAAACGCTTCCTTATACTGCCGATAAGCTTCCTCATGGGGCACCAGCAGCCTGTGCAGCTCTTTTCCTATAACTTCTTCTCGCCTATAACCGAAAAGCTTTTCTGCTGCAGGATTCCAGAAAGATGTGCGACCTTTTTCGTCAATCATGATAATTGCATCCCAAGCTGTTCTGGTAATGTTTTTCAGCTGTTCTTCCCTTGACTGCAGTTCTTCTTCCATTTCTTTGATCTCTGTCAGGTCAAACACTACAGCCACATACACATTTCCCCCGCTGTGTGTATGCTGCTGCAGGTGGACTTCAACAGGGTAGAGGGACCCGTCTTTCCTGCGGTGAACAGTGTTAAACTTAATTTTTTCCTGCTTCCCTTCGGTTAAAGGCCCAATTAGTTTTTTAAAGTTTTCCGTTTTAAATTCCGGTTTTAAATCGAGGGGGGTCATGTTAGCCAGTTCTGCCATGGTATATCCTAAATTTTCCCGGGCACCGCGGTTAACCATGATAAACTTTAAAGTTTCAGGGTGAAAGACATAGATCTCATTCAGGGAATTTTCCACTACTTGCTTGTAAAAATTGGCTTCTCTATTTGCTTCATGAAGCTTAAGTGCCATTTCTACCGTGGACAGCAGCGCATATTTGTCTGTACCTTTCTCCACAAAACCGTAACCTTTAACAGATTTGATTTTTTCGAAAATTTCCCCGGAGGTATTGGCAGTTAGAAATACTATAGGAATATCCCTAAATCTAAGTATTCTATTTGCCGCATCTATCCCGTTCATTTCTCCTTGTAGTTCGATATCCATTAGTATCAGATCTGGAGGGTTGCTGCCGCAGGCTTTTTGCACCGCTTTTTCTCCCGCAGCAGTTGCTTCAACTGCATACCCGTATTCATTCAATATATCGGTTATAACCTGTGAAGTTAACCGGCTGTCTTCTACCACTAAAATTTTTTTCTTTTTTTGGATGCTAGTATTGGACAATTTTTTCACTCCCTCCAATAATCATCGTTTACTTATCCTTTTTATGCGGAGATTATTCGAATAAATACCTCTACCACTGCCGGGTCAAACTGCGTGCCCGCATTCCTTTTTATTTCAGCTATTGCTTCCTCCCTGCTCATGGCTTTGCGGTAGGTCCTGTCGCTGGTCATAGCATCATAGGCATCAGCCACAGCCAGAATGCGGCACAGCAGTGGAATTTCCTCTCCCTTCAGTCCCCGTGGATAGCCCTTGCCGTCCCATCGCTCATGATGGTAGAGGATGTATTCAGCAATAGAAGCCAGCTCCGGGGTATTCAGAGCGATCCGGTACCCGATCTCCGGATGTTTTTTCATTTCCTTCCACTCTTCCTCCGTTAGTTCGCCCGGTTTCATCAATATACTTTCTCTAATTGCCACTTTCCCGATGTCGTGAAGCACCGCCAGCAGCTCCAATTCATCCATTTGTTTAGCGGAAAGGCCCAGTCTGTTAGCTATTTTAAGGGTTATTCCCCTTAATCTTTCTGCATGTTCTTCTGTTTCCATGCTTTTTTCGAAAAGGGTGGCCTTCAGGGATGAAATAACGGCATTTCTGTAACTTTTGCTCTGCAAAAACTTATGGCGGTACATCCATTCCTCGGCTTCCTTCAGTACCTGCCAGATGTTTTCTTCGGCTCTATTTTTTGTGGCATAGCCCAGGGCAATACTCAACTGAATGGGCCCTTCACTGTCCAAAGCACACTTGTTTTTAATCCTCCTGACAATTTCTCCCGCTGCTTTCATATCGGTCCGGGGCAGCAAAATGACAAATTCGTCCCCGCCCCAGCGGGCGATGATATCCTCCCGGCGGCAGCTTTCCTTTATTACCTCTGCCGCTTTCTTCAAAAGAAGATCCCCTACCCTGTGGCCGAAGCCGTTATTGGTCAGTTTCAATCCGTTGATATCACCTACGATGACCGATACAGGCAGGTGACGCGGCGTATCCAGCCGCTTGATTTCTTCTTCCATAAACCTGCGGTTGTAAAGCCCTGTGAGATGGTCATGATAGCTCAAAAAGAGGATTTTTTCTTCATATTTCTTGCTCAGAATATATTCGGAAACAATCATTGCGGCAAGCTGCAGGCAATTGATGTCGGCTTCAGACCACTCCCTGTTTTTAAGGCAATCATCAAAACCGATAAAGCCGCTGTAATCCCCTTTCACATATACAGGCAGCACCAGCAGGGACTTGATTTCCTGGGGCTTTAAGATTTCCTTTGTCTTTTCGTCGGGGATGTCTTCAATATCCCTGTAGTTTATTACTTCCCTGTTTTTAAGCCTGTCCACCCACCAGGTTAATTCAGACTCAGGGATTTCCTGAAGGTTTTCTTTCTGGGGCGTTATACCGGGTGCCGTCCACTCAAAAGTGTTGCTCATGGTCCCTTTTTCCCGGTCCGTTTCAAATAGGTAGACCCGGCTTACCTTGAGGCTTTCTCCCATCATCCGCAGGGCTTTGAAAATAAAAACCTCAGGTTCAGTCTCCCGTATGGTCAGAAAGAAAAGGCCGCTGATAAGCTTTTCGTATTGCAGCATTTTTTGGAGCTTCGCTTCGGCCTTCTTTTGCAGGGTAATATCCCTGCTGGATCCAATCAGGTATTTTACCTTCCCCTTTTCAAGCATTGGCGTAAGGGTGGTTAACCAGACTCTTTCCCCCGCAGGGAAGACAAGGGTTTCTTCATATGTTATTGCCGATTTAGCATCTACACACCTTTGGTAATTTGCCTGTACGGCTTCTCCAATTTCTTTTCCAAAAAGTTCAACGGGAGTTTTATCTTTTAGCTCCTCCAACCTGAAACCTGTTAGTTTCTGATGTGCAGCATTGTTTCTTACATAGCGGAATTTCCCGTCTTCCACCCTGGCCAGGAACATGGCATCCTGGGTGCTGTTGAAGATGGTATTAAGATCTCGGGATAATTTTTCTATCTGTTTTTTCTGATTCTTGAGAACCTCGATATGCTCCATTTCGGAGGTGACATCCTGGAAGAAGGTGACAAAATACTCCCTCTGTGGGGAAAAGGCTGTTATTTTGTACCAGCAGCCCAAAGGTTCTGCATACTGTGTGAACTCCTGCCTTTCTCCTGTGATGGCCACCCTGCCGTAGAAGGCCACCCAGTCAAAACTGCCTTTTCTGATGCCGGGCAGTACTTCCGTCACCCTTTTTCCAAGGATGTTCTCTCTTTTTAATCCGGTCATTGCTTCAAAGGCAGGGTTCATATCCAGAAAGATGTAGTCTTCCGGCTCGCCCTGCTCGTTTAGTACCAGCTTGTGGTAGGCATACCCGAAGGGTGCCTGCTTGAGGAGTTCCTGTATAAATTTTTCTTCCAACTTTTTTACCTCCTGTTGTGTATTAGTACATTCGAAAAATCATAAAGCCTTGAAATTACTGGCTTTACTTTTTTGCCATTTTAAGTTTCACCTCAAAAAACTTCTGTTTTTGCATCGCTATGAAATTGTGCGATTACCGAATCAATCCATAGATATTTAGCCATAATTCATACAGAACACAGATAACTAACGATTTTGTACTTGACATTTAGCAAAAGCCGGAAAATCGAATTGTGGAACTATTTTCCAAATATAATTACAAAGGAGCGATTTTTCATGCTAAATGTCAGGTACTCTCATAATCAGTATCAAAATTTCGTTAAAGATTTTTTAACTCGTTATTTTGTTTCTACCAGTCAGCATATTATTACTACTAGAGCTTCCTTGATTATTAAACTCTGGATTGCTGACCTTACCGGCATTGTTGACCTTATTAAAAGTCGTTATGCCAGGTCCAACAGAGGAACTCCACCCAAAGATGCAGTGGCCATGTTTCGTTCTCTTATCCTTATGACTCTTACTGGTGAAACCAGCATTCCTAATTGGGTGAATACTTTAAGGTCTGAACCTTTCTATGCCATCTTGTCCGGCTTTTTACCGGCTTGCTTTTCTACTTCCAAAGTAGAAGGCATTCCGGCTGACCCTATCCCGGGTGTTGGTACTTTTTATGATTTTATGGATAGGCTGATTCGCAAGGATCGCATCCTTTACAAATCCAAACTGCGTAAGTTAAAGTGTAAACCCAAGAAGAAGCAAAAGAAAAATCAAAAAATAAATTCTTCCAAACCCGGCGTTGTGGAGCGTTTGGTTAAAAGGGTCTTAAAGTATGATAATTCCAAGCTCCCTGATAACCTGGAAATTACCTTGAACCATATCCTCAAGGATGTTTTTGTTATGCCTTCCTTATCTATGGGCATCCTTGGTGACCCTGATAAACTTAATATTGCCGGGGATGGTACCTGCATGCCTACTCATGCTTCTCCCTATGGTAAAAAAGTATGTGATTGTAAGCTAAAACCCGGTGAGCGCTGCGACTGCCTTCGCTTATTCGCTGATCCCACTGCTTCATGGGGTTGGGACAGCTATAATGAGCAATACTTCTATGGGCATACCTTTCACGAGTTTACTGCCTCTGACTCATTTTACAGCCTACCTATCCACATTAAATGCGTTACCGGTGAGCGTCATGATTCTGTTACCGGAATTTATGAGCTCAAAGAGCTTGTGGATTTATATCCTGAAATTAATTTTTACTCTGCAGCCTTTGATTCTGCTTATGATGCTAATGCCTTCTATCTTTTTAACATGCATTATGGCATCAATCCCATTATTGACCTTAATTCTCGTTCATCTAATCCCAACTCCGGTAATGAACTTGTAGAGATTGATGAAAACAGAATTCCTCACTGCAAAGGTCTGAGACATCAACTCCGTAACTGTGGACTTATGGGCAAGTCTTACAGGCATAAATGGTTGTTTCCTGTTCAATGTGATGTCTGTGATAAATGCCATGCTCACAGTAAAAAAACTTTCTATACTAAAACCAGGGATAACCCCAGATTCTTCTTTTAAGAGGCTCCGAGGAGTGGAAACAGCTTTACAAAATACGCTCTACCACTGAAAGATGCCGGGATAGAATCAATAATGACTTTCATGCTGAGTCTACTGTTGTCTATTCAAGAGAACGCAGGATTATTAGAGTTTTTCTTGGCGCTTTCTGCTGCTTCATTGATGCATGGGCCTGTGAAAGCGCTTTGTCAATTACTGATATTTTCCCTGCTCTTTCAAGGTTTGCTGCATAATAGCATAACAATTTTATAACTATTTGCTTCCATACAAACCTTTTAAAAAGCGGTCATTAAAAGGTTTATTAGTCATGCCCTTTTTGGCCTATTCAGTTTTTATCGGATATATATTCTACTTTGTTACCCTTTAAATGTTAATTGTAAATTATTGTTTTTCGAATATACTCTTAACTTTTTACAGGTAACTTACTGTTACTCGTATGCCAGTTCAAAAATCGTTTGACCCTTTTTATATCATCGGTAATTTCGCTTGGTTCTAATAAGGATCTAATCAATGAAGTATAACTTTTTTGTCCTATATGTACCCTTTTATCTATAATTGACAATATACCGTAGTCATTATGATTACGAATCAATCTTCCTATTCCCTGTTTGAGCTTCATCATCATTATAGGCAAATAGACACTTCTAAACGGATCTTTTCCTTCTTTTTTAGCCATTTCCTCCTTTGCTTCTAATACAGGATCTCGGGGAGGAAAAGGCAGTCTAACACAAATTACTGAGGTAAGGGCCGTACCGGGCACATCCACTCCTTCCCAATACGTGGTTCCAAGAAGTACTGATTTAGCCAATATTCCGGAATGATTACAATATCTTTTAGCGATGCTTATTACCAGGCGAATGTTAGATAGGATAAGTTTATTTTTTGCTTCTTTATCACCTGCTGCCAGTCTTTCAGCCAACTCATATTCTTCTTTTGGTGTTAAGACCGGGTAATTTCTAATATCCTTCATTAACAAGGATATAACATCCTCAGTAGAAACGTCGGCTTGTAAAGAGCTATCATCGTATTCCGCTTCCTGATCATTAGCCGGGTATCTCATATCGGACGTAGTAAGCACGTCATCATCCGTCGCAGGTAAGAATGCAGCATTTTTTAAAACTTCTTTGTTAATAACTTTTGCGCCGATTTTTTCCAGTGTTTCTACTATTTTTCTTATTCTTTCATAATCAATTTCGCTATTTATTTCTAGGTAATCTTCCATGATACTAAAAACATCGATAGGCAAGTTTTGATTAACTTTCAATAGATATTTTTGCACAAGATTATTGTACAGTGTAACAGCTTGATTTTTGCGAGGTAAAAGCATATTTGATGAAATGTGGTTGTTACCAGAAGGGTTATTGGTCATATTTTGTTTATATAAAGCACTTTTGTCAATAACCCTCCCACCAATTTTTTCAATAGTCAAAATAAAACGTTCTATCATGTCATAATTAATGATTTCATCAATGTGTAAAAAATCCTCGATAATTTCCTTTAGACTAATAGATTGCTTCTGATTTACTTTTGATAGATATTTTTTTACAAGCTTTTTTACAAGCTTATAATAAGTATCTTTGTTTTTCCCCATAGCAACTCGCCTCAATATAATGTAACAGAACTAATAAGAATATAATGCCTAATTAATAGTTGGTTGTAGCATGTTCATACAATGTTATAACGAGCTGTCTCTTTTCATGTCACTAATTTGTATTTATTTCAAAAATGCTATAAAAAATTTTTTGATGTTTTACTAATTCTCCCAGCATTCTGTAAAATCCTGCCCTGTTTTACACAAGTTCTAGGAGTCCACTCGAAATATGGGCAAATTACCGCAAAAGAAAGCCTTCATTTTTTTTCAAAACAGCATATAGACCCTTTGAACTTTGAAAAATACATACACTCCC
>ENA-OSAE01000445-OSAE01000445.1-marine-sediment-metagenome-genome-assembly--contig:-NODE-445-length-15787-cov-44.601322_pt1 | contig 15787 bp, 16 predicted proteins | sample MGYA00237870_ERZ529317 | MGnify/ENA primary metagenome ERZ529317 (study PRJEB26369, sample SAMN03142812) | marine sediment metagenome | biome: marine; feature: borehole; material: sediment... | reverse complement strand
CTATCGAGATTATATCACAGCCCGACTGGAAGAGTTTCCGGAGCTTTCCGCGCGGTGTTCAGCTTCAACCGGGTCGTTGGCGAGCGCACTTTGTCGCAGGGCTTTGTCTGGGCACTTTCTGGTTCGGGGGGCAGGTATTACAAAGATGTGGGCGGCGGCGTTTGCCAGGCGGCCACGTCTTTGTACCGGGCGGTTGTAAGCGCGGGCCTCCAGGTGGTAGAGAGGCACCGGCACACTGGGAATGTTCTTTATGCCCCAAGGAGTGACGACGCGGCTGTCTGATGGAATATGTGGGACTACCGCCTGCTTGCGGGCACAGGCCGGCAACAAACGGGGCAGCGCAGCACAGGGCGCGAAAAGGGGGACACACCGGTGATTCTCATCGGGACTTCCGGCTACAGCTACAAGGACTGGATCGGTCCGGTTTACCCGTTTGGAACCCGGAGCGGCGAGATGCTTTCCCGTTACGCCGCCGAGTTTTCGTTCACCGAACTGAACTTCACCTACTACCGCATGCCGGACAGCCGACAACTGCAGCGGATGCAAGCCCAAACGCCGCCCGGTTTTCAGTTCGCGGTCAAAGCCAACCGGCAGCTAACGCACGAACGGGAGCAGGCCACGCCCGAAGCTTTCGCCGCTTTTCGAACTGCCTTGGAGCCCCTCCGGGCCGCCGGCAAACTGGCCTGCGTGGTGGCCCAGTTCCCGTATTCTTTTCACCGCCGCCCCGGAAACGTGGATTACCTTTACCGGCTGCGGGAGGGTCTGCCCGACCTGGACATCCAGGTGGAATTCCGCAACGCCAGCTGGTTGGTACCCGAAACGGGGACCGTGCTCCGGGAGTTGAGCCTGGGTTATGTGTGCGTAGACGAACCGCGCCTGAAGGGTTTGATCCCGCCCTTCGCCACCGCCACCACCCCCACCGGGTACATTCGCTTTCACGGACGCAACGCCGCCAAGTGGTACGCGCACCGGCACGCGTACGAACGGTACGATTACCTTTATTCCGAAGGGGAACTGGCCGAATGGGTCCCGCGGATCCGGAAACTACAGGCCCGGACCCGCCGTATTTTCATCGCCTTCAACAATCATTTCGGCGGCCAGGCGGTGGCCAACGCCCGGATGCTACGGGCGCTCCTCGACTCCTGCTGAAAACGGTGCACGGCGCGCCGCCCGGCCGAGAGCGCCGGCTTGCCTCCCGGCTTCGCCCGCGACTTTTTGTCCTGGGTCCGCAAACCTTTCCGCTATCCCGCACGTCGTACATTTAAACCGCAACAAAACATGGAAACCGCCGGGTGGCGGCCGGCGAAAGGAGTGAAGTGAAGTGTACAGGTTGGTTGGCGTGCTGCTATTCCTGGCCTTCGCGCTGGCGCTGGTGGTGGGAAAGGGACCTGCGGTGGGGAAGGAACCTGCGGCTGACGAGACCCCGGCCGAGGCGGCGGCGCTGCCGGCGGTCACCTCATGCGCGGAACTCGCCCGCCTGCTGGAGGAACGCCAGGACCGGCAGTTGCTGCGGGCCGGTTTCGGTACCCGGGCGACGGTGGAACAGTCCTTTGACGGCGCGGAAGCGGTTTCGGGCGCCGCCAAGCTCCCGGCGAACGCCGGTGCCGACTATTCCACCACCAACGTCCAGGTACCGGGAGTGGACGAGGCGGACGTGGTCAAGACCGACGGCCGGTACATCTACCAGGTGAACCGGGAGCGGGTGCTGGTGATCAACGCTTATCCGGCGGAGACAATGTCGGTGGCCAAGGTGATCAGGTTCGCAGACGAGCGGTTCAGTCCGCGGGAGATTTTCCTGGACGACGAGCACCTGGTGGTGGTGGGCACCTCCTACCGGGAGGTCCCATGGGCGCATCCGGGACCTCCCCGGCCCCGACACAACGCCACGGTGAAAGCGGTCGTCTTTGATATCCGCAACAAGGCAGACATCACCCAGGTGCGGGAGGTGGAACTGGAGGGGCACTACTTATCCGCACGCAAAATAAATAAAAACGTCTACTTGGTGGCCAACAAATACCCCGACTATTACCTTCTCCGGGACGCGGGGGTGCCGACCCGGAACGGACTGACGCCCGCCTACCGGGACAGTCTGGCCGGAGAAGATTTTGTGCGCGTTCCCTGCACAGACGTCTGTTACTTCCCGGACTTCGCCCAGCCGAACTACCTGCTGGTGGCCGGGTTCAATCTGGACGACGTCACCGGCGAGCTGGCGGTGCGCGCGTACCTGGGCGCGGGCGAGAACGTCTATGTCTCCCCGGAGAATCTTTACGTAGCGACCACCGAGCGCGACCACGGGCCCATCATCCCCTTGCCCGAACCCCTGGATGGGGCCGCCCGGCCGGATATTGCCGTCGGCCCGCAGATCTGGCCCCCGCTCCGCGAGGAGAAAACCACCATTTATCGCTTCGCCTTGGAAGGCGGCCGCGCCGCTTTTAGCGGCCGGGGCGAAGTCCCCGGTACTGTGCTCAACCAATTCTCCATGGATGAGCACGGCGGCTACTTCCGCGTGGGCACCACTCTTAACGCCTTTGGGCGTGATACTTCCCGCAACGGCCTGTACATCCTGGACGGCGACCTGAACGTGGCCGGCAAGATCGAGGACATCGCCCCGGGTGAGCGTATCTACGCGGTGCGTTTCATGGGCGACCGTGGCTATATGGTCACCTTTAAGACCACCGATCCGCTGTTCGTATTCGACCTGGCCGACCCGCACAATCCCACCATGCTGGGAGCGTTGAAGATTCCGGGCTTCAGCAACTACCTGCACCCCTTCGACGAAAACCACCTGATCGGCTTCGGCAAAGACGCCGTGGAGGCCGTCCAAAAACGGCCAGACGGCAGCGTGGTGTCCCAGGGCTTTGCCTGGGAACAGGGGATGAAACTGGCGCTGTTCGACGTCACGGACGTGAACAACCCCGTGGAAAAACACGTGGTGCATATCGGCGACCGGGGCACCCACTCCGAGGTCCTGGATAACCACCGCGCCCTACTGTTTGACCCGGAGAAGAACCTGTTGGCCTTTCCCATTACGATCCACGAAATTAAGCACCGCACCCCGGCCACACCGCCTTCGGCGTACGGCACCTTCACCTTTCAGGGTGCTTACGTTTACCGGTTGACCCTGGACCGCGGCTTCGAGTGGCAAGGCGGCATCACCCACCTGACCGACGAGGACTACCTAAAAGCTGGTCACTACCGGTCTCGTGGAGACCGTCACGTGCAGCGCATCCTGTATATTAACGAAAACCTGTACACCCTGTCGGAAGGAATGGTGAAAGCAAACGACATCAAGACACTCGCGGAACGAGGCAAACTGTTGCTGCCGTGAAGGAGATTCGCAGGCTACGGCCACACGATTGAACCGGACACCTCCCGGTACACAGTAGAAAAGGTCGAGCGCCAATCGGTTTCAACCGGGGCGGGTGACGCCGGTTCCCGGGCGGAGATGGCGCCGGAAAAACCGCCCGGGGAGGTTAAAAAAGCACAGCCGGAGTACAACCCCGACTTGTTATCCAGGCCGGGGCACAAGGCCCCCGCCAGCCGGCGCACCGGTAGCCCCCGGCGAAAAATCTTGGTCTTGTCCTGTATCCTCTCCGAATGATATGCTGGATTTGGTTTGGTGACATCAGTGGATCAGGGAGAGGATAGGCCACCGTGCGTTTGCGCAAAGCCAGGATTACGGACGTAGAAGCCATACACGCTCTAATTAGCCACTACGCCAATAAGGGGCTGATGCTCGCCCGGCCGCGGGCACTACTTTACGAAAGCATAAGGGAATTCTGCGTGGCCGAGGAGAAAGGACAGGTGGTGGGTGTGGGCGGCCTGCACATCATCTGGGCGGACCTGGCCGAAATTCGTGCCCTGGCGGTGGCCGAAAACATGTGCGGCCGGGGCATCGGCCGCCGGTTGGTGGCGGCGCTGCTGGACGAAGCGCGGGAGCTACACATCCCCCGGGTGTTCACCCTGACCTTTCAGCCCGGATTCTTTGAAAAATGCGGTTTCCGGCGCGTCCCGAAGGAGGAAATGCCCCAGAAGGTGTGGCGGGAGTGTATGAACTGCCCGCACTTCCCCAACTGTAAGGAAGAATCCCTGATCATTGACCTGGACTAAACGCCAAAATGGGGACGGGCAACCAAAATAATGACAGGCATGTTTTGTGGTTAAGTTTTGATCACCCGCCGGGAAAAGGGTCACGCCGGGGAGAGGGGGGACAGGCAACTTTTCCGGCGGTAGCTGAGTTATTACCATACCTTATTGTCCTCGGATGTTTGGATGCTTTAACACGCCATACTTCCTGTAGAAGAGTAGCCTGCCCCCGTTTCCCGCACTGTCCCCGTTTTCCGGGCGGTTGTTCCGCCGGCAGCGCCGGTCTAGAGGATCTTGCTAAGGAAGGCGCGGGTGCGTTCCTCCCGCGGTGAACTGAAGATCTCTTGCGGGGTGCCTTCCTCGAGGATCTGCCCCTCGTGGAGGAAGAGCACACGGTCGGCCACCTCGCGGGCGAACCCCATCTCGTGGGTCACCACCGCCATGGTCATGCCCTCCCGGGCCAAGTCCTTCATGACCGCCAGCACCTCGCCGACCATCTCCGGATCGAGGGAAGAGGTCGGCTCGTCAAACAGCATCACCTTGGGCTGCATGGCTAAGGCCCGGGCGATGGCCACGCGCTGCTGCTGCCCACCGGAAAGCTGGCTGGGGTATGCGTGAGCCTTGTCGCTTAAGCCCACCTTGGCCAGCAGGGCGCGGCCCCGTTCGTCCGCCTCCTTGGGCGAAAGCCGTAACACCTTTTTGGGCGCCAGGGTGACGTTTTCCAGCGCCGTTTTATGCGGAAACAGGTTAAACAACTGGAACACCATGCCGGTCTTTTGTCTAACCTTGTTGATGTCCACCTTAGGGTCGGTGAGACAGACGCCGTCGATGTACACTTCGCCGCTGGTGGGCTGTTCCAGAAGATTGAGGCAGCGCAGAAAGGTGCTCTTGCCCGAACCGCTGGCCCCGATCATGCATACCACTTCGCCCTCCCGAATGCGGCAGTTGATGCCCTTGAGCACTTCCAGAGACCCAAAATTCTTTACCAGATTGCGCGTTTCGATCATTCGGTCTTGAGTCTCCTTTCCAGCCAATCCACCAAACGCGAAAAGGTAAGGGTCATAGCCAGATAGATCAGGGCGGCGGTGATGTAGATCGGAAAGGGTGCCACCAGGTCGGCATTGATCAACTGCGCCCGCCTGGTCAGCTCCACAAACCCGATGGCCGATAAAATGGAGGTGTCTTTCAGCATCAGGATGAACTCATTGCCCAGCGGGGGAATCACCCGCTTGAAAGCCTGCGGCAGAATAACGTAACGCATAGCCTGCACGTGGGTCATACCCAGCGAACGGGCCGCTTCCATCTGCCCCCGCTCAATGGACTGCACCCCGGCGCGGAAGATTTCGGCGATATACGCGCCGCTGTTCAGGCTGCAAACCAGAATCGCCGCGGCCCAAATATCGAAGCGAAAGGTTTGAAACCGGGGTATATCGTAGGTAACCGCCAGCCAGGTCTGAAAATCATTAATTAATTGGGGTATCCCGAAATAAATGACCAAGGCTTGGACCAGCAGGGGCGTACCCCGGAAAAAGTCCACGTAGGCCGTGCCGACCGCCCGGAGAATGCGGCTTTTAGACAGGCGGGCCAACCCCATGAACAAACCGATGACACAACCGATGCTGACCGAAATGACGGTGAGCCGGAGCGTGACCTCCGCGCCCAACAGGAGGGTCGGGAGGATTTGAATAGCTATATCCAAACTGCTTTCACTCCAAAGTTAGCGGGAACAAGCGTAACCGGAGTTACGCTTGTTCCCGTACTGTGTCTTGATCTTAGCCTTCGCCTTCCCAGGCGGCCAATGCTTCCTCAACGGTGATGGTCAACAGTTCCTCCGGCATTTCGCCGAACCACTGTTCATAGATTTCCTGGAATCTGCCGTTCTCCTTGAGGGTTTTCAGCGCCCCGTTGATCTCGGCGTAGAGTTCGGGGTTGTTCTTGGCCACGGCGATGCCGTAGTACTCGCTGGAGAGCATTTCGCCAACCACTTTAATGTCCTTCTTGGCGTCTTGTTCGATGGCGTAAAGGGTTACCGGCGCGTCGTTGATCACGGCGTCTACGGCACCGATGCGCAGGGCCATGAAAGCCTCGGGGATCCGGTCAAAGGTGGTGATGGTCGTGTCCGGATATTTCTCCTGGACTTCCTTGGCCTTGTCCGCGCCGGTGGTGCCGATCTGCACGCCCAGACGCTTACCGGCCAGGTCGTCGAAGGAGTTGATGTCGGTGTTGTCCTTGTGCACAGCGATGACCAGGCCGGATTTGTAATAGGGATCGGTGAAGTCAATCCGTTCCGCCCGCGACGGCTTGATGGTCATCGCCGAAATGATGACGTCGATGGTACCCGACTGCAGGGCCGGGATCAGCCCGTCAAAAGTGAAGTTCTGCACTTCGTAATCGTAACCGAGCTCTTCCATGATGGCCGCGATTAGATCCATGTCGAAACCGACGTACTCCCCGGTGGCGGTGTCCTGCCATTCAAACGGGGCGTAAGCGGTGTCCGAACCGATGAGAAGCTTCTTGGGTTCGGATTCGCCGGACGCCTGCGGCTCAGGTTCGCTGGGCACCTGCCCGCCGCCGCCGCAGCCCACGGCGGCAAAGGCAAACACGAAGATGCAAAAGACAACTAAGAGTTTTTTGTTTTTGACCACGCTTTAAACTTAGCCTCCTCTCCCGAATTAAAAAACATCCCAAAATAGGTTTAGGTAACGACGCTACTCTTCGGTCCGACCCCCCTTTCTTTGACGCACTCTGTTGCCCAACTCCGAAATTTCGCCCCTAGAATTCTAAAATCCTGCTCGGGTCCGCTCCATTTTTCCAGCAGGCGATATACATCTTGACTTTAGGGCATTCCGGGGTGAAAATTTATTCTATTAGGCGATAAATGCGAACGACACCTGGAACGGGAGATGGCGTAAAGCGATAATGGTACCGACCAAACCGCAGCAGGTCGCCGCCGATGCGGCGTTATTATTTGTGGCCTTTGTGTGGGGAGTTACTTTCGTGGTGGTCAAGGAGGCCCTCACCGAAATCGGGCCTTACTACTTTCTGGCGATAAGGTTCGCCATCGCCTTTGCCTTCCTGGCCTTAATCTGCTGGCGTTCCCTGCTCCGCGTCAATCGGGAAAACATGCAGGCCGGACTGATCATCGGCTTGGCCCTGTTCGGCGGTTACGCCTTTCAAACGGTGGGCTTGCAGTACACTACCGCCGCCAACGCCGGTTTCATTACCGGCCTCTCCGTAGTCCTGGTACCGCTCTTCGTCGCCGCGCTGACCCGCCGGGTGCCCTCGCCCATGGCCATTCTGGGCGTGGCCTGCGCCACGGTCGGTCTGGGTCTTTTGGCGCTCAACGGCGATTTGCGCGTGGGCTACGGCGACGCCCTGGTGTTCTGCTGCGCCGTCTGTTTCGCCACCCACATCATCCTGGTGGGGAAGTACGCCCCGCGCCTCGACCCGGTGCTCCTGGCCATCGTCCAGATCGGGACGGTGGGCCTGGTGAGCGCCCTGATCGCCCCGGTGCTGGAGTCTTTCCCGGTAACCCTGGCCCCGCAGGTGCAAGTGGCGCTGCTGGCCACGGCCATTCCGGCCACCTCGCTGGCCTTCCTGATCCAGAACAAAGCGCAAAAATTCACCTCGCCCACCCATACCGCGGTGATTTTCACCATGGAACCGGTTTTCGCCGGTTTGGCGGCCTGGCTGTGGGGCGGCGAGGTCCTGGAACTGCGGCAGTGGATCGGAGGCGCGGTGATCGTGGCCGGGATGCTGATTACGGTGCTCAAGACCAGCGAGCCCCTTTTGGCGCCCAAACCGGCGCTGGTGCCCGTCTCCAAGGGCCAAAACGTTGCGCCGCCGCATAACCGATGTTAGAATTTGACATAATACGGTGGGGTAGGGGGTGAGCTGATGGACCTAAGGGACGCGGTCCTGCGCTTTCACCAGGGTGAAATAATCAAGACCATGCTGATCAATGCCGGCAATCTCACCGGTGAGTTGGCCAAGATCGACGGAAAAGACCGGGCGGCTGCGGTCAAGCTGTACAAAGGCGTCCTGGAGCAGATCCGGGGTGAGATTAAACTGGCTTCGGCCATGACCGGCTTAACTAGCCTGTCCGGAGTGGATAGCAAGGTGCGCGACGCGATCTGGGAAATTCACATCAACCGTTTGGAAGAAGCAAACCGCCTGTTGGGCGAAGCGATTGCCGGTACCGTAACCACTATCCAGAGCGCCGCCGTGCAGCTTTATCAAGAAGGACTCATCTAATAAACCGGCGTCGATGGCGACCTAATCCGTTCAACATCCGGTCAACCGGTTAACTACCGCAGGAGTTGATCTTTTTGCCGCCCGCCCGGGAAGTGGACAGGCCCCTTGTCAATCCCTACGTGGCCATCGTCAGCGGTATTATCGCCGTTTCTTTTTCGGCCATCTTTACCAAACTGGCCACGGCACCCCCCATGGTCATCGCCTTCTACCGCCTGGTTTTTACGGTGTTACTTATCGTGCCTTTTGCACTCACGCGGGCCGGGCGGACGGAGCTTTACGAGATTTCCCGCCGGGATCTCGCCCTGGCCGTGGGGGCCGGGGTGCTCCTGGCCCTGCATTTCGCCGTCTGGATCACCTCTTTGGCGTATACCACCGTGGCTTCCTCCACGGTGCTGGTAACCATGCAACCCCTGTTCGTGGTCGCCGGGAGCTACCTGTTTCTGAAGGAAAGGCTGACCAGGCGTGCTCTGGTCGGCGCGGCGCTCGCGCTCACCGGCAGCATCATCATCGGCGTGCACGACTTTCAGATCGGCGGACAGGCGCTCTACGGAGACCTGCTGGCCTTTTCCGGCGCCGCTTTCGTGGCCGGGTACGTTTTGATTGGGCGCAGCTTGCGCGCCCGCCTTTCTATCGCACCCTACACCCTGGTGGTGTTCGGCAGTGCCGCGCTTGCCCTGCTGATCGCCAACCTGCTCACGTCCACCCCCTTGTATCCCTATCCGCAGTCCGATTGGTTCTGGTTTCTGGCCCTCGCGCTGGTGCCCACCATCCTGGGCCACATGGTTTTCAATTGGGCCTTGCGCTATGTGCAGGCAGCGGTGGTGTCGGTAAGTATTCTGGGGGAACCGGTGGGGGCGACCATCCTGGCCTATTTCGTCTTTGCCGAGGTGCCCGGCCTGCTGCAACTTGCCGGCGGCGCCGTGATCATCACCGGGTTGTACATCTTCATGACTTCGGCGGCCGAAAGAAAAAAGGCCGCCCCCGCGCCGACCGCGTGCCGCTAAGTCGGGGTTTTTCTTAAATATCGATATGTGTTGTTGAGACCGTGCTAAATCCCCTGATTCGGCAGGAAAACGAGACAATTACGTGGAAGATATCAGAGTTTTTAGCTCCATCCGCCGGGGGGTGAGAAGTGCAATCCGGACCTTGCACAGGTGGCAGAGTATTATCCGCTCGTCATTTAAAATGAAATGAAGTTAATGAAGTAAGGAGGCACGCAGTTGTACAGAAAAAAGAAGCTCACTGCGCTAGTTGTTGGTCTGTTGTTTGTGTTTGCGGTTATCACCGGATGCGGCGGCGGCGGCCAAGATACCGCCGGCGGTGACGAGGTAATCAAAATTGGTTTCCTGGGAGCCAAGACCGGCACACACGCTGCCTACGGTGTTCCGACTTTAAAAGGCATGCAGATGGCGGTTGAGGACATCAACGCCGCCGGAGGTCTTCTGGGCAAGCAGGTGGTAATTATTGAAGACGACCACCGCAGCCAGAGTTCTGAAGGTGCTACCGTCACACAAAAACTGATCACCAAGGGTGTCGTGGCTATCGTGGGCGACCCGACCACCGGCATCACCAAAATCGCCGGGGAAATCGCCCAGAGTGCCGGGGTAGTGTTACTTTCGGCGGGCGCCGTCGGCGAAGGTGTTGTGGAAATCGGCGATTACATCTACCGCAATACTCTGCTGGATAAGCTGGCCGCGCCGGTCGTAACTAAGTACCTGAAGGAAGAATTGGGTTGGGAAAAGGTAGCCCTGGTCACCTCCACCAATAACGACTACAGCGTGGGTTTAAGCAAGCTCTTCCGGAACAGCCTGGCCGAACACGGCATGGAAATCGTCACGGAGCAGAGCATCCAGGACGGCGACCAGAGCTTCAGCGCCCAGGTGACCGCCATGAGCGGCAAACAGTTCGACGGAATCATTTTCACCGGTTACTACACCGAGGGCGCGCTGTTCATGAAAGAGGTCCGCGCTCAAGGTCTGGACCACGTCATGGTCGGCGGCGACGGCCTGCTGGCACCGGCATTATGGGAACTCGGCGGAGACGCCGTGGAAGGTAGTATGGTGTACACCGGTTTTGAAGCCGACCCCGAAGGTGCCACCGGCAAGACGCTGGACTTCATCAAGCGCTACCAGGAAAAGTACGGTGAATTGCCCGACATGTTCGCCGCCCAGGGTTACGACGCCGTCATGCTGATCGCCGACGCCATCGCGGCGGCGGGGAGCGACGACCCGGCCGAGTTCAAGGAAACCCTGAAGCAGACTGCGGACTGGCAGGGTGTCTCGGGCACCATCACCTTCGGTCCGGACCGCGAGCCGATTAAGAGCCCGGTGTACCTGCTGGAAGTCAAGGACGGGGGCTGGACCATCAAGGCCGTAATCCCGGTGGACCTGTAATCTGGAACGTACCTCAAGCGGCGGCCATTGCCCTAAGAGCGGTGGCTGCCGTTTTAAAACTGCAGACGGAGGCCGTGCATGGACCTGCAGACGCTGCTGCAGCAGATGATCAACGGGATCACCCTTGGTTCTACCTATGCCTTGATCGCTTTAGGCTACACCATGGTTTACGGGATCATTAAGCTGATCAACTTCGCCCATGGTGACGTTTACATGATCGGCGCCTTTGTCGGCCTGGCCATGGTGGTGATGGGGGCGAACATCTGGCTGGCCATTTTCGTGGCCATGATCGCCTGTCTTTGCGTGGCGGTGACCATCGAACGGGTGGCCTACCGTCCGCTCCGCGGTTCCATCCGTCTGGCGCCGCTGATTTCCTCCATCGGTGTTTCCATTTTCCTGCAAACTCTAATGACGCTGATGAAGGGACCACAGCCCGTCGGTTTCCCCAAGGTGATCACCAATACCATCTACACCGTGGGTCTGGTCAAAATCTCCACGGTTCAGATCGTGATCCTGGTGGTGGCCGCCGTCCTGATGATCGGTCTTCAACTGATCATCAAGCGGACCAAGATGGGCAAAGCCATGCGGGCCACTTCCGAGGATCTGCACACCGCCAGCCTCATGGGGATCAACGTAAACGCCGTCATTTCCTTTACCTTCGCCCTGGGCGCGGTCCTGGCCGCCGCCGGCGGTGTTTTGGTGGGCATGTACTTCAACTCGGTGTTTCCTTTGATGGGCGTGATGGCCGGCTTGAAAGCGTTTTGCGCCGCCGTGGTGGGCGGCATCGGTAGCGTGCCGGGCGCCGTGCTGGGCGGCCTGTTCTTGGGCGTGGCGGAGGTACTGGGTGTAGCCATGGGCCTCGGCAGTTACCGGGACGCCATTGCTTTCGGGCTGTTGATTCTGGTGCTCCTGTTTCGGCCTTCCGGGCTGTTGGGCCAGCCTGAACAGAGAAAGGTGTAGCGGTTGAGTATGCTCGATGACTTTCTAAGGCAGTTTATTAATCCCTATTACATCCAGGTTCTGATGCTGCTTGGTATCTACCTGATCGCGGCCCTGGGGTTGCACCTGATCACCGGGGTGACCGGGCAACTGTCTTTCGGGCACGCAGCCTTCATGAGTGTCGGTGCCTACGGCGCGGCACTGATCAACCTGCACCTGGACTTGCCCTTCCTGATCTGCCTGTTGGCGGGAGGCCTCTTGGCCGCTTTGGCCGGCGTTTTTGTCGGGTTTCCGAGCATGCGCCTGGCCGGTGACTACCTGGGCATCGCCACCCTGGGTTTCGGCGAAATCCTCCGGGTGGTGTTTATGAATCTCGAGATCACCGGGGGTGCCCGCGGGCTGGCCGGCATTCCGCGGGAAACCAGCCTCCTGACCATTTACGTACTGGTAATCCTCACCATTTTCGCCCTGCACCGCCTGCAGAACTCCCGTTTCGGCCGCGCCCTGGTGGCGATCCGGGAGGATGAAATCGCCGCCGAGTGCATGGGCATCAAAAGTCTGTGGTACAAGGTGGGGGCGTTCGCCATCGGGTCGTTTTTCGCGGGCATCGCCGGCGGACTGTACGCGCACCTGCTGCAGTACCTCAATCCGGGCGATTTCGGCTTTGCCCGTTCGTTCGAACTGCTGTGTTTCGTTGTCCTCGGCGGACTGGGCAGCATTCCGGGCACCGTGCTGGGCACCACCATCCTGACGCTGGCCCCGGAGGTGCTGCGGTTTTCGTCTGAATACAGGATGATGATGTATGGACTGCTGATGGTCATTATGATGATCTTCCGTCCCCGCGGCTTGTTGGGCGGAGTGGATCTGATGCGGTTAGTTAAGCGCGTCCTGGGTTCCCGGCGGAGGGGCACCGCTACCCCGGCGGGTTAAGTCTGGCAAGCGGAGGTAAAGGTGTGTCTGAAGTCCTGCTTGAACTGCGCGGTGTAACCGTCCGTTTTGGCGGTTTGACCGCCGTGCACGAACTGGATTTGAACATTGAGCGCGGCATGATCCGGGCCCTGATCGGCCCCAACGGGGCCGGGAAGAGTACGGTGTTCAACGTGGTGACCGGCATTTACCGCCCCACGGCCGGCAGCATCCGCTTCCGGGGCGAGGAGATTGCCGGGCTGAACCCGTACCACATCGCCTACCGCGGTATCGCCCGCACCTTTCAAAACATCCGCCTGTTCAAAAACTCTCCGGTGCTGGACAACGTCAAGGTCGGCCGGCATCCCCGCAGCAAGAGCAACGTCCTGGGGGCGTTGTTCCGGCCGCCCGGGTTTAAAGCCGAGGAGCGGCGCACCACCGAAGCATCCCTGAAGGTTCTGGACTTAGTAGGGCTCTTGCATAAGAAGGATGAGTTGGCCAAGAACCTCTCGTACGGCGAGCAGCGCCGTTTGGAGATCGCGCGCGCCCTGGTATCCGATCCGGTTTTGCTGCTCCTGGATGAGCCGGTGGCGGGAATGAATCCCCAGGAGAAGGCCAAGCTAATGGAACTGATCCGAAACATCCGCGACCGCGGGGTGACCGTATTCCTGGTGGAGCACGACATGAAGTTTGTAATGGCCCTCTCCGAAAAGATTACCGTCCTGGACTACGGCCGCAAGATTTGCACCGGCACTCCGGATGAAGTGCAGGCCGACCCGCGGGTGATCGAGGCCTACCTGGGGAAGGAGGTGGGGTAGGTGCTGCTGCAGCTAGAAGGCATTTCGGTGCATTACGGCGCCATTGAGGCCCTCAACGACCTTTCCCTTACGGTGGAAAAAGGAGAAATTGTGGCCCTGATCGGTGCCAACGGTGCCGGGAAAAGCACCACCCTGTGGACCATTTCCGGCCTGGTCCGGCCCCGAAAAGGACGAATCATCTTCGACGGCAAGGAAATCACCCGCATGCCGCCCAACCGGATCGTTTCCCTGGGTATCGGGCACGTCCCAGAGGGGCGCCGGGTGTTCGCCACTATGACCGTGCAGGAGAACCTGGAGATGGGCGCGTACGTAACAAAAGGCGGTGCGGCGATGCGGGAGGCGATGCGCCGCGTCTTCAACCGCTTTCCGCGTCTTGAGGAAAGAAAAAACCAGTTGGCCGGCACTTTGAGCGGGGGAGAACAGCAGATGCTGGCGATCGGGAGGGCCCTCATGTCCCGGCCCAAACTGCTGCTCATGGATGAACCTTCCATGGGTCTGGCACCCATGCTGGTACGGGAAATATTTGCGATCATCAAGGAGTTAAACGAGCAGGGGACCACCATCCTGCTGGTGGAGCAAAACGCCCACATGGCGCTGTCCATCGCCCGGCGCGGTTACGTGCTGGAAACCGGAAGCATTACGTTATCCGGACCGGCCAGTGAACTGGCCGGCAATCCGGAAGTCCGCCGCGCTTACCTCGGTGCCTGACCCTGACGCCGCAACCACGCAGGAAGTCTCCTGCAGGATTTGGTTCCCTTCTTAGGCAACATAATATCTATTATCGGCAGTCCAAAAGAAACCGCGACTCTGCCTTGGCACGAGAACCACTTACAACGCGGGTGAATGATACCTGAGACCCTCCAGGCCGAGATAGCACAACCCCGCCAAAACCACTGCCCAGGCAACGATGCTGGCCGTAATCCACAGCATCACGCGGCGCTCCGATCCGCCCAGCATTATGCACAGCGCCGTCGCCAGGTGCGTTCCCACCAGCAGCGGTGCGCCCATGGCCGTACCGGGGATCCCGTAGCGGTTCCATAAATAGCGAAAGCGCTCTTGGCGTCGCGACTCCCGCCCCGCCCCCTCCCGCCTGCGCAGGCACTTTTTGGTAAGCTAGAACTTCAGCCGCGGCATTAACATCACCATGGCCCCCACCGAAACCAGGTTTCCGGCTACGGCGGCCGCCGCGGCCGCCAACGGTGACAGGCCCAAAACCACGCCCAGGGGCACAGCGGTCCAAATTTCGAACCAGGGCGCCGCCCCCATGCCAAAGACGGCGCCCAACTTTGTAATCTGCAACAACAGCTCGTTCATTATCAACCGGTTGGTTTACTTTCTCAACCTCAGGGTCAAGACCTTTTTTCCTTTACTCTTCGCCTCGGGTTCCCCGATCAGTCCCTTGTACGAGCCCAGCACTTCTTTTCCGCCCGGACGTTTACCAATGTACGCGCACTGGAACTGGAAAACATAGCCGCCAATTTCAAACACATCTCCGTCGTACAGCACTTCACGGGATTTCAATCTGTCACCCACTTGAACCACCGTCCCGGGCAGGCACACCAGCTCGTGAAGCATTTCGGGCCCCCGGATCAGCCCCTGCAGCCGGCCCAGCTTGGGATTCGGGTGTGGGTCTCTGGTCGAACGGACCAGGAAGGCAAAATTCCGGTTCAGGGCCTGCAACTCGAAATCGGCGTCGATGCCGGTGCCGGTCGCGATCTTGATCTCGCGCTTCCGGGCCTTTGAAAGTTGTAAGCGGTACTTGCAGTACTTCTGGCCGTCCTGATGGGTACCGGTCCAAACCCGCAACTCCCCTCCCACCCGTTCGCGCCGTCGGAGGCGCCAGAGGAGCGCAAACACCAGTATTAGCCCCCCGCAACTCGCCGCTGCCGCGCCGTAGGCGAGCAGTTCCAGGGCGCCTTTGAGCTGTTCCGGCCATAACATCTACCTGGAAATCGGCGTTACCATGGGGATACCTGCCCTTTTGGCGTATCTCTGGTTACTGGCCGCCGTGATGATACGCTCCAGTCGCGCCGACCCGCTTGGCTTGGCATTTTTCCTCATGGTCGCGGTTTACCTGGTCCAGGGCTTTTTCCTTGTGGACGCATTATCCGTGTTTCCGCTGTTCTGGGCGCTTTTGGGCCTGGCCTTGGGGCTATCACGAAACAATTTTAAATACGTTCATCATTTAGGAATCGCTTTAATTTAGATTCGTTACCTTTCATTATTGTTATCGAATTGTCTTGATTACCCGTGCTAACAGCTATCTGATAACATTTATGCAGTTATTCAATCTCATAAATACTCATAAATAAACACGTCTTCAATGCTAACTTTGACTCGAGTTTGACACTTCCAAATTAGAAAGTCCCGTATATCAAGGCTTTCCGGACA
>ENA-OSAE01000444-OSAE01000444.1-marine-sediment-metagenome-genome-assembly--contig:-NODE-444-length-15838-cov-24.310524_pt1 | contig 15838 bp, 13 predicted proteins | sample MGYA00237870_ERZ529317 | MGnify/ENA primary metagenome ERZ529317 (study PRJEB26369, sample SAMN03142812) | marine sediment metagenome | biome: marine; feature: borehole; material: sediment... | reverse complement strand
CTGCGGCTGGTCCTCCGCCGCCTGCGGTTCTTGAACTTGTTCGCTGACCGCCGCTCAGGAAGCCCGCGCCTACCGGTTGTTTGTACCTCTTGTGGAGACTTCAACAACCGGCTTGTTCCAGATTTTCATGCTTCGTGGTGGTGCCATTGATGGCGGCATGGAGCACTAGTCCCTCATGGTTACGCTCAATGATCGTTACCGTGTCAGTGTCCGGGTTGTACCGGGAGTTGACAAATTTCATCCAGTTAAGATCATCGCGTTCTGGGTAATCGATTCTTTCCTGGTAACACCTCCACCTGGTTTCCCTGCGGTACAACAGGTGTTCCACCAATACCCTGGCCACATAGACCCGGTCAATAACTTCATGGACCCGCAGGAGTTGGTGGAGGTCATCTGCCTTGGCCCGGACCAGGTCTTGCTGTAGTCGGGCCAGCTGGTCGCGAGCCAGCAGGAGTTTCTCCCGGTGGACCTGGTAACTACTGCTGATTCCACCGGCGTATTCATCCATGATCTTTTGCAGCCGTTCTTCCAGCTCATCGGCACTGAAACCATCCTCGGTTTCCAAAGGTGCCCGTACCCTCTGCAGTTCCTTTTCCACCACTGCTTTTGGGACGTCTTCCGGTCCCGGCCCTGTCAGATCCCCCGCCTCGATGGCCTCCCAGGCAGCTTCTGCCGCGAGCATGCCTTCCACCATGCAGCCGGTAACGTACTTTTTGGGCGCCCCGCCTGCAACATCACCGGCAGCAAACAGCCCCTGCAAGCTGGTACGCCTTTTGGTATCCACCCAGTAACCTGCCTGCCCGTGCCCCCCCACCACGTAGGGTTCAGACCCAGAGATCTCAACCGGTTTCTCATGTGGTTCTACTCCGTCATCCGCCCATTTCAACAAGATCCCTGGAGACATGTTTAGGTAGGCTTCCTTCAGTTTTCGGCTGGCTTCCGGGTCCAAGTGGGTAGTATCCAAGAAGCATGGTCCTCTGCCGTACCGGTTCTCAGTGACCGTCGCATAAAGCCGCATGGCTGTCGACTGATGAGGATAATTCTTCAAATATTCTTCTCCCAGGCCATTCACCTGTTTAACTCTAAACCCCTGGGCAATGGTACCTGTTGGCGAAATCACGTCCTTTACCCTTAAAGCAATAAAGCGCATTTCAAAAGTAGTCATTTCTGCTCCAGCCCTGATGCCCATGGCGTATCCCGCCCCTGTATTAGACGGAGGGTACCACAGCTTATGGCGGCAAGAGCCCTCGTTGTTAGGCCGGTAGATCCCGGCCGCACCACCTGTCGCACAGATCACCGCCTTGGCCAGAATGATATAGAACTTAGGTTCACGGACAGAACAACCGTAAGCCCCGATCACCCGGCCTTCCTTAACCAAGTAGTTGGTTACATAGACCCGGTTCAAAACCCTGGCCCCGGAGCTGACCAGGGCTCTAGCCATCAGGGGCTTAATCTTTTCGCCCATGATCCAGATGCTGCGCTTTCCCCTGGCCAGGTAGCGGCCAGCACCGTCCTTGACAAAAGGTACTCCCCACCTTTCCAAGCGCCCTGCAGCTTCATTGAGGCCTTGAGCAATGGAATAGACCAGGTCCTCCCGGACCAGGCCGGAGAATTCCCTTTTTACATACTCCGTGAAGCTCCCTGGTGTTTCTCCTGGGTTGAGATAGGCGTTTAGTGCATTGATACCTGCAGCCAAACACCCGCTCCGTTCTATATGGGCTTTTTCGACTACCAGCACGTCAAGCTCTTCGTCCATTTCCTTCAAGGTAACAGCCGCATTACAACCGGCCGCACCGCCCCCGATAACCAGGACATCGGTGTGGAGCCATTTTACAGTCCATGGTTTTTCGATCATCTAACTGATAATCCCCTTTGCCTTCAGATACCCCAGCACTTTCTTAACCGAGGTTTCTACGTCCTCGGTACCTGTATCCAGTATGATTTCAGGATTCTTCGGCTCCTCGTAGGGAGCCGAAATCCCGGTAAAATCTTTGATTTCTCCAGCCCGCGCCTTTTTATACAAACCCTTGACATCCCGTTCTTCGCACTTTTCCAGGGAACACCTGACAAAGACCTCGATAAATTCCCCATCCCCCACCAGGGCTCTGACCTTGTCCCGGTCCTCCCGGTAGGGAGAAATAAAAGCCGTCAAAACGATCAGTCCGGCATCGGCAAAGAGCTTCCCTACTTCGCCGATGCGCCGGATGTTTTCCTGGCGGTCCTGGGGTGAAAAACCCAGGTCTTTGTTCAAGCCGTGGCGGATATTATCCCCGTCTAGAACATAGGCCAGGTTGCCCCTTTCGAATAATCTTCTTTCCACTCCTGCCGCTACCGTGGATTTCCCGGAACCTGACAGTCCCGTAAACCAGACGATGACACCTTTCTGGTTCAAACGGGCTTCTCGCTCTCCCTTAGTGATGTGGCCTTGATGCCACACAATGTTGGTAGCCTTAAACCCTGACATTCCTTGGCTCCCTCCCCATTACCCCAAGATCCTAAGTCCGGTCACCGGCCAGTAAAACAAAGCCGTGACCATGAACACGATCCAGGAAATGATGTTCAGTACCAGCCCGTAGCGGACCGATTCCCAGACCGTATAATACCCTGCGGAAAAAGCGATGGCATTGGCCGGAGTCCCCATCGGCAGCATAAAACTCAATCCAGCCGGGACAGCAACAGTGTAGGCTGCAATTCTCGGGTCCATACCAATGCTGAGAGAGTACTTCAAAATCACCGGCAGCAGCATGCCGACCACGGCAGCATTGGAAATCCCGTTCGTAAGCCCCAGGCTGAGCAAGGAAGCAATCATAAGGACGGTAAAGCCACTGAGTTCCCACCGCGATAAGTAATTGACGATAAACCAATCCAGTGCTCCCGTCGCACTGAGGGATTTACCCAGAGTTATCGCACCACCGTACATAAAGATCGTACCCCAGTTGATCTCCCGGGAGAGCTCTTCCCAGGAAACGACGTTCAAAACAAAGTACATGGCACCGCTGATCAAGGCAATGTTTGCAATTCCCAGGCTCTCGCCGTGAAAAATCCAAAGGTACAGGGTAACAACCAATAGCACCAGGGCCTTAATTTCATTAAAGGTGATCTTACCCGGCCTTTCTCTCAACTTGCACATGCCCGTATTTTTCAAGTCTAGGTCCTCGAACCTGATGAACCTGAGCATCAATACAATAAGACCCATGAGGATCAAGACCATGGGACCGACGGTAACAAACCATTCGAGAAAAGTGATTTCCAAACCAGTCTCGCTTCTTAAGATCCCCACCGCCATTGGGTTTCTGGCACCCCCTAGAAAGGTAGCCACACCCCCGGTGACACTTCCCCAGGCCAGGGCAAAGAAGTTAAACTTACCGAACACGGAGTTTCGCGGCAGCCCCAACACCCGGGTAATCTGCATGACGATGGGAAAAAGAAAAGCGGCCACGGCATGTTCCGGCATAAAGAACGACATAAAACCCGACAGCAAAAAAATACTGGTCACTACAGAGTGGGGGGTCTTCCCATACCGGTACAAGACAAGATAGGCCAGGCGTTTACTCAATCCTGTGGCTGATACGGCGGAGGCAATAATGAAGGCACCGATGATGAAAAAGATCGCCGAATCGCCGAAAAAGCCGTAAATGAGGTTTTTATCGATCACCTGGTAGGTGGCCAGTAACCCCATGACCAGTAAACTGGTGATGGCCAAAGGCAAAATATTGGTGATCCACAGGATTCCTGCCAGGCCAAAGATGACCAGAGCCCTGTACCCTTGTATCGTCATACCATGAAAGGGATTGGGCAGTGTCATCAACTTAAGAAACACTAAGCTTAACGCTAACAAAAAGAAAACACCTTTGTATTGAATCAAGAACAGAAGGGGCAAGGGCCTTGTGTCGATGTAGTATTTTGCTTCCATTTTCCCAGGTCCTCACGGTCCACTGGAATCATTCGACTGTTGAACAATCTTGACCCTCAGTTTATACCGTAAATGGGCTAACTCCATCAGGTACCGGCTGCGAAAATAATCACCTAGCCCGTAGTGTTTAGGGCTCTCACCAAGTAGCGTGATGTAGCGTAACCATGCCGTATTGATCTTGGACTTCTCCAGGCGCCCAAGTATGTACCTTCGGAGCTTTTTTTCCTGGCACAAGGGTTCTGGTAAAACCGGAATGACGCCGACCCCCACCAAGAGATCAATCTCCCCTTTAATCCTACGCACCGCGATGGTGCCATTGTGTGTATCGACCCTGTAAAAAACCGGACCACCCATGAAAACGTCGGCAGCGTACCTTAATATGGAAACACTGCGGGTATTGAGGGGAGAAGAATTATAGAAAAGAACCCCATGAACACCCAAGGCGTAAATAGCGTCAACTTCCTTTCTTGTTTTCGGAATAACCTTGTTGAAAACCACAAAGATGTCATAGAGGTTCTTGATCTCACTAACCAGCGGCAAATACTCGCTTATTAAGCCCTGGTTGTTTCCGTTATCCACAAGTATTACATACTTCCTTTTGGGAAGCACCACAGTTTCGATTTCTTCGAGGATCTTTTCCAGGTTATAGCCAGGCTTCAAGGTAATTTCCATCTAATCACCAACCTACTACGAAAATACAGGTTCCACCCTGGATTTTCATCCCTCGTGGTGCCGCCCCTTGTGGCGACATGGAGCACTATTACGAAAATGCCACTACCCGCCTCGCCCGGGGTGCTCCTCCACGCGCCTTTTTTATTCCACGCCCCTCCGGGGCTGCGGCATCACCGGTCTCGTTCTGGAGCACCCCGGGCGAGCAACTCTTGCGAAATACGGCCTCCAATTTTCATGCTTCGTGGTGCCGCCCCTTGTGGCGGCATCACTACAAGTTAACCACCATCAGTCAAAATCGGTTCGGACCTCAGGCGCAAATGACGCTGGTTCTTTCTCGCCGTCTTTACAGCACAATGGTCAACCCCGTGTGTTGAAGGGGCAGGTACAGAACTACGAGGAGAAGCCTTTATATTGTCTAGTACAGAGCCCCATTCACCAGGCCGAGAGGGGGCTGGGGCACATCATGAAGCCTTTATATTATATAGTGCGCAGTAGGATTAGCTACGAACATTATATGGAATGTCCCCCCGAAGGAGTTCTTGCACCCTCATTTATATTTTTGGTGTGGTTGCAAGATCCCCCGGCTGATGACGTTATACATATTTTCATATTGGTATACTCGGAATTTTATCGATCGGCTTCATTTTATTTCATGTCCCTTACCGTTGTCAAGTAAGTTGATAGGATTTTATGGATATGGTGTACTCCCATAAAGAAAAGACTTGAATCTCAAGCCCTTCACCAAGGTTACCCCGGAGCTCCCTTTCGACCTTCTACTTCAATCCCTGCCGACTGCAGCCATCGTCAAGGTACCCCCTGTCGTAGGGTGCCATGTAGGGCCTGCCCTGTTGGGGGCGGCTTATCTGGTATGTCGGCAGGCCGGCCCTGTAAGTATAACAGTCATCTCGAGCACAGGAGACCAGGGAGGTCTTTTGAACACTGCCGCCATGAACCGCCACTTGTACACTCAGCAAGCCGAGGGACCGCAGGTGGTACCATCCGATTACGATACGCACCATCCCGGCTGCACACTGTAGCTTGGAAACACTTGATGATGAGCCGGCCGTTGTTGATCACTGGAACCACAGGCCAGCTCAAAAGTTCTAGTACTAAAAAATAATGGCTGCGTCTATATATTAAAAACCCGAGAAACTTTCTAACAACCATGGGTATAACCCACTTTAAAGGGAGCACCACGAAGCATCAGTATTGGAAGCAGTATTCAGCGGCCCATTGATTGGGTAGTATCAGGAGCTGCAGGCCCGGGATACTCTGGAACGAGACGTTCCGGACCCAGACCCGGAGGACCAAGGAAGTGCAAATAAGAGGGTGTCCGGTAGCAGAGTCATTCCATTACGAAAGGAGGTTAGCATAAATGCTGGATCTCGCCCACAAGCACAAAAAAATGCTCTACCCGGTGGTCCGGGTCCGTGCCGAGAAAGCCGCAGGCTCTGGAACTGTGCTTTATTCAAAACCTCATCCCAACCAGAAGGATGAATACGAGACCTTCATCCTTACCAACCATCACGTCATCGACAGCCTGCTGGAAGTTAAAAAAGCCTGGGACCCGGTGGTAAAGCGCGAGATCAAGAAGGAATTCACAAGGCCTGCCACCGTCGAGCTTTTCGAGTACGTTTACCTTTCCGAACGAGACTCCGTTAACGCCTACGACGCGCAGATTGTCGCTTACGACAAGGACCACGACCTGGCCCTACTGAAGCTTGATTCCCCACGCCCAGTGAAATACCTCGCCGAGCTTTACCCCAAAGGTAGGGAGCGTGACATCAAGCTCACCCAGGATATTATCGTTTGTGGCTGCTCACTGGCCCACGATCCCTTCATGAATGTCGGCCAGCTCACCTTCAAGCGCGAATACATCGACAATAAACTCTACTGGATGGGTAACGCCAACTCCATCTTCGGTAATTCCGGTGGTGCAGTCTATCTCGCTGATACCGGCCAGTTCATCGGTGTACCCGCACGGATCACGGGCTTACAGCTGGGCTTCGGGGTCGATATTATCACATGGATGGGGTTCTTCATCCCCATCAGCCGGGTTTACGAGTGGATGGATGAACAGGAACTCCAGTTCCTTTATGACGATACAGTGACCAGTACCGAATGCTTCGAGCGCCGGAAACAAAAACAGGAAAAGGCAAAGCTGGCCCAACGTGAAGACTAAAAGAAGTCCTGATTCCCTTCCATCCTTGCCCCAGCCTTCACCCTACTCCCACTCTATTGTACCTGGCGGCTTGGAAGTAATGTCGTAAACCATCCGGTTGACCATTGGCACCTCGTTGACCACCCGGGAGGCAATACGCTCCAGGACCTCATAGGGCAGGCGGGCCCAGTCGGCCGTCATCCCGTCAGTACTGGTTACCGCGCGCAAACCCACCGTGTAACCGTACGTCCGCTCATCCCCCATGACCCCTACACTCTTCACTGAGGTCAAAACGGCAAAACTCTGCCACAGTTCCCGGTAGAGGCCCGCCTTTTTAATTTCCTCAACCACAATGGCGTCTGCTTCCCTCAAAATATCAAGCTTTTCCTGGGTCACCGCACCGATGATCCTGATGGCCAATCCCGGCCCCGGGAATGGCTGACGCCAGATAATTTCCTCAGGTAGACCCAGCTCCTCCCCAACCTTCCGGACCTCATCCTTAAAAAGGTCGCGCAGGGGCTCGATGAGTTGAAACCGGAGGTCCTCGGGAAGCCCCCCCACGTTGTGATGGCTCTTGATCAAGGATGCAGTCTTGGTTCCACTCTCGATAACATCAGGGTACACGGTTCCCTGAACCAGAAACTCGATATCACCTATTTTCCGGGCTTCCTCCTCGAAGACACGAATAAATTCCTCACCAATGATCTTCCGCTTCCTCTCGGGGTCTTCGACACCTGCCAACCGGTTCAGAAAACGTTCCCGGGCATCAACGTAAACCAGGTTCATGCCCTGCCCCTGCCTGAAAGTCCGGACAACACTTTCTGCCTCACCTTTACGGAGTAAACCATGGTCGATGAAAACAGAGGTCAGGTTGGGGCCGACAGCACGGTGGACCAGGGCAGCCGCAACCGCCGAATCAACCCCACCGCTCAATCCGCAAATAACCTGTCCATTCCCCACCCGGCGGCGGACAGCCTCCACACTCTCCTGAATAAAGGAACTCATGGTCCAGGTACCCGAGCAGCTGCAAATTTCATAGAGGAAATTCCTGAGAATTTTTTCCCCTTCCGGGGTATGGGTAACTTCGGGGTGGAACTGAACCCCGTAAAACTTCCGTTCCTGGTTCCCCATGGAAGCCACCGGGGTGTTACCTGTATGGGCCAGGACCGAAAACCCAGGTGGCGGTTCTTTGATGTAATCACCGTGGCTCATCCAGCAAACGGTGGGATTGTTCACCCCGCGGAAAAGCCCGGACTCACCATCTATGTAGAGATTGGTTTTTCCGTACTCAGCCTTCTCTGCCCGGCGAACGTCCCCGCCCAAAAGGTAAGCCATCAGCTGCATCCCGTAACAGATCCCCAAAATAGGAACCCCGAGGTCAAAAATCGCGCGGTCGCAAACCGGGGAATCCTCCTCGTAAACACTGGCAGGTCCCCCGGTCAAAATGATGCCCTTTGGCCCCCTAGCCGCCACCTGTGGGGCCGGCGTTGCATGAGGAAGGATCTCACAGTACACCCTGGCCGCCCGTACCCGCCGGGCGATGAGCTGGCTGTACTGGGCTCCAAAATCCAGGATTACAATCTTTTCAGCTTCGGCAGCCAAATCAACGTGTCGCAAGGGAAAACCTCCGTCTTAACCTCTTTTGTCTCTATCAACTTCCTCGCGCCAGAACCAAAATTTCCCTTAGGTTTCGGTATTTTTGATCGTAATCAAGCCCGTACCCAACCACAAATTCATTCGGGATTTCAAACCCCCGGTAATCCAGTGCAACCTCGACCTTCCGGCGGTCTGGTTTATCCAGCAGGGTACAAGTTTTCAGGCTGGCCGGTTTTCGCGACAGGAGTATCCGCTGGAGGTAGCTGAGGGTCAACCCGGTGTCCACGATGTCTTCAACAAGAAGAACATCCTTCCCCTCAATACTTTCGTCCAGGTCTTTCACGATCCTGACCTCCCCTGAAGACTGGGTAGCAGCACCGTAGCTGGAAACAGCCATAAAGTCAAAAGAAACAGGGACAGTCAGGTGCCTGGCCAGGTCTGCGACAAAAATGAAGGCCCCTTTCAGAACCCCTACTACCACGGGCTCTTTACCTAGGTAATCTGCCGAGATCTGCCGGCCCAGTTCGGCCACCCTGGCCTGAATTTCACCCTCGGTAATCAAAACCTTCGCCCTTTCTCCTGGCATTTATTCACCCCCTCCCCCAGGGCACTCCCCGCACCCTGCCTATAATATAGACTTCCAGCGGGAAAAACTTCCCTGGGCAGTAAAACCAATTTCGATTCCGATCCGGGCAAATCCTCCTCAGCTGCCACCTCTGCTGCCCGCCAGCCCAATTGAAACCTGGCCCTCATCCACGCACCCCGCCCCTGTCTTGCATGCACATCCTGAAAACCTGTACCTTCGGTGGCAGAAAAAAACGCCCCGGGAAATACGAGTGCTACCAGCAGGACTGGCACCGGCAGCACGTGGCGTCTCAGTCCGGCCGGGCACAGTCAGCCACCTTTCCCTTCAGTACTTGAACCGCGTGGGGCAGCGCAGGGAGAATGACTTCAAGGCACTCACGTACAGCCACCGGACTCCCCGGGAGGTTCACAATCAAGGTTTGACCCCTGGTTCCCACCACCGCCCTCGACAACATACCGTGGGGGGTTTTCTCGATGCTAGCCGTCCTCATGGCCTCGGCCATGCCCGGCACCTGCCTTTCAATTACCTCCAGGGTGGCTTCAGGGGTTACATCCCGCGGCCCGAGCCCCGTTCCCCCGGTGGTCAGGATCAGGTCCAAACCCAAGGTGTCAGCCATTTCGGTTAGTTTCCCGGCGATGACCGCCTTCGCGTCAGGTACCACCGCATACTCGGCCACCTCACCCCCGATGCCCCTGATCAGCTCCGCGATCACCTTTCCACTCTTATCCTCCCGCTCACCGCGGGCTCCACGGTCACTGGCTGTCAAAACCCCCACCTTCAGGGAAGCTTCCGGTTTCCCCTCTGAAGCTGCTTGACTCCTTGGAAAGGGTTCAGGCCCTTTTGCACTACCCATGGTACCATCCCTCTTCAATGTTTTTGTTACAATACATTTTGCCGGTTCCCCATCCCTGTTTCGCGCGTCTCAACGTCACTTCCAGTGTTTTAGTCTGGTCCGAAAATGTCCCAACGGTGCCGGCCTTCCTTCGTAACGTTACGCTCACCGTATAGTTGTCATCAACCCCGGCGGCTCCGGGCCGCAGCCACAAACTCGCCATCCGGGCTCGTACAGGTTGCTACAGCTTGTCCTCCATCGTTTGCGGTTCTTGAACTCGTTCGCTGCTCGCCGCTCAGGAAGCCGGCACCACCAGTTCGTTGGCACCCCTTCTGCAGACTACAACAACCGGCTTGTTCCTGATTCTCATCCTCAGTGGTGCCGCCGCTCCAGAGGCGGCATGGGGCACTGCCAAATTGCTACGGTTTTATCATTTCCATCAACTTGCTATCATTCCAAACTTTCCCATTCCTCCTCACCGGGACGATAATAGGACCCGGTTTTGCCCCCGGTCTTTTTGACAAGCCGGACCCTTTCCAGGGTCATGGAACGGTCCACAGCCTTACACATGTCGTAAATGGTGAGGCCAGCCACTGCCACAGCAGTCAGGGCTTCCATCTCCGCCCCGGTCTTCCCCACCGTTTTTACCCGCGCCTCGATCTCGACCCCCGACCCTTGCTCGTCGAAACGAAACTGCACCTGTACTCCTGTCAGGGGGATCGGGTGGCAAAGGGGAATGGTCCGCCCCGTTTCCTTGGCAGCCATAATTCCGGCCACCCGGGCCACCCCAAGGACATCACCCTTTTCAACCCCCTGCCCCCGGATCAAGTCCAGGGTTGACCGCTTCATTCTGACTTCACCTCGGGCCACGGCTTCCCGCACCGTGTCCTCTTTGGCTGAAACATCCACCATCCGGGCCCGGCCCTCTGGGTCGACGTGGGTCAGGGCAGGCTGGTTTTCACCCTTCCTGGCACCGGCATCCCGGCTCGAGCCTTCAGTTTTTATACCTCCACCTTTGAAACGGTCTTCCACTGCCGTTACCCCCCAATCTGCGACATGTGGCGCCCCGTGGTGCCGGCCGGTGTGGTTTCCATCCGGTGGGCAACCGGTTTCATGGCCACCGTTTTCCGGATCAGGTCCTTGAGGGCTCCCTGCCCGGCACCACTTCTCAAGGCCTGCCGCAAATCAACCTCATCTGTTGAAGCCAGGCACGGGCTCAGCTTCCCTTCTGCGGTGAGGCGCAGCCGGTTGCAAGAACGGCAGAAGTGGTCACTCAGGGGTGAGATGAACCCAATCGACCCCGCTGCACCGACCGGTCTGAGGTAATGGGCCGGCCCGCTGCCCGGGATATTCTTGACGGGCACGAGTTCCACTTCCTCCTCTAACCGGCGGCGGACCTCATGGTTAGAAATAAATTTCTCTCGGGACGAGCCGGCACTCTCACCCATGGGCATGAGTTCGATAAACCGTACATGCACCGGGAAGGTTTGAACGAGCCGGACAAACCTTGGTATTTCGTCATCGTTAATCCCGCGCATGACAACGACATTGAGCTTTACCGGTCTGAAACCAAGCCTTAAGACCGTCATCAGCCCCTGGATGACCTTCTTGAAACCACGACGCCGGGTAAGGCGGAAATAACGGTCCGGATCCAGTGTATCAAGGCTGACATTCAGACGGGTAACCCCAACCTCCTTAAGTTTGGCCGCGTAATCTTCAAGCAGGATTCCGTTTGTAGTCAGGGCTAGATCCTGGACCCCTTCCATCTGCCCCAGGCGCTGGAGAAAAGGAATCAACCCGCGCCGGACCAGGGGCTCGCCTCCAGTCACCCGGATTCTATTGATGCCAAGGGCCACGGCCGCCTTGATCACGGTTTCCAGTTCTTCATAGGTGAGGATATCAGCGTGGTCCTTGAGGGGAACCCCATCCTCGGGTAAACAGTAGACACAACGGAGGTTGCAACGGTCGGTCACCGATACCCGCAGGTAGTTTATCTCCCGCCCCCAGGTATCCTTCATCCGGTCACCACCCTCTCCTGGCCCGTTTCCGAAACATCATACCCACCCAGCTTCAGGACCCTTTCCTTAAAGTCGTCAGATTGAATGACCGCGCATACCTGCTGTACGGGGCGGGTCTCGTAATGTTCCCTCGGCACGACAAGGTCGTATTCTTCCTGGGTTACGGGAATGAAGTCCAGTTTCAAGGCCCGCGCCGCAGCCAGGATCCCCAGGCCTACGTCTGCGGCCCCGCCTGCCACCGCCGCAGCCACCGCCATGTGGGTATTCTCGTGCCTTTCATAGCCATCGATATCTTCCGGTTTCAGGCCGATACGTTGTAATTCATAGTCAAGCAGAATCCGGGTTCCAGCTCCCCGCTGGCGGTTAACAAAGCGTACATCATTCCGGGCAAGGTCAGCAAAACCCCTGATGTTTTTGGGGTTGCCCGGTGCCACCATCAGACCCTGGGTCCGGTTCACCAGGCGGACCAGTACAACCTCCCGCCCGGGCAACAACCGTTTCACATAGGGGAGATTATAGGTTCCGGTATCTCCATCCAACAGGTGAATCCCCGCCATATGGGCCTCTCCCCGCTTGACCGCCGCCATACCACCCAGGCTTCCCACGTGGGCCGACGTGAGCCGGTAACCGGGATACCGCTGGCGGAGGCAGGCTGCCAGCACATCCAGGGCCACATCATGGCTGCCGGTCACCACCACCGTCTTCTCGATCTCATCAGGCGGGCGGAGAAGCTCAACCTCCACTTCCCTACCCTGGGAAAACCCCTCCGAAGACGCCGGGATCCGCACGATCCCGTCGGCCCGAACCAGGGAGGTGATCACACCGGCACCACGGGCGAGGGGACTGGCCACCAAGCGGTCACCGATCTTGCCCACCGTCACCCGCAGGAATTCCTCCGCCCCCAGCCCTGAAACCACCTTGCGTGAGATGGTGGCCCTGACCTTCGTGGGGGCTGGGGCCTCAAGCCCAAGCCTTTCGTAAACCAAGGGCCTGACAAAAAGATTGAAGTTGAGATAGGCCGAGACAGGGTAACCCGGGATACCAACCACCGGGGTGCCGCGGGCCAGCCCCAGAATGAGCGGCTTCCCCGGCTTAATGGCTACCCCGTGTACCAAGACCTCCCCTACCCGCGCGATGGCTTCAGCCGTGAAGTCTTCCCTCCCGGCCGAGGACCCGGCGTTAATCACGACAAGATCCGCTTCCTCTAAAGCCTTGCCGAGGGCCTGGACCAGAAGCTCCAGGTCGTCGGGAACTACCTGATAACGGACAGCCTGTCCCCCCCACTCAGACACCAGGGCCACCTGAACCCACGAGTTCGACTCAAGGATCTTCCCTGGTGCCAATTCCTGGGGGTCCTCGATCATCTCCTCCCCGGTGGGGATGATGGCTACACGCGGCCTGTGCCGCACCAGAACCCTTTGGACACCGGCCGAAATCATGGCCCCGACGTCCACAGCCCGGATCCGGTGGTTTTCGGGAAAAAGCATTTCCGTGGCTGTAATGTCTTCCCCAATTGTCCTGATGTGCTGCCATGGGGCCGCCGGGTCGATAATCTCTATTTCACCGTCCGGAAGCTCCTGGACCTCTTCGACCTTAATCACCGCATCGTATCCTGGAGGAAGCGGATCCCCGGTATCAACATAGACCGCCTCCCTCCCCAGCCGGAGCCTCTTCGGACAGGTTTCCGATGCCCCAAAGGTAGCTGCCGCCTGAACAGCCACCCCATCCATTGCTGCAGCATGGTAATGGGGTGATGACACCTTGGCATAGACGGGTTCGGCAGTTACCCTACCGTGGGCAGCAGTGACGTCCACCACCTCACGTGGTCCAGGTTTAAGCCAACCGGCTTCAGCCAGACGCCTCCGGAAAAGGGCCCAGGCCTCTTCCAGGGACACATTGTCGAGGTAGACGGTACGAGCCGACATCTTGGCACCTCCACTTGCATCCATCAGCACAGCTGGACCTTGACGGCCTCTCCTTCTGTTAAACCCTCCCGGGCAGCCGGTATCACAACAGTGCCGTCAGCCTTGACCAGGGTGGAAATCAGGCCTGACTTCCCCAAGACCGGCTCGGCCCATAGCTCCCCGTTCCGTTCCTTAAGAACCACGCGAATGTGGTCCTCCCGACCGGCCGCTGAGGCTATGTTTCTTGAGATCCTGGCTGCTACCGGTCTTGAAAAGGTCTCCGGCTCGGCCCCCAGGAGCCTCCTGATGAGGGGTCTGACAAAAAGGCCGTAGGCTACAAGGGCTGAAGCCGGGTGCCCTGGTAGGCCCAGTACGGGTTTCCCCTGCACCACCGCCAAAATGGTGGGTTTACCCGGTCGAACCGAAACCCCGTGTGCCAGGATACCCGGCGGGCCTAGAGCCTCGATCACTCCCGCCGTCACGTCCCGGGTTCCAACTGAACTACCTCCTGAAATCAAAATCAGGTCGTTCTCTAAGGCCTTTTTTGCCCTGCCCAGCAGCTCTTCATACCGGTCAGGAACAATCCCCAGCAAAACCGGGTTCCCGCCGTCCTCTCGAACAGCCGCCGCCAGGGCCGGCCCGTTGATGTCCCTCACCTGACCTACCTCGGCCCTGGTTCCAGGAGGCACCACCTCATCACCAGTAGAAAGGATCGCCACCCGGGGCGGCACCGCCACTGGAATCTCTTCCTTTCCAGCTGCCGCCAGGGCTCCAACATCATGGGGCCGGAGGGTTTTTCCCTGCTCCAGGACCCTTTGACCAGCAGCGATGTCTTCACCCCGACGGATCACGTTCTCTCCAGGGGCCACCGGGCGGGTGACCTCGATGGTTCCTCCCTCCAGAACCTCGGTGTACTCCACCATTACCACCGCGTCCGCCCCTTCGGGGAGCATCCCACCGGTGGGAATCTTGACAGCGGTCCCGGGATGGAGCGTCCACTCCGGCCAGCAGCCCATATGAACCTCCCCGACCACCTCCAGGTAGGCAGGCAGCCCCTCGCCGGCACCAAAGGTGTCCGCGGCCCTGACGGCGTACCCATCTACCGTGGACCGGGAAAAATTCGGTACATCCTGGTCCGCGTAGATATCCTGGGCCAGGACCCGCCCTACTGCCACATCCAGTTTCACCTTTTCAACCCGGGGGGTACGCTCCACCAGGTGAAAAAGCAGCTCCTCTTGAGCTTCGGTGACACCTTTAACTTGAAAAAACTCCATTCACCCACACCTTCCCGGCAGACTGCTTCCTCGCCTCCAAGCACTTCCGGGGTGAGGAATCAAAAACAGCCTAACTGGCAAGCGCAGATCTTAATCCCGGCCTCATCGGCCGCCCGCCCGACCTCCATTGGGGAAACCCCCGCCCTTCGCGCGACAGAAAAAGCTTCGCGGCAGGAAAGCTTTCCTTCCCTGGCAGCCTCCCTTACCAGGTGTTGGAGCTCCGGCAGGTTTTCCTTTTCTGGTCCCTTTCCGCTTCCGGACACCATACTTTCCCCCGCTTCCCCTGAAGTTCTCACGTCTTTTGGCCTCACAACGTAAAAACCGGCCCCGTATTCGCCAGGTGCCGGTTGAGGGCCGAAAACGCGGCCCGGTTCCCTCCTTTCCGAACACGGGAGGCATAGCGGTTTCCCGCTAAACCCTTAGCCAGGTATCCCTGGCAGCGGCCGGCAACCCTAGACAGTCCAACTACCCTGAACATCCGAGGCGTACCCGACTATCCTTAGGTTAACCGGCTCGGAGCATTTTCACTTGGGAAAAACCGTGTGTCTTCCAAGTACGATTATTAACTTCGGAGAAAGTCGGCGAAATCCTTCCATCGTTCACAACATCCTCGGCGCCTGTGTAAAATATACAAGGATACTGCGTTCGGAACGCAGCGTCGTCCGGGAGAGACAAACCGGTTCTGGCCACAGCCCGGCACCTTAGCCGTGGGTGTTATCGTGATTGTTATCGTTATTGTGTTATCGTTGTTGCTATAGTAGTGCTCCATGCCGCCGTCATTGGTGCCACCACGAAGCATGAAAATCTGGAAGAAGCCGGTTGTTGAAGTCTCCACAAGAGGTATAAACAACCGGTAGGCGCGGGCTTCCTGAGCGGCGGTCA
>ENA-OSAE01000438-OSAE01000438.1-marine-sediment-metagenome-genome-assembly--contig:-NODE-438-length-16131-cov-21.004976_pt1 | contig 16131 bp, 18 predicted proteins | sample MGYA00237870_ERZ529317 | MGnify/ENA primary metagenome ERZ529317 (study PRJEB26369, sample SAMN03142812) | marine sediment metagenome | biome: marine; feature: borehole; material: sediment... | reverse complement strand
GAAATATGGACTACGACGGAGCTTATTCAAAGGAACCGAAGGCACCCAGGCCTGGAACCAGAGAAGTTAACATCCCTGCTCCGGTCTTTTCAAGATACTGTGGAGGTGTCCCGTCGTGCACCACAAGTTCCGGATTCCGATGCTTGGGATGGGCATTTTTCATCTGGATTTGCTTTTTGCCGATCATCGCCCTATTAGTACTACCTGTTTTAGGGGAGAAGTTGGCCATAGGCCTTGCAGGGGCTGTACTGGTCCTGATAGTTTTCCTTTGTTTACTTTTATGTCATTTTCCAGACCAAGAGAAGTACAGTGATGTTTACAAAAAGCACATGCATTTATTGGCTCTTTTATCATTAACAAATTTAATGGATTAAGAAACCGCCCTTTAGGTCGGCCGTTCACATAATGGTCCGCTACCCTTATATTGATCCTCAATCAACCGCAAGGGAACAAACGTGAAGCGGAACCAGAAATGGAAAGGCTCTAGCAGGACCACAACCTCGTTTCTTGCTAGCCGACCGGAGACTTCATTCGCCCTTAACAGCTGTCCAGCTAGTTTAAGAAATTCGCCCGGGAAGCCGGTGTGCCCGAGGCCACCTTCCACAGCCTGCGCCATACCTTTGCCTCGGCTCTTGGCCAGGGGCGCAGGTCCAGGCGAGGTGCAAGCGCTCCTGGGCCATGAGAGCATCGTCACCACCATGGACACCTACTCACATATCCTGCCCGGCGTGGTAGAAAAGACGGTCCAGTTATGGCGGCAGTTTGGCGACAGTTAAAAAAATCAGCACCCATTCTGAGTGCTGAAACCCTTGCCTTTATTGGCTGGAGGATTCGAACCTCCGATACATGATCCAGAGTCCTAGAAGGTATATTCCATCTGGTATCTCTCCGTACCGTAGAGGCCTGATTTACAATGCTTATCAGCCTCTGTTAGAAACGCCTGAGTGCATATCGTAGGACTTTCTTCCCTGTATTCCGGCACCATTTGGGCACCAATTTGACACCCGAGGAAGGAATGGCGATGGCCAGGAGAAAGAAGGTTCATAAATCGGAATTAGTCGTGGAAGATGGTAAGGTCAAGTTGCCCAGGTGGGTTATCGAGGAGTTGGGCCTGGAGCCGGGGGAGTACGTGGAGATGGGGGTAGATGGGGTACCTTGAGGTGAGGAAGGTGGTGCACTGAAAAAGATTACCTCATGGACTTGGAAGTCTAAGGGTAAGCTTATAGCCAGACCCCAGAACCAAGACCTCCCTAAATCCTGCGATTCGTATGTTGGGGTAGTTACGACGTAAGCTTTGCCAGCTTTTCTGAAGCAACCTAGTTGAATCCAAGGATAATATAAGCATGAAAGACGTCCAAGAGAACTTAACAAGTTGGTTATGAACACATTCTATGAAGCTTAACTTTCTTAGCACTTCTTGGCGGTTAGTCTTTAGCTGATAATAAAGTGAAACCTTACACTCTATTGCCTCAACTGCGCTGTTACTCTCCAACACCAAGTCAAAGCGCTTGTTTCCGCAAGGTTTTCGGGTACATCCTTGTCCCTGAAGGGAAAACTTGGCGTGGGGATGGACTTCAACAATTCTTCTAATATAAAAAGGTGCCAAACGAGAAACCAGATACTCGACAAGCTCCCCTCGGAAATGAGCTATGTCGCTTACTGAAGCATATCCACTGATTAGTAATTTTAGGAGTCTCCTAGTCTCAGGTTCATCCTTGAGGCCTATGGGAATTTGATCCGGTATTCTTGCAATGTCCTGTCTCGTCCTACATACTGTTAGGACTTTAGCAAAGAATCTATAGAGCCACGGCGCGGACAGAAGTAACGTGACTGTATCAACCACAACATTACTATAGGTAACGTTCTGCTTGCAAAATTTGGGTCCAAGCATTAGCCCCTCGTTACTCCTAATACAATTGCAGGGAACCCCATTCTAGTTGATATTGAGCTCACAAATTCTCTCACATAAGGCCAAACATTGATCATAAGATTACGAGAATTAAAAAGATCCAACAACTCTTCTGTAACTTTCACCTTAGGTTTTTCAATTTTATAAAAAGCCAAGAAAGTACAATTACACTCTAGTACCGGTCTGTCCCCGTCTGCTGTGGCTGCATTCGTTTCACCCCTCTGTTCAACGTCTGGCGAGTATATGACCCCAATTTCACATGTCACAGCTGAAGAAAACTCAGTCTTCGTCCAACTACGTAGCTCCTTATCCACTTTGACATTTACAATTGCTTTGGGAGGTATATCAGGGGAGGGCCAAATCCGTTTAATCTCAGCCTCACTCAGTACCACGTTAATAATTTGAACACTTTCCACAAGTTTTCTATAGTCTTGATGAGTCGTTTCTTCCAAAGTCTCTTCCACCCCCAAACCTAAGCCGCTATAGGCGTTGAATAATCAGGAGACGGCGGCGCTTTCTCAATATCCCAGGGGAACGGCCGAAATTTCTTTAGAGGGGACACCATTATAAACTTCATTTCCTCCAAGAGATCTTCTGGGTCCGAGAACAGGAAAAGAATGAGACGTTCAATGTTTTCGCTAGATGGATCTTCCATCGCCTTTGCAATGACATAATTCAAGGTACGAGCATGGATCTTGAGGGTCTCGTAAAACTCCAATTCCTTATACTGACCAGCCATAAAGTTCCTAAATGCCGTCAAATAGTCCCCCCACATTTCTCCCTCCAGATCCTTAAGATCTGTAATAATGCTTGGATTGGGACGGATGTCATCTGGGAGTTTCTGAAGCCAAGAAATGCATTTAATTCTCCGGTCACGAATACGAAGAAGAATCTCCCATGTCAAGCTATAGTCAAACTCACTCATTGACGGTTGACGCCCATAATAGACTTGGCCGCCCGCAAATTTTTGATAGCTCATAAGATAAAGCCGCCCCCCTTCTGAGAAATAATACCACTGTGGGGGTCTATATTCTACCATAGTCATCCAAACTCCTTCAACAGTTTTCCAAATAGGGTTCATTCCACATTATTATTAGCAGACATCCCCAAATATAACCAAAAGCCCCGGGGTACCGTGCCCCGGGGCTGTCGCTGCGTATCAGCTCGATCTTTCGGAGTCTTAGTCACGAATCTTTCCGGCCCACCAGACCAACCTTCTTAGTCACATTGCGCTCCAATCCAGCGATAAACACCACTATCAATCCGGAGAACACCTGGTCAACATAGACGCCCCACTCCACGGCAAACTCCATGCATTGGGCCGACAGGTACGAGGTCCCGGTAATCAGACAGTAAATGACCCCTACCGCGATCGCGATGAGGTCTCCGTGTTTTTCCCCGCCGACCACATACCGGCCGACAACCCGCTTCAGCATCTGGGTGACAACGAAGACAGGGTGGCAATCAATAGGAGACCCGTAAAGGTCTCGCCGAAGGGTCCTCAATGTCGAGGAGCCACTTGTAGTCCTTGCACCATCTTGTCTTATCGGCAGTCTCTTCCAACAGAGCTTCGAACGCTTTTTGAACCTTGCCGCGCCTTCCCCTTCCGTGATATCTTGCCGCGAACGCCTCGCGGCCACTCGGTTGCTCGTTATTAGCGACCATGGTTCGTAAAAAAAATTTCCGGCTTGACCTCTAACGCTCTTGCTAAACGGTTGAGGGTGGCTAAGAACCGACGATCCCAAGCCCACCAATCAAAAGACGTGCAACCTTCGAAACAGAAGCCGCTCACCGAACCGACGATCCCATGGACGAGCTCCCCGAAGAAGCAAGACGAAGCCTAGAAGAGTTCAAGGAATACATCCTCAAGAAATATGGCAAGAAATGAGAAACCTGTTACCCAGAAAAGTAACAGGTTTCCACTATCTTTGAGGTGTTTGACAGGATTCGACACGAAACGACCGTGGGAGGGATGCATGATGGACTTGCTCTTTGCTGGCTGAAAAGTGCGGAATAAAGGTTGAATATTGGGACTTTAACCCACCGCTACAGGCCGTATACTGGGTGCACCCGGAACTTCCGCCGGTAATCGGCCTGGCCAACTCGTTATTCGAAAGCAGGGCTGACTTTCGCTGTGTCTTAGCCGAGGAGTTAAGCCATCATTTCACCACAGTCGGAAGCACTACTCCCAAAACATATCTGCGCTACAGTAGCCGTTTGGAAGTCAGCCGAGGGGAATACCGAGCCATGCGGTGGGCTGCCCTCCACCTAATCCCGATGGACAAGCTTCGTCAGGCGATCCGACAGGGGATTAGAGAGCCCTGGGAGCTAGCTGAGTGGTTTGATGTTACGCCGGAGATGATGCGGTTTCGGTTGCAGTTACCGGATGTTTGCTTCTTTAGAATCGCGTGCTGATTGGCAGCCGCATCCACGAAGGCGGTAGTAAGTAGCACCCTTTGCGGCGGTCAACGGAAAGGGTGGTCAGTATCGGAGTATACGAAATCTCCATGCTACTCCTTACTGCCGCCATCTTAGCAATTATGCTGCTAAGGAGGTAAGTTAGGAGAGGGAGGTAATGGCCCTGGACGAAACCGCACTGCAGGCCATTCTTGAAGCCGCCGACGGTACTATCTACAGGGATCTAGTCTTGGTGGCTGTCCGGACCGGACTGCGGCGAGGAGAGCTCCTAGGTTTGAGGTGGACCGACGTCGATCTAGCCCGCGGCCAGCTGACCGTCAGGCACTCCCTCGAACGCATCAAAGGTCAGGGACTTGTGCTTACCGACCTCAAGGCCGAGAAAAGCCTGCGCCGGATCCCCTTAACCCGGGATGTTCGACAAACTCTGCACCAGATAAAGAAGGATCAGGCCGAAAGAAAGCTGATACTGGGACAAGCCTACCAGGACCACAACCTGGTCTTCTGCCAGGCCAACTGGGACTTCATTCGCCCTGAACAGCTATCTACACAGTTTAAGAGATTCGCCCGGGAAGCTGGTGTTCCCGGGGCCACCCTCCACAGCCTCCGTCACACCTTTGCATCTATGTTGCTATCCAGGGGAGCAGCCCCCGGCGAGGTTCAGGCGCTCCTAGGTCACGAAAGCATCGTAACCACTATGGACACCTATTCCCACATTCTCCCCGGCGTATTGGAAAAAACGATCCAGTTATTGGATGGGCACCAAGTGGGCACCAAAAAAAAAAAAAAATCAGCACCCATCCTGAGTGCTGAAACCCTTGTCTTTATTGGCTGGGGGAGGAGGATTCGAACCTCCGATACATGATCCAGAGTCATGTGTGTTACCACTACACCATCCCCCAGCACATCTCCGCGCCTCTCATTATAGCACGAACGATACCCTGCATCAAGTTGGAGAAGTCCACCGCTACCGAGATTTTATCCCGTTAACATTCTCAGGTCAAGACGTTCAGGCAGCAGGCAGGAAAGATATCTAGGCAACATCATCAGTGTTTTGTGGTCTATCGAACGCACTTGTGATTACTATCATTTCAACTTCTCAACTTCTATCATTTCAACCACGCGGCAATGGTTACATCATGGCCTACCTTATCAAAGTTTCTCGATCATCTTAATCGCCCGGTCCAGGCGCTCCAGGGTTCTCTCTTTCCCCAGAATGACCATGACATCAAACAGCCCTGGGCCAAAAGTACGCCCCGTTAGAGCAACTCGTGTCGGATGGATGAGTTGGCCACCCTTGATCCCGCGTTCCGCTATCAACGCCCGGTAGGCCTTTTCTGTAGTTTCGAGGTCGAAGGGCTCCACTTCCGCCAACCGTTCCCGGGCTGCCCGGAGAAGGTCGGCAACCCCTTCCTTCTTGAAGTGCTTGTTGACCCCCTTTTCCTCGTACTCGAAATCATCTGAGAAAAAGTACGAGACTGCATGGGGAATCTCGGCTACAGTTTTCACCCGGTCCTGCACCGCTTCAACGGCATCTCTCAACTTCTGGTAGGTAGAGTCCGGGACCGGTTCCCGCAAAATGCCTTCCTTTTCCAGAAAGGGAAGAGCCGTCTTTATCAGGTCATCAACGGCCGTTTCCCTGATGTAATGAGCGTTTAACCAGGTCAGCTTCTTGGTATCATAGACCGCTGCCGTCTTTGAAACCCGGTCCAGGCTGAACTCGGTAATGATTTCATCTATGCCCATGATCTCCCGGTTGTCCCCGGGAGACCAACCCAGCAGGGCTAAGTAATTAACGATTACCTCGGGCAAGTAGCCCTGTTCCCGAAACTCCTCTACCGAGGTCGCCCCGTGCCTCTTGCTTAATTTCGAGCGGTCCGGGGCAAGAATCATGGGAACATGGGCAAACTTCGGCAGGGAAAAACCAAGGGCCCGGTAGAGCATCATCTGCTTGGGAGTATTGGACAGGTGCTCTTCAGCCCTGATGACATGGCTGATTTTCATCGTTGAATCATCAACCACGCAAGCAAAATTATAGGTGGGCATTCCGTCGGATTTGACAATAATGAAATCGTCGAAAACCTTATTCTCAAAACTTACCTCTCCACGGATTAGATCCGAAACCACCGTGGTCCCTTGACGCGGCACCATCAGGCGAATTACTGGCCGCCTGCCCTCCTCGAGACATCTTTCCCTTTCCTCAAGGCTCAAGTCCCGGCAGCGCCCCGAATACCGGGGCGGTCTCCCCTGCTTTCTGGCTTCCTCCCTTTCCCGCGCCAACTCCTCCTGGGTGCAGAAGCAAAGGTAAGCCTTTCCCTCATCTAGCAGCTTCTGGGAGTACTCCCTGTAGAGGGAAAGGCGCTCGGACTGGAAGTAAGGTCCGTAATCCCCTCCCTTCAGGGGCCCTTCATCCCAGTCTATTCCCAACCAGGTCAGGCTTTGGATGATCTGCCTGGCAGACTCCTCTGTGGACCTTTCGACATCTGTATCTTCAATCCGGAGAATAAAGCTCCCCCCGTGGTGCCGGGCAAAAAGCCAGTTAAATAAGGCTGTCCTGGCCCCTCCAACATGCAAGTACCCAGTTGGGCTTGGAGCAAACCTGACCCTGATGTCGTTCATAAGATCTCAACTCCCAATGCCTGTTACTAAGTTAGTCCTTCCCATATACTGGAGAAATACTACAAAAATCGGCCTAGGGCGGGGTACTTTCGTCTTGGTTCGTTCCCGGCCCGGGATACTCCTGCCTTGTTCTTTCTTTTTCCGTTCCCTTGGCTCTCAGGGCGGGTGGCGTAAGGTCTTGCGGCCGAGGAACCCGGGCCGTGAAGCCTCAAAACCCACCTAACACCTAATCTTCACACCGTTTGAGAAGCTCCTCCCACCCTTTGTCAACGTAAGCCTGCAGTTCTTCCAGGATGGGCCGGTTTTGTTCCTCGGTGAAAAGGTGTTTGAACCTTCCCTGCGGTTTTAGAAAATCCTCCAGGGGTTTCTTTTCCCCAGGCCGGTAGGTAAGCCGCCATTTCCCCTCCTCCACCTCGAAAAGGGGCCAGTAACACGTATCCACTGCAAGACGGGCCAGTTTCACGGTCTCGGCGGGGTCATACCTCCACCCACGGGGACAGGGGGCAAGGGCATTAATGAAGGCAGGCCCTTCCACCTCAACGGCTTTCTTTACTTTGGCCACCAGGTCATTCCAATGGCTTGGGGAAACCTGGGCCACATACGGGATCTTGTGGGCTGCCATGATCCCGGTCAAGTCCTTCCTGTGGGCCGGCTTGCCCGGGATGACCCTCCCGGCAGGAGAAGTGGTGGTCGCCGCTCCTTTCGGGGTCGCACTGGACCGCTGGATTCCGGTATTCATGTAGGCCCCGTTGTCGTAGCAGATGTAGACCATGTTGTGACCACGTTCCATGGCCCCGGAAAGGGACTGAAACCCGATGTCATAGGTCCCCCCGTCACCGCCAAAAGCAATGAACTTGATTTCTTGATCTATTTTTCCTTGTTTCTTAAGGGACCGGTAGGCCGCCTCGATCCCACTGACAGTTGCCGCTGTATTCTCAAAGGCATTATGAATCCAGGAACAGCGCCACGCGGTATACGGGTAGATGGTAGTGGCCACTTCCAGGCAACCGGTGGCACATCCGACCACAACCGGGTCGTCCACCGCCATCAGGGCCTGTTGAACCACAATAGGCGCCCCGCAGCCGGCACAAAGCCGGTGACCACTGGTCAGGCGGCGCGGTCTTGCGGATAGCTCCTTCAGGTTAGCCACGAGGCTCACCTCCCAGTTTATTCTCGTACTCCCAGGTAGTTAACCGGTGCACGTAAGGTACCCTTTTCAGCAATACCTTGCAGGTCCTCGTAAATCCAGATGATATCTTCCACACCTATGTCGCGGCCCCCGAGGCCGTAAATATGATCCACAACCGGTGGAGCACCGGGTTCCCCGTAAAGGGCCGACCTGAGCTCGGTGAAGAGTGGCCCACCGAGGGTGGAGAAGCTTTCCGCCCGGTCCATCACCGCCACAGCCTTCAACCCGGAAAGGGTGGCTTTCAATTCTTCATGCGGGAACGGGCGGAACACCCTCAGCTTTAAAAGTCCAGCCCTGATCCCCTGCTCCCTCAGCTGGTTCACCGCTGCCTTGGCCGTACCGGCAGTGGAACCCATGACCACCAAGGCTATTTCGGCGTCATCCAGCCGGTACTTTTCAAAGAACCCGTACTCCCGGCCGCTCAGCAGGCCGAACTCCTTGCCTACGTCCAGAATTACCCTTTTAGCGTTGACCATGGCCTCTGCCTGCTGGCGCTTGTGTTCAAAATAGAAATCGTAAAGGTCTAGGGCTCCCATGGTTAAGGGGTTGTCCACATCCAGAAGGTAGTAATCTGATTTGTATTCACCGATAAAGGCCTTAACTTTCTCATCTTCAAGCAGCTCAAGGTTCTGCATTGAATGGCTAATAATGAAACCGTCAGAGCACACCATCACCGGGAGGCGCACATCGGCGTGCTCGGCGATCCGTAAAGCCTGGATGACGTTGTCGTAGGCTTCCTGGGCGTTCTCGGAGTAAAGCTGGATCCAGCCCGAATCCCGGGCCCCCATGGAATCACTATGGTCACAGTGGATATTAATGGGGGCGCTGAGGGCACGGTTGACAACCGGCATGACCACCGGTAACCGGAAGGACGCTGTAATGTACACCACCTCCCACATGAGGGCCAGGCCGTTAGATGAGGTGGCCGTCATGGCACGGCATCCGGCAGCCGAAGCACCAAGGGTGGCACTCATGGCACTGTGTTCACTTTCAACAGTCACAAACTCGGTCTTAACCTCCCCGTCCGCCACAAAAGAGGAGAAGTACTGGACGATATCTGTCTGGGGAGTAATCGGATAAGCAGCCACCACATCCGGGTCAATCTGTCTCATGGCAAAGGCAATGGCCTCGTTGCCCGTCAAAGCCACTCGTTTGCCCATTTTCTTTCTCCCCTCCTCTTGTTTCAGGCTTCACCGGCTTCCCCTTCGGGAACCATCTTCAGTGCCTGTACCTTGTCAGGACATTCCTCGACACAAATCCCGCATCCCTTGCAGTGGGTATAATCAATCCCCGTCATTTTCCCGGCTTCGGTCAGAATCGAACCATCCGGGCAGAAGACCCAGCACCTCAAACAGTGGATACACCTCTTTTCATCCCATACAGGGCGCCGGCTTCTCCAGTCGCCCGTCTTGTATTGCTCGGCATTACCGGCCTCCAGAATATAGCCGCCGCGGGGGATGTCTTTCCAGCCCGATTTCACCGTGGCATTCCCGCTCATTCACCTGTCACCTCCTGGTAAGCCCTTTCGATGGCTTGGAGGTTGCCTTTAATTACTTCCGGCTTCGACTTGAATTTCTCCGCCAAGAGCCCTTGGACCAGGTCCATGAACCGGTCAAACCCGATCAGACCGGTAGCCCGAATTAAAGCCCCCATCATGGGGGTATTGGGTATGGCCTGGCCCAGGGTCCCCAGGGCGATCTGGCTGGCGTCAACCGTATACACCTTCCGGCCGCAAAGCCCCAGTTTTCCCCTTATTTTCTGCGGCGATTCACTGGTATTAATAACAATAACCCCATCCTCCGGCAGACCCTCCGTAACGTCCACGCTGCCGATGAGGGTGGGGTCCATCACTACTACAACGCCTGGTTCCTTGACGTGGCTGTGAATGGTAATGGGCTCATCACTGATTCGGTTGAAGGCCAGTACCGGCGCCCCCATCCGCTCGGGCCCGTACTCAGGGAACCCCTGAATAAATTTCCCTGCCGCCGCTACCGCCTCGGCCAGGAGCAGGGCCGCCGTTTTGACACCCTGCCCACCTCTCCCGTGCCACCTAATTTCTACCAGTCTTGCCACCTCTGTTCTTCTCCTCCTTTCTTGATGCACTTAGAGTTCACTTCACCACCTGTGGCCCTGGTCCGCACCGCATCTTCTTACTTAACAACAAAAATTTAAGCCCCATCTAGAGAGGGCTCCTGCGCTCAAACTGGCCTGGCATGGGATACGTGTGACACATGGAAACAACTAAATACACATGCTGTATACGGTACATACATTGCTAAATACTTAAGCATTACGTCTACGCACCCAAAACTTAACAGTATAATACTTTACTTTATTAAATTAATTTATGTACCATGAAAAGGAACTTTCCCTAGGTGGTGCCGCAAGCAGCAACCAGGCGGCATGGCCCACTTCTACGAAAATACCACCATCTGCCCCGCCGGGCTGTCCCTCCACTTGCTTTTTTTCCTGGCCTTCCGGGCCTGTAGCATAACCGGTCTCGTTCCGGAGCACCCCTGGCGTGCAACCTGTGCCGCAAAATAGCGCTTCCAATTTTCATGCTTCTTGGTGCCGCCGCGCTGCAGGGCGGCATGGACCACTGCTACGAAAATGTCCCAACGGCGCTGGCCCGCCTTCGCGGCGCCCCTTTCGCTGTATCGCGGCGAGTTTGTCCGGGTACAGTTTACCAGAAACCCCTTTCTACCGTCAAGGTTCCAGAACAATCAAGGGGCCTGCGGACAGAATTCTAAATTTACCCACTTATACCATCGTACAGTTCCCATCATGGGCCCAGGTACCTTCAGGGCCCACAAGACCCCTGGGTATATTCCGCAGTACCAGAAGGCTCGCCGTTCGTGACCAAGAAATGAAACCCGGGATGGCCAAGACCCCGGGCCAAGTTGTATCTTCCCACATCTTCCCAAGTGTCTTTTCTTGAACCTGTTTGGCAGAAAAGGGATTCCCAGCTGCCGCCGGTCCACCTCGTTTTAAGAAACCCCCACGGATACTGTCAAGGTGCCAAGTACTTGAGAACCGTCAGCATCAACAGGCCGGGGACCCCTAGAAAGCCGACAAGGGGCGCTGTGATTAGATTAAGGGGGAGATGAAATCCCACGTATCCACCCACGAGGTTCACCGCCCACAACATGAGGCCTCCAACAATACTGTTGTAAACAAGGATCAAGATCCACCTGATGGGGACGAACAACACCCTGGCCACCAGGTACAAGAGCAGTAGCCCAATGGCATAGGCAACAAGAATGTTGTGGTCCAAGAACCAACCCCCCTTGAGGCTCCGATGTCCATCCCTGGTGCTATAATATACTCGGCGGCAGGGAAAATATGCCTTTTTCTGGGGATGTCAGTTCCCTGAATTCCCGCGTCTGTTGCCATTGCCTTCCTGGAGAGCATGGAGGGTGATGTTTTGGGCTTTGGCCTGTTTGAGAAGGTACATATACTTTTTCTCGGCTGCCTCAACGGCATAGATGGCGTGGTCCACCAGTTCTGGATCACTCACGTTCTCGAAGTAGGTCTTTGCGGCCAACCATTCTTCCCTGGCCATGTCCACCAGTTCCAAGAGATTGGGTTGTGGTTGGTCCACCGGTCGTTCGGATGGGACAATATGGGATGACAGGTTGAATATAAAACCAGCCACCGACTTCATTGCCTTTTCCCCTCCTCCCAGGTATTATCTCCTCCAGCCCGACTGCCCTGCGGCCTTCCCTGCCACGACCAAGCACGGCCTGCTCCAGGGGCTGGAGCCCGGAACCTCGTCAAAGAAACCGGCCAACCCTTACTTACATATGGTTACGCCCGGCCCCACCAACTCGTTACTCAAAATCAATTCTAACCATAAATTGCCTTACTTATACTCCAGGCAAGCCACCTGCAGCCTCCAGGAAACGGCGCTTTAACACCACAAAAAAAAGACCCTGGGCGGGTCAGCTAAATACTGGATTTGCAGTCACAGGCTTTTTAAGCTTTTTTACCTACCGGTTGCTCGTGGGCCTACAACCCTTCTAAATTTCATAACGGCCTTCCAGGGCCTTAAGCAAGGTAACCTCATCCACGTATTCTAGGGCACCCCCTTCAGGCAAGCCGCGGGCAATTCGAGTTACCTTTACCCCCAAGGGTTTCATCAAGCGGGCGATATACATTGCCGTCGCCTCACCTTCTACATCGGGGTTGGTTGCCAGGATAATCTCCCGAATGCCCCCATCCTTAACCCGTGCCAGAAGTTCTTTGAGCCTGATCTCCTCAGGCCCAATGCCTTCCATGGGGGAAATTGCCCCCTGGAGAACGTGATAGGTTCCCTTGTATTCGCGGGTCTTTTCCATCGCCACCACGTCTTTTGGTTCCTCAACAACGCAAATGATGGAATGGTCCCGGTCTTCACGGCGGCAGAGGTTACAGGGGTCACGGTCCGTGAGGTTGCAGCAGATAGAGCAGTACCCAATCTCATCCTTCGCTCGCACCATGGCGTTAGCCAGCTCAATAACCTGACGTTTTTCCATCTTCAGAATGAAAAAGGCCAAACGCTGGGCCGTCTTGGGCCCAATGCCGGGTAGGCGGCTCAGTTGCCTGATCAACCGGGCTATGGGTTCGACGTAGTACATAGCTTTAGCTCCTGGGAGAAGGATTTCTGGTTGAGAACCACCTTTTCAACTCAGAACAAACCCGGGAGGTTCAAGTTGATGCCTCCGGTGATCTTCGCCATCTCCTCGTTGATCATTTCCCGGGCTTTACGGAGTCCTTCATTTACCGCTGCCACCACCAGGTCCTGAAGCATCTCCACATCATCAGGGTCTACAACTTCCGGTTGGATAGAGATGCTCTGAATCTCCTGGCTGCCTGTCACCACTACCTTGACCATTCCTCCTCCGGCGCTGGCTTCAACCGTTCTTTCCCCCAGTTCCTCCTGGAGCTTGTTAACCTTGCTCTGCATTTTCTGCAGTTGCCTCATCATCTTCTGCATCTGGGCAAAACCGCCGGCCATAAACGCATTCCCCCGTTCATTTGATTTCCAGGTCCTAATCCTCTTTCTCGATTAGTTTTCCACCGAATACCTCGAGTACTTCCCTGACCAGGTCCTCCCCAGGAGGGGCAGCCCTCGAGGGTGGGTCAGGGACCGGGCTTTCTTCCACTGGTTTGATACCCGTGTCTTTGTGCAAGAGGCAGCGGAGGGAAACTGTCATTCCCACCACGCCCTTAACCGCCTCCCGGACAACGGCCTGATGCTTTTCCTCCTGGAGCTTCTGCCGGTGAAAATCGTGCTGGAAGCTCAAAATCAACCTGTCCCCTTCGAGCCCCACGGGAACAGCTTCCACCAGAAAAGCCTTGGTGAGGCGGTTCATTTGATTGACAGCCTCCAGAATCTGGGTCCATTGCCCCTTTATGGCCCCGAATTCCCGCGTGGAGTCGGGGCGGTCTTGAGGAGCTGGGGCAGGCTGGTCATGAACATGATCGCCGGCAGTCCCCGTCCTGGTCCTCTTGGCCTCACCCGAGCCTTCTCGCGGCCTGGAGGGTAATGCTTTTCCGGGTATCGCTGGTAAGCCATCCAGGGCCCTCGCGGAAGCTTTTTCACCCTCCTGGCTAAAGCTTTCGGCCATACCAACCAGGGCTACTTCCAGAAGGAACCTTGGCTGACTTGACCGCCTGATTTCGGCTTCAGTTTCTGACAGCACCTTCACGGCCCTGATTAGCATGGATACCGAACATAATTCAGCCTGAGTTTTCAACTTCTCGAGACCCTCAGGCCCCGTTTCCAGAAAGTCCTCTGGCTCGGAGCAGGTCTTTACCACGAGCAGGTCACGTAGATAACCGGTGATCCCCCTGGTGAGCTGACCAAGATCCTTGCCCTCCCTAACCAGTTGGTCCACCAGGACCAGCGCACCTGGAACGTCACCGGTCAGCAAAGAATCAACCAGTTGGGAGTATGCCTCATACCCCGCAACCCCAAGAACAGTCAGCACCTGGGATGAAGTAATCTCCTCCCCGGCATAAGAAATGCACTGGTCCAAGATACTGAGGGCATCTCGCAGCGCCCCTTCCGACTTCCGCGCGATGATCTGGAAGGCTGCCTCCTCAACCTCAAGACCCATTTTCCGACTGACCTCTACTAAGCGTCCAACGATCTCGTCAGCGCTGAGACGGTGAAAGTCAAACCGCTGGCAGCGGGAAAGAATGGTCAAGGGAATCTTATGTGGTTCTGTCGTAGCCAGGATAAAAATTGCATGGTTCGGGGGCTCTTCCAGGGTCTTGAGAAGGGCATTAAACGCCTCCGTGGTTAACATATGCACCTCGTCAATAATGTACACCTTGTAGCGGCTCTCACTGGGTGCGTACTTGATTTTTTCGCGCAGGTCCCGGATCTCGTCGATACCACGGTTGGAAGCAGCGTCGATCTCCATCACATCAAGAGAATTCCCCCCGGCTATTTGACGACAGGACGTGCATTGGTCACAGGGTACGGGGGTAGGTCCCTTTTCACAGTTCACCGCCTTGGCCAGAACCTTGGCAACACTGGTCTTTCCCGTTCCCCGCGGACCACAGAAAAGGTAGGCATGCGCCGTCCTGTTCTGCACCAGGGCGTTCTTTAGGGTTCGCGTGATATGTTCTTGCCCCACCACTTCGTCGAAATTCCTGGGGCGCCATTCACGGTAAAGGGCAATATAGGCCAAGGCTTCCCACCTCTTGTAGCCTAACATTCGCGGTCCTCAAGCCGGATCCCTTTCGTACCGGGGTGATTTGCCGGCCCACTTGAGCTGCCGGATCCGGGTCTGGCTGGACCCTCCGGGAAAATCCCTGGTGTACAAAAAGGGATGGTGCTTTAACCATCCCTCGAGGGTATGATAAAATGACCGTGCACCCGCCTTCGACTCGTCCTTTCGGGCGTTACCGGCGTAGTTAACTCAGGCCAGGTTGCCCCGCGGCACACGGGAGGTCTTACTTACCGCTGCTCCCTTCCGGGCCTGACGGGGTTCGTAAGTTCCCGTTGCACGGGACCCAGCCTTCTTCGCCACCCGCGCCGGCCAGACCCCAAGAGGAAAGGGCCTCGGGCGGGAATTCGACCCCGCTATAGCGGGTTGCGGGTACAGGGCACCGCTACCTCCCCGTCTAGCACGGTCAAAATGGGTTTACTGGCGTGATTGCCGATGCGAAAAAATGGCGGAAGGGGTGGGATTCGAACCCACGAGGCGGTGACCCGCCTACGCGCTCTCCAGGCGCGCCTGATCAGCCAGACTCCAGCACCCTTCCGTCTTGAAGTGGCTCCAATGCCTCGGAACATGGCGGAGGGGGTGGGATTCGAACCCACGGCCCCGCAACGGGGCACGGCTTTTCGAGAGCCGCACAATCGACCACTCTGACACCCCTCCCCTTATTGAATTTTCACGTCCTCAAACCACGGAAAAACCCCTGGATGAGACTCCTGCACTCTTCCGCCAGGACACCGCTGGAAACCTCTACCCGGTGGTTGAGCCTTTCGTCCTGCAGGATATTCATCAGGGTTCCGGCCGCCCCGGCTTTAGGATCTGGGGTGCCGAAAACCAGGATCTGAACCCTGGCGTTAACCATCGCTCCGGCACACATGGGGCATGGTTCAATGGTTACGTAAATGGTGGTACCGGTAAGACGCCAAGTGCCCAGGTGCCGGGCCGCCTTCTTGATGGCAATGATCTCCGCGTGGGCAGTAGGATCGCTTTTTTTTTCGCGGAGATTGTGTCCGCGACCGATAATCTTACCTTTGTAAACAACAACTGCCCCGACCGGTACTTCACCTTTTTGGAAGGCCTTCCTCGCTTCCGCAAGAGCCTCCTTCATAAACCTCTCGTGTTCGATGGCCCTCACCTGTCTGGTAAACAGATTCCTGGCTCTAAGACCAGTAAAGGACCCCTCCTGCCCTTGCAGGCATCACCAGGGCGAAAACCCGCTGGAAAGAAAATGGTGCGCCCGGGAGGACTCGAACCCCCGGCACGAGGTTTAGGAAACCTCTGCTCTA
>ENA-OSAE01000437-OSAE01000437.1-marine-sediment-metagenome-genome-assembly--contig:-NODE-437-length-16301-cov-16.635418_pt1 | contig 16301 bp, 15 predicted proteins | sample MGYA00237870_ERZ529317 | MGnify/ENA primary metagenome ERZ529317 (study PRJEB26369, sample SAMN03142812) | marine sediment metagenome | biome: marine; feature: borehole; material: sediment... | reverse complement strand
GAGGGGTGGGGGGAGTGGGGTGACCAGGCAGGTCGGGGTTAACCCGAGCGGCCGAGTGGGACACCGCGCCCGCATCCCGCCGAAGACGCGGAAGGCGTTTTCTCTACCTCTTTCGGCCCGATGCTGTGGGGAGGAAGTCTCGGCTGCCTCAATCTGGGAGCCACGGTTGACCGGTGGTTGATGAACCATCTGCCCGGCAATCGTTCAGGAAGGCCCGGAGCAGTCTGGCGTGTCGCGACCCCACCCGGCCGGTCCAAGACGACCTGGCCTCGAGTGTACTGGCTTCGGGCGGGTGACGCGTCTCGGATATCAGTCCAGGGTGGGTGAGGCCCATCATCCTGATACTCGGCGCCCTCTGCGCGGTCGGCCTCCACCGGCTAGCCAGGGCTCGTCACCCTCGGAGCAGCCGTAACGGCTGTCCTATGCGGCCTCTGCTCTTCAGCTCGGAGGTTTCGGAGCCGCCAAACGGACCAGATGGCGGACTTCCTCGGGCGACGAGCACTTGAGGGCCTGGACGGCCAGTTCCTGACACTCCCCGGCGTTGAGGGTGGCCACCCGGTTCTTGACCGGCGCGATCAAGGAGGGGGCTACGCTGAGCTCATCGAGACCCAGCCCCACGAGGATGGGAACCATATCGAGGTCTCCGGCCAGCTCGCCGCAGATACCCACCCAACGCCCCTCCGCCCGGGCGGCCTCCACGGTGGCCGCGACCAACCGGAGCACGGCAGGGTGCTCGGCCCGGTAGAGAGGTGACACTCGCTCGTTGGTACGGTCCACGGCCAGAGTGTACTGAGCCAGGTCGTTGGTCCCCAGACTGAAGAAGGCGGCTTCTCGGGCGAGGTGGTGGGCGAGAAGGACGGCGGCCGGTGTCTCCACCATGATTCCGAGGCTCAGGCTTTCGTCGAAGGGTTGTCCCCGGGCCCGCAGAGTCTCCTTCGCCCTTCTCAAGCTCTCCTTGGCCTCGAGAAGCTCCGAGAGGTCTGTCACCATAGGAAGCATCACGCGCAGTTTTCCATGGACCGATGCCCTCAGCAGGGCCCGCAACTGGGTCTCGAAAAGGTCCCGATGTTCAAGGCAGACCCTGATGCCACGCCAGCCCATGAACGGGTTGTCCTCTTTCTGGAGGGGGAGGTAGGAGACCGGTTTGTCCCCACCGATATCCAAAGTCCGGACAATCACGGGGCGGTCTTGGAAGGTCTTCAGGACATGGCTGTAGACGGCCAGTTGTTCGTTTTCGTCGGGTGCCCGGGTTCCTTCCAGGTAGAGGAACTCGGACCGGAAGAGGCCTACACCGTCGGCACCCTCGCGCAGGGCGAGGTCAGCCTCGTGTGGGTGGCCGATGTTCGCCGATACCTCGACCCTGAGGCCGTCTCGTGTCCGTGCCTCGCCGGGCGGAGCCGAGGGGCGGAGTCCTTCCCGGCGGGAAACATCCTTGGCTTTGTCGATATCGGCCGGGGTGGGATGGATGATGACCTCACCGGTATCCCCGTGGACCAGGACGAGGTCCCCGTCACGGATTTCGTCGAGCTCGGGCCCTATCCCGACCACTGCGGGGAGGCCCATGGCCCTTGCGAAGATGGCGGTGTGCGCCGTCGGTCCGCCTCGCGAAGTAGCTATCGCGGCCGTCCGTCCCGGTTCGAGCTGGATCGTCTCAGAAGGGGCGAGGTCGCGGGCCACGATGATGCTGCCTTCCGGGGCTTTCGTCAAGTCGGAGGCGTGACGGCCTTCGAGCGTCAAGAGAAGACGGTTGCCCACGTCACGGACGTCCGCCGCTCGTTGGGCCAGATAGGGGTCTTTCAAAGCTTCAAGACCGGCGGCAAAGTGTTCGACGGCCGCTCGTACGGCGTCTTCGGCTGTCAGTCCGTCCCTGATTCGCTCGACGACGCGCTTCTCCAGTTCGGGGTCTTTGAGCATCAGACAGTGGGCTTCGAACACGCCGGCCTCGTCCGCCCCGGCCACGGCCTCAGCCCGGTCCTTGAGGGAGGCGAGCTCGCGGGTCTGGGTCTCCACGGCGTCCTTGAAGCGCTCGACCTGGGTCGAGACGCGAGAAAGGCCGGACTCCGGTGGACACTCCCGGCGGCTCCCGTCCTTGACGGGGCGGTACACGAAGGCCGGCCCTAGCGCCCAACCCGGACTGGCGGCTATCCCTGAAAGAAGGCGTCGCGTTCCGTGGGTCACTACCTACCGGCTCCCTCCGGCTTCCCTAGTGGAATCGAGAACACCTTCAGTACTCTCCGTGAGGACCCGCGTGAGCGCTTCCAGGGCCTGTTCCTCATCGACTCCGTCCGCGGTTATGACGAGACAGGCTCCGTGGTCGGCGCCGAGAGACAGTATCGAGAGGATGCTCTTGGCGTCCGCTGACCGTTCCCCGAACCTGACCTCTATCTCGCACTCGAATTCCTGAGCGGTCTTCACGAAGACTGCGGCCGGCCGGGCATGCAGACCCTCAGGGGCTAGGACCTTGGCTTTGACCTCTTTCACCAGCTCATCTCCCGGAGTCAATGTGAAAGGCTTCGGAGCAGACACGGTACAGGTCCGGAGGAGAGTCGCAGACGAACGACGGACCGGCGTCCATCAGCCGGGTCTGGTCCAGCGGTCCCCACGTGACGGCCACGACCTTGACCCCGGCCCTGCGTCCGCAGATGACGTCCACTTCGCTGTCACCCACCAGGAGCACGTCCCTTGAGGCTACGTCAAAGACTGACATTATGTGGTGCAGTGCCTCCGGGTCGGGTTTGGGAAGCGGGATGTCCTCGACGAAGAACAAGCGTTGGAAATACGGAGCCAGGCCGCAATCTGTCACTTCCGGTCTACCTACACGGGTGCTCCGGTTCGAAGCGACGGTCAGGCGGGCGCCGGCATCCACGAAGCTCTGCAAGGCTTCAGGAATCCCATCGTATACGGTTGTCAGTTCAGACGGCGCCTCTTCGTAGAACACCCATATGTCCCGGGCGTACTCCGGGCGGTAGTCGCCCACCGTCCGTTCCCAGAACTCCGAGCCGCCCAGGCCGAGGGTCCTTCTCAAGGTGTTTTCGTCCACCGGTGGGAGTCCGTACTTCCGGACGACCGACCTCACCGCGAAAAGGTGCCTCTCCCAAGTGTCGATCAGGGTCCCGTCCAGATCGAAAACGACGAGTTTCCCTTGCACCTTCCATGGCCTCCTGTCATGCCCGCCGGACCCTCTTTTCTCGGACGCCGGAGCTATCCTCCCGCCGCGACTTGCAGGCTGTGTCGGGTTTACTGTGTCACGGCTTGCAAGCCCAGCTAGAGGATACTTTCGCCGGTGACACGAAGGGCCCCTTGGCACCGAGATGTGTCGTCTATTGCTCTTGCTCAGCGTTGGGGCGGATCGGCCGACCGGGATAGTTGCATAGCTGTGGCTACTTGAGGGAGGGGCCTTGTTGGCGGTTCTGTTCAACGAGGATCTTGTCCGGCTTGGGATACCGGCCGGCGGTTGGGAGGACGCTGTCCGGGCGGTGGGGCGCCTTCTGGTCGAAGCCGGTGCGGTCGAGCCCCGCTATGTGGACGGCATGGTCCGGATGGTCAAGGAAATCGGTTCCTATATCGTTGTGGCTCCCGGGGTGGCCATACCCCATGCGCGGCCGGAGGAAGGCGCCAAGAGGGTCGCGGTGGCGGTAGGCAGGTTGGCGGAGCCCGTGACCTTCCCTGGGAAGGACGACAATCCCGTCGACCTCGTCATCGCCTTCTCCGGGGTGGACAACACCTCGCACCTGGGGCTCATCAAGGGTCTCGCCGGTCTGATGCGTGATGGGGCCGGCTTGCGGCGGGTCAGGGACGCCAAAGACAGAGCCGAACTGGTGCGGCAGTTGCGTCCGGTCTTCACGGGGATGGAGACGCAGAAACGGAACGCCGCAGACAGAGCCCCATGTTTGGCGGGAAGGGAGGTGTGAACCAACCTGATGGGCGGCCGTAAGTTGCGAATTGTAACCGTCTGCGGTTGCGGAATGGGTTCAAGTCTCATGCTCCGCATCTATGTCGAGGAGCTGCTCAAGGAGGTCGGTGTGAAGGCCGATATTACGGTCGCCGACATGATGACGGTCAAGGCACACTCGGGTGACCTGATGATTACCACACCGGACGTCCTGCGGGCCGTGAAGGACACGAGTTCTTTCACGAAGGTGGTGGTCCTCAACAGCCTGGTGAGCCAGACCGAGCTGAACGAGAAGGTTGTACCGGCGGTACTGGAGCTCTCCCGTGAGCTCGGGAAGGAGGGTTAAGGGTGCAGGCCATACTGGACTTCCTGGTCGGACAGATCTTCGGCAACGCGGCGGTCCTCTTCGGCCTTGTCTCTCTGGTGGGCCTTCTTCTCCTGCGGAAGCCCATCGAGGATGTGGTCATGGGCGTCACCAAGACCATCATCGGTTTCCTCATCCTGCTTGCGGGCGCCATGACTCTGTCTAACATCTGCACCCCGATTGCAAGTTGGGTGGGCACGATTCTTGGGGTTCAGGGCGTTCAGCCCAACATGTGGGTGGTCCTGAGCCTGGGGATGTCCCAGTACGGACGTGAGGTGGGGTTGGCGCTCACGTTCGGTTTCCTCCTCAACATCCTTCTTGCACGGGTGCTGCCCTGGAAGGGCATCAACGTGACCGGCCACATCATGCTTCTCTGGGCGGCTTGGGTGACCACCGCTCTGGCCGGTCTGGGGTATACCGGGGCGACCTTGGTGCTGACGGCGACGATAGCCTGCGGCGTGTCCTACTGGTTCTTCGTGGTCGCCAGCCGGCCGTTCATGAAGGACCGGATAACCTCGGAGTGGGCTCTCTGTATGCCCAACATCACCGGCATCGCTCTGACCTCATGGTTGAGCCGCCTGATCGGTGACCCGGAGCAGAGCTGTGAGGACATCCCTGTCTCAGACCGGTTCGCTTGGGTCCGCGACAGCGTGGTGAGCATAGCCATCTTCGGCTCCATCATCTGGCTCATCGTGGGCCTGATTGCGGGCCGGGAGGCCGTCCAGGCCTTCTCGGGAGACCAGAACTGGATTATCTACCTCCTGCTTCTGGGTGCGCAGTTCTCGGCGGGAATCGCCGTGGTCCTCTTCGGCGTCAGGATGCTCATCGCCGAGATCGTTCCGGCCTTCAACGGCATAGCCAAGAGGCTTCTCCCTGGAAGCATCATGGGTCTGGACTATCCCACGGTGTTCACCTTCGCTCCGACGGCGGTCTTCGTCGGTTTCTTCTGCAAGCTGCTGGGTGCGGGGGTCGGCACTCTGCTGCAGGCGGCACTGGGGTTCCCTGTCGTGGTCCTGCCCAGCGTCTTCATGGATTTCTGGGACGGCGCGCTGATGGGTGTCTTCGCCGACAGGTTCGGGGGTCGACGTGCGGCGTTCCTGGTCCCGTTCGTGCTGGGTATCGGCATCCAGCTCCTGTGGGGCCTCTCGTACCCGCTGACGGGTAGTGTGCTCACCGGAAACGCGGTGTGCATGGACTACCCCGACTGCGGAACGTTCGGCCTGGTCTTCCTGTGGATAGCCAGGTTCTTCGGTGGCGGAGGCTGAGGTCCGTCCGGCCGGGTGCGGGTAAGGAGGTCGCCCTCCGGCCCGCGCCCGGCTTCCTCTGAAAGCTTGGACGCTCGGAGCCGGGAGGGAACACGGGTGCACCCCACCATGACCAGAGACGAGATAGCTCGCAAGATGAACACGTCACTGCTGGGTCCAGCGGTCACGAGGAAGGAGATGCGTGAGTTCCTGCGGGCCTGCCTGAAGTATCCCATCAAAGGCATCGCCCTTCACACGTCACACATCCCTGAGGCTCTGGAGTTGGTCGAAGGTAGTGAGAGCCGGATCGTCGGCATCGTGTCCTATCCCCTCTTCGAGTTGACCCCCAGGATGGTCGCCGACTGGTCGCGGGCCACGCTGGAGCGGGGCGCCCACGAACTCGACGTCGGGATGGACATCGCCGCCGTCCGGTCAGGCGACTACGACCAGGCCTACCGGTCCATGAGGGCCGCCGTGGACGCGGCGGAAGGCCGGACGGTCAAGGCGGTGATTCTCTGTGCGGCCATGTCTGACGATCAGAAGCTCAAGGCTGTGGAGATCGCCGTCCGCGCCGGGGCCCAATACGTGAAGACCAACACGGGATACGGGATGGTCACGCGTGTCGACGACGTCACGTTGATTCGAAGCCGCTTCGGGGACGACATCAAGATCATGGTCGCGGGCGGGGTCCGTGACACCTCTGGAGCTCTGGCGATGTACGAGGCCGGAGCGTCTCTCGTGGCGACGAGTACGCCCTTCAAGGTCATCGAGGGCCTACCGGGAGGTGAAGCGCAGTGACCAAGAGCGAACTGGCCGCTCTGCTGGACCATACGTTGCTGAAGCCGGAGGCGCCCTATTCCGACGTCGAGCGCGTCTGCCGGGAAGCCGTCGAACACGGTTTTGCTGCCTGCGCTCTCCTCCCCCGGAACGTCCCGCTGGCCGCCCGGGTGCTGGCCGGCACGGGCGTGGCGGTGTGCGCGGCTGTGAGCTACCCGCTGGGTATCGTTCCGGCCGACATGAAGGCCAGGCAGGCTGCTGCCGCCGTCGCCGACGGGGCCGATGAAATCGACTACGTCATCAACGTCGGCGCCGCCAGGGACGGAGACTGGCAGACACTGGCCGAGGAGGCGGCCCTGGTCGTCTCGGCCAGCGGCGGGAAGGTCGTCAAGGCCATCCTCGAGATGCCCTGCCTGACCGAGCGGGAGGCCCGTGAAGCGGCGAGGGTCGTGGCCGACGCCGGGGTGACATTCGTCAAGAGTTCCACCGGCTACAAGGGGTTCAAAGAGATGCGGCCGACCACTGTGGACGACGTCAAGCTTATGGTCGATGCGGTCGCCGGCAAGGTGAAAGTCAAGGCCGCCGGGGGCATCAAGACCTACGAACAGGTCAAGGCCTTGGTGGCCGCGGGCGCGGAACGTATCGGGACCAGCAGCAGTCTGGCCATCATGGACGGCTGGTCTCCGGACTGACACGGAGGAAGGACGGAGAGGATGTGGCAGGCACGTCCGTGACGGAGAGGCTTCTCAGCGTCGACCTCACAGCCTCGGCTTTCGACGCCTTGGAGATTCCCGCCCGGCTCGTCGATGGCTACCTGGGGGGCGCGGCGCTCGGTTGGCGGCTGGCTTACGAGACTGTGGGGCCGCATGACGCGTACGACCCGGCGAACCCCGTGATAATCAGTTGCGGCGCTCTCGTCGGTACCGCGGCTCCAGGGGCGGCGAAGGTCTCGGCGACGACCCGTTTCCCCACTCTAGCCACCGAGGGCGGTCGCCAGTTCGTGGGTTCGTCCGTGGCGGGAGGTCGTGATTTCGGGGTGATGATGCGGGCTGCGGGCTGGTCGCACATCATCATCACGGGGAAGGCCCATCGTCCCGTCTATCTCCTCATCGACGATGAGGGGGCGGAGCTGGTCCCCGCGGACGACCTGTGGGGGAAGCAGGACGCCGACGAGACGGCGAAGGCCCTGCGGGAGCGGCACGGTTCGGAAGTAGGGGTGCTGTGCATCGGACCGGCCGGGGAGAACCTGGTTCGGTTCGCCATGGCCTTCGTCGACTTCAGCAACTCTCTCGGCCGCAACGGCCTTGGAGCCGTCCTTGGCTCCAAGAACCTCAAGGCCGTGGTCGTCAGGGGCACCGGCGGTGTCGAGCCCGCTGACCCGGACCGTTTCATGGCCGCCGCCGAGCGGGTCCGGCGTCGGGCGATGGAATGGAGCGGAAGACCGAGCTGGTTCAAGCTCGGCATGGGAGCGGGCTGGCCGATCTTCAAGTACACGCAGTACCCGGGTCGCTGGCCGAGGGACGTGTGGGAGCGGTTCTACGGGGAGCACAGGAGGCTGCCTGCCGTCGACCGTATTCTGGCCTGTTCGGCCTGTGCCATCGGTTGCCGGATAAAGTGGCGCATCCCCGAGGGCGAGTACCGGGGAGAGGTCGGAGCGGGCTCGCCTTTCGGGAAGAGCGCGACGTCCGGCCAACTTCTGGACGTAACCGACCAGAGCCGTATGCTTCATCTCGTCGGCCTCGCCAACAAGGCGGGCCTGTGTTTCTACACCTTCACGAGGCTGACGGACTGGCTCACGACTCTCTTCCGCGACGGGGTGATTACCAAGTCCGACACCGGCGGACTGGAGCTGAAACGGGACTACGAGACCTATCTGACTCTCCTGGACCTCGTGGTGCAGAGGAAGGGCGTCGGTGAGGTGATGGGTGAAGGCTGGATGGGAGTGGCCAGGGCCCTGTCGCTCGACCCGGACGACTACTGGTACGCGGGCATCTCCAAAGGGGTGGATTTCATCTATGACGCCAGGGCTGCGAACCTTCATCCTTTGATGTTCTCCTTCGTCACGAACCCCAGGCCGCATCACGGCGGACTGCACACTCTGACCACTGGCCGCAACCGCAGGCTTGAGGACATCCGCGGGCAGTTGGCCGAGTGGGGCGTCCCTGAGGAGGCCCTGGAGCGGGTCTTCACTCCGTCCTCGCACAACGGGAGCTTCAGCGTCGGACGTTATACGCGGTGGATGGAAGACGCGATGGCTGTACGGAACGCTCTCGGGGTCTGCTCGATGTACTCGGCCTTCGGGATGGAATCGATGCACGACCTGGCGGAGATGTACTCTGCTCTGAGAGGGTCCCGGGAGTTCAGTCCGTCGGACCTCCTCGAGGCGGGGGCTCGGGCCTTCAAGGTCAAGCGTGTCCTCAACGTGCGCTCCGGATTCTCAAAGGAAGACGACCGCATCCCCGAGGTTTGGCTGCGCCCCATGATGTCGCCGGAGGGGACTATCAGGACGATGGACTACTACGGCGAAGTGGAGCTTACAGCGGAGCGGTTCCAGAAGACCCTTGAGGAGTACTACGATGAGCGGGGTTGGGCGCAGGCCCTCCCACGCGAGCTGGAGGAGCCCCGCTTCCTCCCGGACCGCCTCGTGCCTGACGAGAACGCCGGGAGGGGGGAAGGCTCTTGAGGAAGCTCGTCGTGGCCGACCCGGAACTGTGCTACGGGTGCCGCACATGTGAGATGGTGTGCTCCCTCCACCTGACCGGTGCGTTCCGCCCGGGAGCCTCAGGAATCCATCGGCACACGCTGGTCGACGATCTGGGCTTCACTGCGGTGAGCTGCCTGCACTGTGCCGACCCGCTGTGTCTGCGGGCCTGCCCCGTCGGGGCCATCACCCGGGATGACAAGGGTACAGTCACGATAGACAGATCGGCCTGCGTCGGCTGCCTCACGTGTGCCTTGGTGTGCCCGGTCGGGGCTGTGTCTGTGGTGGACGGTCGACCGGTCAAGTGCGATCTCTGCGGGGGCGAACCTCTCTGCGCGAAGTGGTGCCCCCACGAGGCCCTTTCCGTGGTGGACGCCGCGGAAGTCGGCCTTGAACGCCGACGCTCCTTCGCCGAGCATGTCAGCCGCTCGGCCAGGCAAGCCACCGGTGGTCGGTACCCGGGGGGCGCTTAGACCGTGCGGTACGTCATCGTTGGAGGCGGTGCGGCGGGCATGAGCGCCGTCTCTGCCATTCGGGCCCTCGACCGGGAGGGCCGTATCGAACTAGTGCAGGACGAGGACCCACTGGCCTATTCCAGACCGACCCTCTTCGATGTGGTCGCCGGAAGACGAGAAATCGACTCCCTCAGGACCGCCGGCTCGGATTGGCCTGAGCGGCTGGGGGTGACGGTGTGGAAGGGCTGGAGAGCTGCCGAACTCCGCCCGGCCGAGCGGGTCCTCGTGACGGTGCCGGCCGGAGCCGAGCGGAGGGGCACATGGTCCCGCCTGCATCTTGAGTACGACCGGCTCCTGATTGCGACCGGGGCCAGAGCCCGTCGCGTGCAGCTTAGGGCAGTGGAGCGGCGCAGGGATGACCGCGTGCGGGTCCTCAGGACTCTGGGGCACGCTCTCGCCATCAGGGAGGAACTCTATCGGGTCCGGACGGCGGTCATTCTCGGCGGCGGCCCGCTGGCCTGCAAGATGGCCGAGACCCTGGCCGTGATGGGCAAGCGGGTGACCATGTTGGTCGAGAGCGGCCAGCTTCTGTCAAGGATGCTGCATCCGGAGGGGGCCCGTCTCGTGCAGGGCCTCCTGGAGGAACTGGGGGTGACCGTCCGCCTCGGGTGTGGAGAGGTGCACGTGGAGCAGCGGGAGGCCGGCCGGACCACAGTGCGGGTCCAGGGAGAGACGATGGAAGCTGATTTCGTCTTCGCGGCCAAGGGCGTCATCCCGGCGACGGGTTGGCTCGAGGGGAGCGGAGTGGTCCTGGCTCCCGGTGGCGGTGTGGAGGTGGACCACGAGCAGAGGACGAGCTGCGAGGGCGTCTTCGCCGCGGGGGACGTCGCGTCCACCCCGGACGCGGTCCGCGGGATGCGGGTCAATCATGGCAACTGGGTGAACGCCGTCCTGCAGGGACGTGTTGCGGCTCAGGCTATGGTGACCGGCCGTTCCTCCTCCCCTGGTTTCACCAACTGGAACGTGATGGTCGTGTGCGGCTACCCTGTGGCCTCCATGGGGTTGGTGAGGGCCGAGCCGTCCGACGAAGTCGTGGAGATAGGCGGCCGCAAAAGGTACAAAAGGTTGGTTCTCAGGGACGGCAGGCTCGTCGGAGTCCAACTGGTGGGCGAGACCGTTGGAGCGGGTGTGCTGAGATACAGACTGGCTCTCGGGTGCCGCGTTCGGCCACCTGATTGGAGCTTGCTTCTTCAGCCTGCGCTTACAGGTTGTGGCAAGGGGAGGCCCAGGTATGTCCCGCGAACTCGTAGGTAAGAGAGCTCTTGTGACCGGTGGTGGCCGAGGCATCGGTGAAGAGGTGAGCCGCCTCCTGGCGAGGCGGGGAGCCGTGGTTGTCGTCAATGACGTTGATGCGGACCAGGCCTCGCGGGTGGCTGATGACCTCGGTAGTGGAGGGTACCCCGCCCACGCCATGCCGGGGGACATCAGCACCTGGCCCGGGGCTGAGGCCGTGATCGAGGGGGCCGTGTCCTTGACCGGGGGGCTGGATATCCTCATCAACAACGCAGGTGCCATGGACAGGGCCTTCGTCGAGGAGATGGATCCCGGCGACTGGCGCCGCATAATGAGCGTGAACCTGGACGGCACTTTCTACTGCTGCCGGGCCGTGATACCGGTCATGAAGGACAACGGGTGGGGACGCATCGTCAACGCCTCGTCGATGTACGGCATCGTTCCTGAGGTGGGCCGAGCTCATTATTGCGTATCGAAGGCCGCGGTGGTGACGTTCACCCGGGTCCTCGCGGCTGAAGTGGCCAAGTACGGAATCACCGTGAACGCTTATGCGCCCGGAACGATTAACACGAGGATGGCCGCGGACGCGATCAGCAACCGAGCGGAGGAGAAACTCCGGGCCATTCCCGTTAGACGGTTCGGTACCGTTTCGGATGTGGCTGAACTCATTGGCTTCATCTGTTCACCGCGGGCGGATTACATCACGGGGGCTGTCTTTCAGGTCGATGGCGGGGTTCTTTCCGTCCAGAGTCCCTGGAAAGCGCGGCCAGCCTGAGGGACCCGGAAGAGCACACGGATAGAAAGGGGGTTCGGCTGACGGCGTAGGAGACTCGACAGCCGACGTCGCGGCCCCTGAGATGGTCAGCCTGACGCCGCGCGCACAGCAGATTCTCGCGGTTCTCCTATCCGCGAAGGCTGCGATGCCACTCTCACAGGTAGCCGAGGCTCTAGGCATCCCCGAACGGGCTGTACGGTACGACCTGGAGTTGGGCTCCGTATGGCTCAAGCATCAAGGCTTGAAGCTTGAGACGCAGTCCGGGGTGGGAGCCTGGATCAAGGGGTCACAAGCTGACAAGGTGCAGGCGTCGCGGAGACTCGGCAGTCTTCATGTCAGCCAGTTGAACCTCAACCCTGAGGACCGCCGCGTGGTTGCCTTGGCGATTCTTTTAGGTGCGGGCGAACCCGGCCAGGCCTGTGATTACGAACGATTGACTGAACTGCTGGGAATCTCCCACCGAACGGCGTACAGCGACCTGGTCGACCTGCGCAAATACCTGGCGGCCAAGGATGTCACCCTGTCCCGGCGTGCCGACGGGAGCTTCCATATTCAGGGCCCCGAGGTCGCCTTGCGCGAGATAGCGTTCCGGCTCATGGAGAGATGGGGCGCCGAGCGGGTCTGGAAGTATCTCCGCGCAGGGCCGGACAGCCCTGATGCCGAGTTGTACCGGCTCGAGTTAGGCAGTGTGGGCTGTTTTGTCGCGACGCTGCTGGCGCACGTCGATCCGGAGCCTCTGGTGCGGGCGGTCCAAGCCGGGCAGGAGTCCATGAAGGCGTCCTTCGCCGAACCCGACGTTTTCCCGCTCCTGCTGAAGCTGGCGTTACTTGTGAGGCGGGTCCTCAAGGGCTACGTGACTGTCGAGCCGGTCCTCGACACGGCCCTCCTCAGCACCCTTCCCGAGGCCGCAGCCGCCGCGTCAGTGGCCCGAGGCATCGAGAACGCCTATGGGTGCAGGTTGCCGACCGGGGAAGTCAGCCTTATCACCCTTTATGTCCTGGCCACGAAGACGGCCACTCACCCGGGGTCACCGGCGATGCCGGAGGATGTGCTCAGCAAGCTGGCGGGACACATCGTCGACGACCTTGTAAGCGACGTCTCCGACCGGTTGGGGTTAGACCTCGGTGTGGATTCGATGCTGCGGGAAGACCTCCGGGCGCATCTCAAGCCGGTCCTTATCAGGCTGGCCTTTTCCATGAAGATTCGCAATCCTCTTGAAGACCAGGTGAGGGAGGATTACCCAATCCTTTACCGTGTTGTGGAGGCAGCCGCGAGCGAAGTGGTCGCACCTCTGGTGGGTCCGGTCCCGTCTTCTGAATTGGCTTACCTCACGATGCATTTTGGTGCCGCCTTGGAGCGTGCTCCCAGGTTCACCGGTCAGCGCCTGAAGGCCCTCGTGGTCTGCTCGAGCGGTATCGCCACGTCCCGAATCTTGGCGTCACGGCTCGAGCGGGAGTTCTCTCGGTTGGACGTGGTGGACATCCGGCCGACCGCCTCCGTGGACATCTCGAAACTGCCCGATGTCGACCTGGTGGTGAGCACCACGCCTTTGCAATGTGAGGTACCTGTTGTCGTTGTCAATCCGCTTCTACCCGCCGGAGACCTCTCGGCTTTGGCCGAGAAGTTGAGGGCCCTGGAAAGGAAGGGACTCACTGAGCCTTCGACTGCGACTCGAGCTGCGCTTACGCCGAGTCGGATGCGGTCGAGCCTTTGTCTGGCTGAACTCCTTCACCACGGGCTGGTCAGTGTGTCGCTTCCGGTCCAGGACAGCGAACAGGCCATTCGCGAGGCTGGAAGGCTCCTTGTTCTGGACGGAGCGGTCGAAGAGCGATACGTCGAGGCCATGGTCCGCACTTACCGGGAGGTCGGGCCTTACATCGTGATTGCGGCCGGTGTCGCCTTGCCCCACGCCCGGCCCGAGGACGGCGCAATCCGCGTGGGGCTGTCGGTCGTGACCCTGGCCGACCCCGTGCCCTTCGGGCATAGGACCAACGACCCTGTGAGCGTGGTCTTTGCTTTTGCCGGGATAGACTACTTCTCGCATCTGAGAGCCTTCACCGAACTCGCCAGCCTCTTCCGTGACCCGGAACGGCTCGCAGCCGTCCGACAGGCGCGGACCGCTGACGAGCTCTTAACGGTGATTCTCTCCGCTGTGACGTGACCTCATGGAACGGGCTCCACCACGAGGACGTCGAGGTCGCGCATCCCGAACCTGAGAAGTTCTTCATGGGGAAGGTCGAGGAAGAGGTCGATACGGTTCCCCTTCACCGCGCCACCGATGTCGGCCGCGACGGCGTACCCGTAGCCCTCGATGAAGAGGTGGGTCCCGAGAGGGATGACGGAAGGGTCGACGGCCACGATGCCTTCCCTGACCGGGATGCCCAGGAAGCAAAGGCCCGCCCACGGGGTCCCGGCGCCCGTCTCGGGGCCGTAGGCCGTGGCCGTAAGAGCCAGTCGGCTCGAGGCGGGGACCTCCGGACCGCCGGGCGCGACGGCGATGCTGGTGGCGGGCGGAGGCACGGCGGCCCTCAACCGCTGGATGATGGCGGCGGCCTCGGCCCGCGTGCATGTTCGCTTCGGGGCGAAGGTCCCGTCGGGCATGCCGTTGACGAGTCCCTCGCGGCCGGCCAGGGCCACGGCGGCCCGGGCCCACTCCGAGACGAGGCCTCCGTCGGCGAAGAGCTCCCGGACGGCCGAAAGGGCCTCCGACCACGACATCTCGTTCACCCGCCCCGCCCATCCGGCGGCCCGCACCGCGAAAACGGCCGCCTGCTCTCTCGTCACCGATAGGTCGGGCCCGAACCGGTCCTGGTCCACCCCCTCCGTCAGGCCCAGGCGGTAGGCCAGGGTGACATAGTCGCGGTGCCAGGCGCCTTCCGGTGTGTCGCTGAAGGTGGTCGAGCCCCGGCCGAAGCCTTTCCCGCCGAGGGCCGGGTCGTAGGCCGCTTGGGCTTCAAGAGAGAAGCCTCTGGCCCGGATGAGGGCGGTGAGGAACTCCGCCCGGGTCACCGTCCGGTCCGGTTCGAAGCGGCCGCCTCCGGTCCCCTCGAGGACGCCGGCCCCGGCGAGCGCGGTGATGGCTCCGGCGGCCCAATGGTCGGGGGGCACGTCCGTGAATGCCTGCTCTGGGGTGGGAGGGGTGGGGGCCGTGGCTTCATCAGCCCGGGCCGGAGCCGCCAGCCACGGCGCCCCGAGCACCATGACCGCGGACAGGGCCAAGGCGACAGCGAGACGCGGAAAGCGGAAAGGGCGATGAGAAACAGGCGCTAGGGGCATCTCCTCTGGACTCCTCGTGCCGGCGGACTTCGCGGTCACCGGCGAAGAGGTTCTTCGTGGACCGGACCTGGACCCCCAGGTAGGTTGTGGGAATTCGGAGGCGGTGGCGCTCGGGGGTCGTAGCGGCTCACCCCGACTCAAGGCGGTCTGTTCGTCCGGGCTCGGCTCTTCCCCCGGCCTATTCTGAAGGAGGAAAAAAGAGGAGGAAGTCGGACTTAGGTGAGGAAGGTAGCTGGCCCGGGCATCAGTGACACATCCTGCTGATAAGGTGAGCAGCGTGTCCTCGTCATTCACTCCGTTCCGGCTGAACACCACAGAGCTCCGCAACCGCCTGGTCCGTGGTTCGACGGCCGAGTGCATGGCCGACTCGGCCGGCAGGGTCACGGGTGACCTGTTGCGGCTTTACCGACGGCTCGCCGCAGGAGGAGTCGGACTCATCGTCACCGGTGGCGCGTACGTCCACCCTCAGGGTCGTGGTTACGAAGGATGTCTGGGCGTGCACCACGATGACCTGGTTCCGGGACTGTCTGAGCTGGTCAAGGCGGTCCATCAGCGTTCCACACCCATCCTCCTGCAGCTATATCACAGTGGGCGCCAGAGGCGTCCGGACGAGGGCGAGGCACTGGCTCCCTCACCGGTGCCGGACACCAGCACCGGGGTGGTGCCGAGGGCGCTCCGTGCCTCGGAGATCGAGGAACTCGTGGAAGCCTTCGGCGACGCGGCGGTCCGGGCGCGCAGAGCCGGCTTTGACGGAATCCAGGTCTGCGCCTGCAACGGGCATCTGGTCCATCAATTCCTGTCGCCTTACACCAATCGGCGCACGGACGACTGGGGTGGGACACCGGAGAAGAGAAGACGCTTCCTGTTGGAGCTGACCAGGAACATCCTGGAGAGAACGGGAGACGGCTTCATCGTGGCGGTCAAGATAGCCGTGCGCGACCACATACGCGGCGGCTTGAACCTGCCCGAAGCCATTGACGCCTGCCGGGAGCTGGACGCCCTGGGGATATCCGCCCTGGAGATTGCCGCCGGCATGTACGAATCCGGATACTTCATCGCTCGCGGGGACATCCCCATGGATGTACTGCGCCAGCTCGGCCTCATGGACCACCTCCCGACTGGAACCAGGATATCCCACCAGATCATGGCGCGGCTGGTGGCCTCGCTGACACCCAAGCGCAACTACCTCCTACCCTACGCCCGCGCGGTAAGGAAAGCCGTGAGGACCCCGCTCATGGTCGGGGGAGGAATCAGGAAGAGAGAAGTCATGGACCGTATCATCGACACCGGCCAGGCGGACCTTATCACCCTCAGCCGGCCCCTGGTCAGAGAGCCCCTGTTGCCCGAGCGACTTGCCAGAGAGGAGAGGGGCACCGCGACCTGCCGGTCATGTAACCGCTGTACCATCCTGGTGGGGGCCGGCTACCCGCTCCGGTGTTATGCCGGCACAGATGTCAGCCGGCTTCGCAGACAGAACAGGCGGGGGCGCCAAGGGCCATGACGACAGGTGGGAGTGACGACAGG
>ENA-OSAE01000436-OSAE01000436.1-marine-sediment-metagenome-genome-assembly--contig:-NODE-436-length-16382-cov-17.144546_pt1 | contig 16382 bp, 13 predicted proteins | sample MGYA00237870_ERZ529317 | MGnify/ENA primary metagenome ERZ529317 (study PRJEB26369, sample SAMN03142812) | marine sediment metagenome | biome: marine; feature: borehole; material: sediment... | reverse complement strand
CCCAGCCGGCCGCCGCCTCGGCCATCCCGGCCGTGATGCGCGCCCTGACGGCCCGGCCGCCGGAGTAGTACACGCGTCCGAGGCGCGGGCTGGCCAGGACCCGCTTGGCCTGCACGTGCACCACGGACCCGACCTTTATCTCCGGCCGGTCCGTCACATCCAGGACCGTCTGCTGCATGCTGATGCGCCCCACCGTCTCGACGGGCCGCCCCTCGTGGAAGAAGAGGCTGAGAGCCTCGGCCTGGGCCTTGAGGCCCGCCAGGGGCCCGACGAGGAGACCGCGGCGGTCCAGCCAGCGCAGGACGACCCGCAGGAGGCGGACGAGCCTCGTCCGGAGACGCCCCGCCCCGGCCATCACCTCCGCCCCGACCCCGTCGGCGTAGCCGACCGGGACGGTGGCCAGCCGCGTCCTGCGCCGCACGGTGACGTCCGGACCGTACCCGACACCGGTCCCGGCCGGGACCTCCCTGACCTCGAGGACTCTCGTCACGAAGGACCAGGCCTCACGGACCTCCGGCAGGCCCCGGGTGTCGCCGCCGGTGGAGACCCGCCCCACCAGGCCGTCCGCCCGGGGGAGGAAGCCGTAGAAGAGGTTGCCGACGCGGACCATGTCGAGGTGGCTTTCCGGCAGGGCCACGATGGCCGAACTGCACGCGGCGTGACGGAGGGGTATCTCCACCCCCTCCGCCTCCACGGCCGCCACGGCCCCGGCGAAGGTCTCGAGCTGGCTCCTCATCAGAGCCACCCTGGCCGGGCCCCGCTCGGCCCCGGCCGGGAAGTGGGTGTAGAGACCCTCGACGAGAAGGACCCCGGCTCCCACCACGAGGCGGGCCATCTCAGCCGCCTTCTCCGGCTGGACCCCCCAGCGGCTCATCCCGCAGTCCACGCTTATGTGCACGGGGAACCCGCCGGCAGCGGGACCGGCCGCGGCCTCCTGCACGGCCCCGGCCAGGGCCCGGACCGCCTCCGGACTGGTCACCGTGGGGGTGAGGCCGGCCCTGACGACCGTGCCGGCCTCGGCCGGGGTGAGGGGGTTGAAGACGAGGACGGGGGCCTCGACGCCCGCCTGGCGCAGTTCGAGTCCCTCCAGGACCGTCGCGACCCCCAGCATGTCCGCCCCGGCCCTGAGGGCGGCCTGGGCCGCCTCGACCGCGCCGTGCCCGTAGCCGTCGGCCTTGACGACGACGAGGAGCCTCGGAGGCCCGTCCGGGCGTCTGAGGCCGTGCCGCTCGATGAAGCGGACGGCCTCTTCCGGCCGGGGGCGCCTCACGTAGGCGGCCACGGCGGCGAGGTTCGCCTCCAGGACGTCGAGGTCGACCTCTATCCAGGTCGGGCCGAAGGCCTCCCACGGACGGCCGTCGTCACTGATGGGGCTCTCGACGATCTTAGTGTTCATGCGGACAAGCCTCCAGCCGCATTATCTCAGCCCCCGGCGGGCCCGGCAAGGGAAGGAAGTCCTTGTCGTGGGGGGAGCTTCCCGCAACCCGGGTCTTTAGGCGCCCCGGCCGGCCTGCCTCCCGCGCCGCCGGGCCAGAGCCGCGGCGACGAAGTCCCGGAAGAGAGGATGGGGCCGGTTGGGGCGGGATTTGAACTCGAGGTGGAACTGGGTGGCGCAGTACCAGGGGTGGTCCCGGAGCTCGATTATCTCGACCAGGCGCCCGTCGGGCGAGAGGCCGCTCAGGACGAGCCCGCACCGGGTGAGCTCCTCGCGGTAGGCGTTGTTGAACTCGAAACGGTGCCGGTGCCGCTCGTAGACGAGCTCCTCGCCGTAGGCCCGCGCGGCGAGGGTTCCCGGGGTGAGGACGCACGGGTAGGCGCCGAGCCTCATCGTCCCGCCGAGGCGCTCCACGCTCTCCTGCTCGGGCATGAGGTCTATCACCGGGTGGGGCGTGTCCGGGGCGAACTCCGTGCTGTTGGCCTCGGGCATGCCGCAGACGTTGCGGGCGAACTCGATGACCCCGAGCTGCATCCCGAGGCAGATGCCGAGGTACGGCACCCTCTCCTCGCGGACGAAGCGGATGGCCTCGATCTTGCCCTCGATGCCGCGGTAGCCGAAGCCCCCCGGTACGATGACCCCGTCGACATCGGAGAGGTGCTCGGCGGCCTTGCCGGTGATGGGCCGGTAGTGGCGCCGCTCGCGCCGCGAGAGCCCCATGAGGAACCCGACCGAGGTCCCCTCGACGGCCTCCAGCCGCCCACTGGAGAGACCGTCGCCCGGTCCCCGCCGGGCCGTCGGCTCGCCTGCGCCCTCCGCCGCGGCCCGTCCCGCGGCGGCCTCGGCGACCCCTTCGACCTCCTCCTCGAGGAGCTCCGAGTTGACCCACTTTATGTCAACGGCCACGTCGTTGGCGATGCCGGCGTGGGTCAGGGACTCGATGATGCTGAGGTAGGCGTCGTGGAGGGCCACGTATTTCCCGACGATGGCCACCCGCACCTTGCCCGACGGGTTCTTGGCCCGGTGCACGAGGGCCCGCCACTGGCCGAGGTCGGGCTCGGTGACCCGGTCGGCGAGGCCCAGCCGCCGCACGACGATGTCCCCCAGGCCCTCGGCCTCGAGCAGGAGGGGGACCTCGTAGATGGTCTCGGCGTCAGGGTTCTGGACCACGGCGTCGGGGTCGGTGTCGCAGAAGAGGGCTATCTTCTCCTTGATTTCCCGGGAGAGGGGGACCTCCGTCCGGCAGACGATGACGTCGGGCTGGATGCCGATGCTCCGGAGCTCCTTCACGCTGTGCTGGGTGGGCTTGGTCTTGAGCTCGCCGGCGGCCTCGATGAAGGGGACGAGGGTCACGTGCACGTACATCACGTCGTCGCGCCCCACGTCCGTCCGGAGCTGGCGGATGGCCTCGAGATAAGGGAGGCTCTCGATGTCGCCGACGGTCCCGCCGATCTCGACGATGACCACGTCGGCCCCGGACTTCTCGGCCACGAGCCTGATGCGGTCCTTGATGGCGTTGGTCACGTGCGGGATGACCTGGACCGTCCCGCCGAGGTAGTCGCCCCGGCGCTCCCGGGCGATGATGTCGGCGTAGATCTGGCCCGTGGTGACGTTGTTGTGCCGGCCGAGGCTCTCGTCGATGAACCGCTCGTAATGGCCGAGGTCGAGGTCTGTCTCGGCCCCGTCGTCGGTGACGAAGACCTCGCCGTGCTGGAGGGGGCTCATGGTCCCGGGGTCGACGTTGAGGTAGGGGTCGGCCTTGAGGATGCCCACACTGAGGCCGCGGGCCTTCAGGAGGCGTCCGAGGGAGGCGGCGGTTATGCCCTTTCCCAGGGCAGAGACGACACCGCCGGTGAGGAAGACGAACTTGGCCACAGAATACCCCCGAGCCGGCCCGAGGCCGCATGACCGGCCCGAGGCCAGAGCGATTCTACCGGCGGGCCGGAGAGCTTGTCAAGGAAGATGACTCTGGAGTATCTGTCGAACGCGAAACGCAGAGCCCTCACCATAGCGGCCATTATAAAGGCGTGGCCCGACTCAGGAGCCTCGTGTGCCCGACTGTACCTGCATCTGCCCGTAAGCCAGTCAATGGAACAGCCTGGGTGGAAAGAACAAGCACTCGATGAACCACCCCGTTTAGGAGTCAGATGTTGGGGGTGCATAGCGTGCACAGGCAAGCCTGGGTGTTAATAGCAGTGGTCATACTTGCTTGCTGTCTGCCCTCGGCGTTGGCCGTAGCAACAACGATTGCCCCGTGGGGAACGTTTGACGGCTTTCCGGTTGTCAAGCTCGTTGTGAACGGCAAACAGGTCGAGGGTGACGTACCTGCTGTGAACGTAAAGGGCCGGACGCTCATTCCTTTGCGCCTCGCGGCTGAGACATTGGGCGCAACGGTCGGGTGGGACGCCGAGACCTACACCGCCACGCTCGACGTTGATCTCCGCGAACCTGTGGTTCCTAGCTACTCCTCTTGGACGCTCACAGAGGCCGAAGTGGCTGATGCCATCATGTGGGCCAGGTCGGGTAAGGGTCTAGAACAAGAAGACATACTTCCGATGTACATAGCCGAAATCAATAACGAAGTCACCCTGAAGCTCTTCACCCCGTGGGCTACCGCGGTGGCTCTGGCCCACGGAGAGATAAAATATGAACAAGCACTCACGGCCACACCAGCCGACCTCATAGCCCAAACCTCAGGAGAGATGAGGGTCATTGTCATCGTCTACTCCAGCCGGTCGCTCCCCTCTTTCGAGAGCGTCACCCTCACTCAGGGCAACGCGACGTACACGCCTGTCCATGCCTTCGACCCGATTGAAAGAGCTTGGCACGGCGGACAGTACGCGGCGCTTCAGGAGTATATCTTCGACGCCACCGTGTTCGACAAAACTGGCGTGGTATATGTAAGAGTTCTGGTCGACGGATACGAGTACGTCTACTCCTGGGACCTCGCCTCAATCAAGTAGGAGAGACGTTAGCCAAGAAGCCAATGAAGGACGGAGCCCCAGCGGCCTCCATGGTTTCCCGGAATCGGGCCTCGGCCCGCCGAGCCCCGGGGTGGGTGTAGAGTTCTGTTGCCCCTCTAGATATCGGCCAACTCCGGCGCGAGCGACCAGCCGTTCCAGTCGCCATGGACTCCGCCTACGCCGCCTCGCCCCGTTCGTAGGGCACACCGACCGCGGCCGGCGCTCTCGACCGGCGCACGAAGCCGGCCAGGACGACGATGGTCAGGATGTAGGGGACCATCTTTATGAACTGGTACGGGACGGCCTCGGTCACCACCCGCAGGCTCAGGGCCTGCGCGAAGCCGAAGAGCAGACCGGCCCACATGGCTCCGAGCGGCATCCAGTTGCCGAAGATCATGGCCGCCAGGGCGATGAACCCCAGGCCCTGGGTCATCCCCTCCACGTACATCTGCGTGTGCTCGATGGAGAGGTAGGCCCCGGACAGGCCGGCCAGGGCGCCGCTGATGAGGACCCCGCAGTACTTCATCAGGTAGACGTTGACCCCGAGCGTCTCGGCCGCAAGCGGGTGCTCCCCGACAGACCTCAGCCTGAGCCCGAAGACGGTCCTGTTCATCACCCAGGCCGTGAACGGGATGAGGAGGAAGGCCAGGAAGATGAGGGGGCTGACCTTCGACACCAGCGGCTCCAGCCAGGGAACGGCGGCGAGGCCGGGGATGGTCACCTTCGGGAGGCAGTCGACGTGCGGCGTGGTGGTGGCCATCTTGAAGATGGAAAGGGAGGAGAAGCGGACGACACCGTAGGCCAGGATGTTGATGGCCACGCCGCTGACGATCTGGTCCACACGGAAGTGCACGCTGGCCACGGCGTGGATGAGGGCGAAGAAGGCCCCGGCGGCCACCGCCGCGAGGATGCCCGCGTACGGTCCGGCGTAGAAGGCCACGGCCGCCCCGGTGAAGCACCCGGCGATCATCATCCCTTCCAGGCCGATGTTGATGACGCCGCTGCGTTCGCTGTAGATGGCCCCGACGGCGGTGATGATGACCGGCACGGCGAGCCTTATGGCTGAGGCCAGCATCTCAGCACTGAGCATCTGCGGAAGCCTCCTCCCTCTTCTGGCGGGCCCGGACGTAGCGCCGGATGACCTCCCAGAAGACCACGATGGTCAGGATGATGAGCCCCTGCAGGATGACGTAGGTCTCCATCGGCACCTTCTCGAGGACCTGGATGCCCAGGCCGCCCCGGCTCAAGAAGCCGAAGAGGAGCGCCGCCAGGATGATACCGAGGGAGTTGTTCCGGGCGACCAGGGCCACGGCGATGCCGGTGAAGCCGTACCCCCGCGGGAAGTCGATGTCGAGGTAGCCGAAGTGCCCGATGAGGTCTGAGAGGCCCACGAGACCCGCGATGGCCCCGCTCATGAGGAAGGTCTTGAAGTAGACCGCCGAGGGGTTGATGCCGGCCGCCTCGGCGGCGTCCGGGTTGTGGCCCACCGCCCGGAGCTCCACCCCGAACGGTGTCCGCCAGACCAGATACCACAGACCCGCCGCGAGGAGGATGCCGAAGACCAGCATCCAGTTCAGGGACGAGTGGGAGGGCAGGTCCACCCCGATGAGGGCGGCCAGGCCGTGGAGCTTCGGCATCAGGGCCGTCGGCTCCATGAGCGGCATCCGGACCCGCGGACTGCCCGCCCCGCCGACGATGACCTGGGTCTTGTCCATGAAGACGTCGGCGATGAGGTAGTGCAGGAGAAGGAAGGCCGTGTGGTTCAGCATGATGGTCGAGATGACCTCATGCACACCCCGCTTCACCTTCAGCCAGATGGGCACGAGGGCCCACAGCGCCCCGCCCAGGGCGCCGGCCAAGACGACCAGGGGGAGGTGCACGGCCGCGGGCAGGCCCTTGACGGCGAAGCCCACCCACGAGGCGCAGAAGGCGCCGATGAGGTACTGGCCCTCCACCCCGATGTTGAAGAGCTTGGCCCGGAAGCCGACGGCCACGGCCAGCCCGGAGAAGATGAGGGGCGTGGCCTTGTAGAGGATGGCGGCGACACTGTCGAGCCTCCCGAAGCTGAAGGCGAACATCGTGCCGTAGACCGCCAGCGGGTTCTTGCCGATGACGAGGAGGGCCACCGAGGCCACGGCCATGGCGAAGAGCACGGCCAGGACCGGGGCGGCCAGGTCGAGGAGGGCGTACTTCCTCCTCGGGCCTCTCGGCCGGCGGACCGGGGTCTGCCTTGTCTCCTTCTGGGTCTCTTCACGGGTCTCCGTCCGGGTCTCCGTCACGAGGCCACACTCCCCCCTTCGCGTCGGGCCGTCCTGGCCCCGGTCATGTAGGCGCCGAGGGTCCTCGGGTCGGCCTCATCCCGGCCGAACTCCGCCTGGATGTGGCCGTTGTAGATGACCCCGATGCGGTCGGAGATGGACAGGACCTCCTCCAGGTCGGCCGAGATGAGCAGGACGGCCGCCCCGCGGTCACGCGCGTTGAGGAGTTCCTGGCGGACGAACTCCGTGGCCCCGATGTCGAGCCCCCGCGTCGGCTGGGAGGCGAGGATGAAGCCGGGGTCCCCCCGGAACTCTCGGGCCAGGATGAGCTTCTGCTGGTTGCCGCCTGAGAGGGTCTGCGCCGGGGCGAGGACGCTGGCCAGCCTGACGTCGAACCGGCGGACGGCCTCCTCCGTCGAGGAGAGGATGCTCCGGAAGAGGAGCCGGCCGCCCCGCGAGAACTCGGGACTGCGGTGCACCCCGAGGATGACGTTCTCCCAGACGGTCATCGGGAGGACCAGCCCCCGACGGTGGCGGTCCTCGGGGATGTAGGCCACCCGACGGCGGCGGACCTCACCCGTCGAGAGGTTCGTCACGTCCTCCCCGAGGAGGGTCACCCTTCCGCCGGTGACCGGCCGCAGGCCCATGATGGCCTCGGCCAGTTCGGTCTGCCCGTTCCCCTCGACCCCGGCCAGGCCGTAGATCTCCCCGGCCCGCACCTCGAGGGAGAGGTCGTCGAGGACCGCGCGGCTGCCGTTCACCGAGGTCAGCCCCTCGACCGAGAGCACGACCCCGCCGGGTGCGGCGGGCCCGCGCTTGAGGTCGAACAGGACAGGGCGACCGACCATCATCTCGGCCAGGCGTTCCCGGGTCACCTCGGCCGCCGGGACGGTCCCCACCACCCGGCCCTGCCGCAGGACGGTGATGACGTCGGCCACCCGCAGGACCTCGTCGAGCTTGTGGCTTATGAAGATGACCGTCTTGCCCTGCCCCTTGAGGGCCATGAGGTGCTCGAAGAGCTCCTCGACCTCCTGGGGCACGAGGACGGCCGTCGGCTCGTCGAGGATGATGACCTCGGCCCCCCTGTAGAGGACCTTGAGTATCTCGACCCTCTGCTGTTCGCCGACGGAGATGTCCTCGACCCTCGCCGCGGGGTCGACCTTGAGCCCGAACCGGTCGCAAAGCTCGGAGACCTGTCGGACAGACGTCTTAGGGTCGATTACCCCGAGGCGGGCCGGCTCGGCCCCGAGGATGACGTTCTCGGCCACGGTGAAGGCGTCGACGAGCATGAAGTGCTGGTGGACGATGCCGATTCCCGCGGCGATGGCCTGCCCCGGGCTGCGGAAGGCGACGGGCCTGCCCTTGAAGATGATGCAGCCCTCGTCCGGCGGGTAGAGGCCTGTGACTATCTTCATGAGGGTGCTCTTCCCGGCCCCGTTCTCCCCGACGACGGCGTGTATCTCACCGGCTCCGACGTCGAAGGTGACCCTGTCGTTGGCCACGACGCCTGGGAAGCGCTTGGTGATGCCCTGAAGTTGCAGGACCGGTGTGGTGTTCGTCATTGTCCGGTCACCTTTGACTAGGGGGGCGGGCGGCAGCCGCCCGCCCCCGCGTGAATGATGTGCGGCGAAGCGCTAGCCGCCGAGCTCGGCCAGGAAGGCGTCCAGCTCCTCGTAGTTCGTCGGGACGACGACGGTGCCGTCGACGATCTCGGCCTTGATCTCCTCGAGCTGGTCCTGGATGTCGGCGATGGCCGCCTCGTTGGACACGGAGTAGCCGACACCGTCGACGGAGAGGTCGAAGGTCTTGTAGCCGCCCTCGTAGTTCCCCTCGACGAAGGCCTTTATGGTCTCGTACACGCTGACGTCAACACGCTTCAGCATGCTCGTCAGAACGAAGGGCTTCTCCTCGTCCGACGCCGTCAGGTACTGGTCGGAGTCGACGCCGATGACCCAGGTCTCACGCTCGGCGCAGGCCGCGATGACACCGATGCCCGAAGCCCCCGACGCGTGGTAGATAACGTCACAGCCCTGGTCGCACTGAGCCAGAGCCAGCTCGCGCCCAGCCTGCGGGTTCTTGAAGGCCTCTCCCGTCGACCCGATGTAGTTCACGACGACCTCGATGTCCGGGTTGACGTAGGCCGCGCCGGCACGGTACCCCGCCTCGAACTTCTGGATGAGCGGGATGTTCATGCCGCCGACGAACCCGATCTTGCCCGTCTCGGACTTGAGGGCCGCCGCCGCACCGACGAGGAACGAACCCTCATGCTCGGCGAAGCCGAGGCAGACGATGTTCGAGTCGGCGGTCAGGTCGGGCACGTAGCCGTCGATGAGGGCGAACTTGGACTCCGGGAAGTCGGCGGCGGCGCTGATGACCGCGTCGGTGAAGAGGAAGCCGACGGCGAAGATGAGCTCGTAGCCCTCCTCGGCCAGGGTGCGCAGGAGCTCCTCGCGGTTCTCCCCGCCCTCGCCCGGCTCGAGGTAGGTGGCCTCGATGTCGAAGTCCGCCATCGCCCTCTCGAGGCCGGCGTAGGCGGAGTCGTTGAAGGAGAGGTCGCCGCGGCCGCCGATGTCGAAGACGAGGCCGATCTTGTTCTTCACGGCCTCCTCCTTCTGGCACCCGCTGAGAGCGAACAGGGAGGCGGTAAAGACGATGACCATGACCAGGGCCAGGATGCGGTTTGTCCTCAGCACTTGGTGGTGCACCTCCTTTCCGTGTGGGATGTGGAGCTGGGCCGTGGAGCACGCCACGGCCAACCGCGTTCATTCTCGTTCGGCGGAGGCAGTCCTTCTCTGAAATATCGGTATTGCCGCCGGTCCCTGCCTTCAAGGGGCCCGCCTTCCCGCCGGCATCGGCCTGGGAAGGTCCCGTCCCCGGCGGCCTCCGGCCCGACCCTGAAACCGCACCCGCGTCCGAGCGGTGTTGGTAGATTCCTTTCACTACAGGAGGAAAAAGGCATGGCCGCGCGAAAGTTCTTTGGTCCCACTGTCCACCACTGCGGTCCGGTATGGTGTGGTCGGGATTCGGTTCGGTCAGGTCGGTCGGGAGAAGGTGACCTTCCGTGTGTTCACCAGTCTGTTCAGGCGAGAGAGAGCCTCGTGCGCACAGGCCGCCCCGTGCGGCCCTGCCGGGGGATGACAGGGGTGTCGCCTTCGTCGTCGCCGTCCTTTCCATAGCCGTGCTCTTCGTCCTCGTCACCGGTGTCAGCTCCCTGGCTTCAGGGGAGGCGAGGGCGACCCCGTTCTGGCGGGACGCCAACGAGGCCTTCTACGTGGCCGAGTCGGGCCTCAACCACTGCCTGTGGAAGCTCAAGTACGAGGGGACCGAGATAGAGGACAGCGAGGGCGAGTACGGCGTCGACCCGCCCACCTTCACCTCGCAGAGCGAGGACGAGTCCCAGGGTGTCCTGCCGGACGGGAGCTCCTACTCCGTCTGGGTGAAGACCGACGAGACCGACGGCACCCTCAAGCACGTCACGATCCTGGCCGTCGTCAACGAGAGGTCGCACCTCTTGAGGGCGACCGTGAAACAGGAGGAACAGCCGTTCTTCGACGACGACGGTGACGGCACGGCCGAGGAGGACGAGGGCGAGGAGACCCAGATCAACTTCCCGCCTCTCGAGAACCTGGGTGTGCTCCACGTGACGGCCGGCCAGACGAAGCGCATCGGCCCCGGGAGCTACCTCTACGACGAGGTGAGGGTCGACGGCCGCGGCACCCTGCTCCTGGAGGGGGACACCATCCTCTACGTGAGGAAGAAGGTCGCGTGCGCCGGTAACTCCACCACGAACCCCAAGGAGGCGGGTTACAACCTCGTCATCTACATCCCGCCCCTCACCGAGGAGGACGGGGTCACCTCCCAGAGCGTGTACATTTCCGGCAACGCCGAATTCAACGGCTTCATCTACGCCCCCGACGCCACCGTCAGGATCACCGGCAACTCCGAGGTCTACGGCATGGTCGTGGGCGAGACGGTGCACGTCTCCGGGGCGACCAACTACGACCCCGAGGGGGAGAACATAGGCTGGCCGGCGAGCGCCGAGATCGACTACCTCGTGGTGTCCTATGGCGGCTGAGCACGGACGGCCGGGACCCCCCGCGCCACGCTCGAGACGCCCCGGAGGGCGCCGTCGGTGCGGGGCGCAGCCCCGGGCCTTCCTGCCCGGCCTGGGTCTCGACGACCGGGGCGCGGCCCTCCTCGTGGAGGTGGCCGTGGCCTCCCTCCTCCTCGTCCTGGCCATCCTGCCCATCTTCGCCGCGCTGGCGGCCAGTCTTCTGGCCATGGAGGAGTCCGTCGTCGTGACCATCGCCACCGGGCTCCTCCAGGACCGGGCCGAGGTCCTGAAGGCGGCCGGGTACGACCTCGTGCTCGTGGGCACCCGGGTCCTCGAGAACTACGACGGCCGGCCCTTCGATATCCACGAGGAGGTCACAAGTGTCGAGACCATGACCGACAGCGACGGCATCTCCGTCGTCAAACGTGTCGTTCTCACCATCTATCGTCACCCCTACGCTGAGGCCGCCCGGCCCCTCGCGCGATGGGAGTTCCTCCTCTATGCGGACGGCATCTGAACCGCGTGGGACGCTCCCGAGAGAACCCGCAGACGCCCGGGGACACGGCCCCGCAACCCGCGGCCGACCCCGTCGGCGGGCCCTCCTTCGTGACGCGGCCGGTTTCAGCCTCGTCGAGGCCGTCGTCGCCCTGGCTCTTCTCGGGCTGATGCTGGCCGCCATCCTGGGCACGTTGAGCGCGAGCTGGCGGGCCGAGGTGAAGGCCTTCACCGACCAGGAGGTCCAGGCCGTGGCCCGGGACATGCTCCACCGGATCGTCCACGGCGACCCCCGCCCGGCCGTCCCGGTCATCGGTCTGGTCCGGGCCCGGGAGGTGGTCACCGACCCGGCGAACTCGGCCCTTGCCTACCGGGTCACGTGGAAGGACGATAACGAGGTGGTCCACGACGACGCCGTCCACTACTACGCCTCCGGCGGGACCCTGTACCGGCTCGTGACCCCCTACACCGACCCCCTGACAACGGTCACGACCGGCGGGACCCCCCTCGCCGACGGCGTCACGGCCTTCGAACTCAGCGACCCCGGGGTCCTGCCGGTGGAGATATCCATCACCATCACCCACCACCACGGGGCGTCCTCCATCACCGTGCAGACGAGGGTGACCCCCCGCAACATCGCGACCGGCGGCTGACGGCGCCGCGGCCGAGGAAGACGGCGCCCCCTCACATCCTCTCCGGAGCGGAGACCCCGCACAGCGCGAGCACGTTGGCCAGGGTGATGCGGGTCGCGTCGGCGAGGGCCAGCCTGGCCCGGCGCAGGGGCCTGTCGTCGACGAGCACCCGGCACTCGTCGTAGAACTTGTGGAAGGCCGTGGCGAGCTCGATGGCGTAGCGCGTCAGACGGTGCGGCTCGCGGGCCAGGGCCGCCCCGGCGACCTCCTCGGGCAGGTCGGCCAGCTTCCTGATGAGGGCGAGTTCGGACGGCTCGAGCAGGAGTGCGAGCTCGTCAGGGCCCGCTCCCGCCCGGACGTCGGCGGCCGCCTCGGGCTGTCTCAGGATGCTCGAGATGCGGGCGTGGGCGTACTGCACGTAGTAGACCGGGTTGTCCGCCGTCCGGTGCCGGGCGAGGTCGATGTCGAAGTCGAGGTGGCTGTCCTGGGACCGCATCAGGAAGAAGAACCGGGCCGCGTCGCGCCCCACCTTCTCGACGAGGTCCTCCATGGGGACGATCTGCCCCCGCCGTTTGGACATCCTGGCCGGACGCCCGCCCTCGACGAGCCTGACCACCTGCACGATGAGGATCTCGAGGGCGTCCTCCGGGTAGCCGAGGGCCTGCACGGCCGCCTTGAGGCGGGCGACGTAGCCGTGGTGGTCGGGGCCCAGGAGGTCGATGACGTGGCGGAAGCCCCGCGAGAACTTGTCCCGGTGGTAGGCGATGTCGGGGAGGACGTAGGTCGGCTCGCCGTCGCTCTTGACGAGGACGCGGTCCTTGTCGTCGCCGAAGGCCGTCGTCCTCAGCCACACCGCCCCGTCCTTCCGGTAGGTGTGGCCCCTGGCCTCAAGGTCGGCGAGGGTCCTCTCGACGGCCCCCGTCTCCATCAGCCGGGCCTGGCTGAACCAGACGTCGAACTCCACCCCGAACTCGGCCAACTGCTCGCGGTGGGTCTTCACCATGCGCTCGACGGCGAAGCGGGCCATGTCCCGGACCCGCTCCTCCCCGTCGGCCGCTCTGGCCCACTCCCCCCGCTCGGCCTCGTAGGCCCGGGCGATGTCGATGATGTACTCGCCCTGGTAGCCGCCTTCCGGGACGCTCGCCTCAAGGCCCTGCAGCTCGAGCCACCGGGCCTCGACCGACCGGCCGAGCTTGTCGATCTGGCTCCCCGCGTCGTTGATGTAGTACTCGCGCTCCACATCGAAACCGGTGGCCTCGAGGAGGGAGGCGAGGGTGTCGCCGACCGCGGCCGCCCGGGCGTTGACCACCCCCAGGGGCCCGGTCGGGTTGGCGCTGACGAACTCCACCTGCACCCTCACGCCCCGCCCCAGGTCTGAGCGACCGTAGGCCGACCCCTGGCGCCGGATGTCGGCCACCACGTCGTTGAGCCAGCCCGGGGCGAGGTGGAAGTTGAGGAACCCGGGCCCGGCGACCTCCGTCCTCACCACCGGCAGGCCGGAGAGGTCGAGACCGGCCTCGAGCTCCTCCGCGATGCGGCGCGGTGGCATGCCGCACGGACCGGCGAGCCGCAGGGCGGCCGTGGTGGCGAAATCGCCTTTGCTCCGGTCGCGGGGGACCTCGAGGTGCGCCGGTCCGAGCTCCTCGAAGGCCTCGGCGGCCGCAGGCGGCAAGCGCTCCTCACGGCAGGCCTTCGCCACCGCGGACCGGACGGTACAGGACAGCGCCCTCTCCATCTCCCCGACCTTGCCGGCCTTGAAGCGGCCCGGCCCCGCCGGAGGGTTCGCTCGGGGCTCCCGCATGGTCCGTTCCTCCTCCCGCTGCTCCTCCCGTTCCTCTCCTCTCCCGCTCGCCTCAGGCCTCCCGCACCCAGCGGGCGATGAGGAGCTCGCGGACGATCTTCGCCGCGACGACCTGGGTCCGGCCTGACGGGTCGAGCCCCGGGGAGACCTCCACGAGGTCCACGCCGACGAGGTCTATCCCGCCCCTCTCGGCGCCGGCGGCCGCCGCCCGTCCGACGGCCCGCAGGGCGGCGAGAAGCTCCTCGACCGCCGGCCCCCCGGGCTCCGGACAGCCGGTCCCGGGAGCCTGGGCGGGGTCGAGGACGTCCAGGTCGACCGTCAGGTACACCTCACAGCCGGCCAGCGCCCGCAGGGCCCGCCGGGTGGCCCCGGTTAGGGTTCCCTTGGGCCTGTTGACGTTTTCCCGCCCCCACGCCATCTCCTCCCGGTCACCGGACCTCACGCCGAACTGGTAGACACTGCGGCCCCCGGCGAGGTCGGCTATGCGCCGGACGACGGTGGCGTGGGTCAGGGTCCGGCCGTCGTGCTCGTCCCGCAGGTCGGCGTGGGCGTCATAGTGGAGCAGGGCGGGGAAGCCGCCGACCGGACCCCGCCCCCGGGCCAGGCGGGAGGCGGCCCGGTAGGCGGGGAGGGTGATGAGGTGCTCCCCACCGATGAGGACGGGGAGGAGACCCTTGCGGATGGTCTCGGCGACGGCCCGCTCGATGAGGTCGAGGTCGTCCTCGAGGCTTTTCCCCTCTTCGAAGACCAGGTCGCCGAGGTCGTAGACCTTCTGGTCGGAGAGGTCGGCCCAGAGAGCCGGGCTGAAGGTCTCCAGGCTCCACGAGGCCTCCCTCACCGCCGCCGGCCCTCCGGCCGCTCCGGGCCTCCACGACGTCGTCCGGTCCAGAGGGACGCCGATGAGGGCCGCCGGGGGGGGCTCGGCCCCCGGGCCCGGGCCCGGGGCCTCCGCGGGCCGCGAATCGGCCGTCCACGGCTCGGCCGAGAGGAAGAGGGTCTCCGGCGTCTTCAGGAGCCCTCGCCTCCGGCCCGGTTCATCTCCTCGTCGAGCTGGCGCCTCAGCTCCTCCGGCTCCGGCGCCTCGAGGAGGCGCTCGATGAAGGCCGGCAGGGTGAAGCAGGCCCGGTGAAGGGCGGGGGTGTAGTAGCTCGTCTCGAAGGGCAGGGGGTCGGGCACGTCGGCCGCGGCCGGGTCGGCCCCGTCCGTGCCGATGGTGAAGCTCCAGGCGAAGGTCGAGTAGGTCGGGACGTGGGCCGTGTAGAGCCTGACCATGGGGAAGCTCCGGGACATGCCCTTGTAAGAGCGGAGCACGGCCTGCTTCATGAACCAGGGGCTCTCCGACTGGACGGTCAGGACGCCCCCGGGCCTGAGCGCCTTCCTGGCGTTCCGGTAGAAGGCCGGCCCGAAGAGCCCCACGGCCGGGCCGACGGGGTCCGTGCTGTCGACGATGATGACGTCGTAGGTCGGCCCGTCCTCTTCGGCTACACGCCGCACGAACTCCACGCCGTCGGTGAAGTGCTGGCTGACGCGCGGGTCGTCGAGGGCCGAGCTCAGCGTCGGGAGCCAGCGGCGGCAGGCCTCACAGACGGCCTCGTCTATCTCCACGTGGTCCACCCGCTGGACCGTCTCGTGACGCAGGACCTCGCGCACCGCCCCGCCGTCGCCGCCGCCGATGATGAGGACCCTCTCCGGCCGGCCGTGGGCGAAGAGGGGCACATGGGCGATCATCTCGTGGTAGATGAACTCGTCGGCCTCGGTGGTCTGGACTATGCCGTCAAGGACGAGCATCCGGCCGAACTCGAGGGTGTCGAGGATGGCGAGCTCCTGGTAGGGGGTCCTCTTGAACTCGAGGGTCTGCCTCACCTTCACCCTGACGTGGAAGTTCGGTGTGTGCAGTTCGCTGAACCAGAGGTCCATTCCCACCCCAACTCCTTCACCTTTCTCACCGCGCCCGGCCCGGGCGCGGCGGACCCTTCCCGGCGGCGGCCCGCCAGGCCGCGCGCCGGCCGCGCGCCGGCCCTTCTGTCGGTGCCCGGCCCCGGCGCGGGGGGCCGTCCTAACCCCAGAGAGCCGCCCCGGCGAAGGCGCAGGCCACCCGTCCCTCCGGGACCTGTATCTCCACGGCCCTCACCTTGACCTCGGCCAGGGTGATGCCCCGGCTGGCGAAGGCCTCCTCCACCATCTCCCGGACGGCCCTCTCGGCCCGGGCCTTCGAGCACTCGCCCGAGAACTCCATGATCATGCCGACCGAATCGGGAGAGATCCCCACGGCCACGGCCGCGGCGATGGTCTGACCGACCACCGCGCTGGAGATGGTGCCGTAGGCGATCGGCAGGAGCGCACCCGGGGGGATGTCCACGGCCTCCCGGTAGACGGCGCCGGGGGGCAGGACGCTGGAGACCCGGACGAGGTTCAGGTTGCCCACCCCGGCCTCCAGGAGCGCGCGGTCGAAGGCCGTGAGCCGGGTGCGGCCGAGGGCGGCGGCGGCCGTGAGGGTGTAGTAGCGCGGAACGTTCGGCGAGGTCATCGGGGCCCTCCTGGTTCCATGGTTCCGGGCGCGCGAGGCGGTCCCGACAACATGGCGCCATTATAGCAGATGTCCCAGAGTCCGGGAAAGGCTCCGCGGCCGCGGCCGCCGCCCGGCCGGCGGCCGGGACCCGACCCGCGGCCCGGCGGACCGCCCGCCCCTCGCGTTCCTGTAAGATTCACGTGGGCAGATAGAGGGCACAGCGGGGTCTAGGTAC
>ENA-OSAE01000435-OSAE01000435.1-marine-sediment-metagenome-genome-assembly--contig:-NODE-435-length-16433-cov-106.030407_pt1 | contig 16433 bp, 17 predicted proteins | sample MGYA00237870_ERZ529317 | MGnify/ENA primary metagenome ERZ529317 (study PRJEB26369, sample SAMN03142812) | marine sediment metagenome | biome: marine; feature: borehole; material: sediment... | reverse complement strand
CTTCGCCACCTATTCCAGCCACCGGGAATTTACACCAATTCTTGAGACGCTAACACGCTTAAGAGGGGATCTGCCTAAGTGAAAGCGGCCGTTCAGGAAAGAAAGAGCAAATTTGGCCATTCCAGGAGGAAATTGTTGCCGGGAAGTTTTGACGGCAGTGTGCGGTGCGGTGTGAAGACCTGACGGTGGACGTGCCTCGAGTGGGTTGGTCGTTTCCCGCGAAACCTCGCGTCGCCAGGGACTGGACGGGCCCGCAGAGCCCGACCCACCGGGATCGGGTGCTTGCCTGGTCGCGCCTCGGTCACGGTACGGGTCGTATGCGCACTTGCGGTTGCCGGGAGGGCCGGTGGCAGGACCCGCTGACGTGCGAGCGGCGACGGTGAAGGCATGCACCCACCCAACGTGGTCCGGAATCAGCCGCCTTGGGGAAGGTCAGGCGCACTCACGCCTGCGTTGTTCTTCGGGGAAAGGCATTTCCCATTCAGCTGGGTGGCGGCTTGGTCGGAGAGCCCAACGAAGACCACGCACTCATGGCCAATGGTGCACATGAGCAAGGTATCATTCGGGATCTTCAGGGTAGTTCTCACCCCAGCTGCCGAGAGTGCGGCTGAACAAGAACCTTCTCGCTTCGTCCGACATGGCAAAGCGCGCGTACGCAACGGGACGTCCACGTCTGGACCCATACCTCCAGTTCGCCGAGAAGACTCCCATGAGGTGGGTCGAAATGGCTCCAGCACCGGTGGCAGGGCAGCTCGGATCACGAACTCAACTACATTCGCATCGCGCAGCGCGTAGGCAGCTAATGTCCTCCACTTTCTTGCGCGTCCTTCAGCCGCCATCTGGGCGAATTCTTGACAGTAATATGCTGCCGTCAACCCTCTTCACTTTCCCGTCGATGACGACTGGCGCCGCGTGACGATGGCTGCAGCTACACCGTCAGCTCCCGGGGACGGGCGGCGATGCCGTGTCCTTTGTGCCCTGGTCATTCTTGGAGGAAGGAGAAGGCCCGTCGTTCACCGTTCTGCCGGAGGATCTCTCGGACCACCAGGTAGGCCCCCCAGAGGTCTTCCAGGTCCAGTACCTCCACCGGGGAGTGGGCATACCGCCGGGGGATGTTCACCACCGCCGCCGGTATGCCGTCGCCCACCATGGCCACGGCGGAGATGTCCGAGGTGCCGGCGGTGAAGGTCACCAGCTGGTAAGGAACCTGGGCCCGGGACGCGGCCTCCACCAGCATCTTGCGCATGGCAGGCTGCATGATGTTACCCCTGCCCCGGGGACCGGAGATCACCGCGAAGGCCGGTCCGCGCCCAAGATAAACCGGATGCTCCCTGGTCGTGGCCACGTCCGGGGTGTCGCCGGCGGGGATGGTGTCGATCACCACCGCGTAGTCGGGCCGGACGCGGTGGGCGGCCACCCGGGCTCCTCGCAGACCCACCTCTTCCTGCACGTTGAATACCGCCCACAGGGTGCCGGCGGGAGGCTGCCCGGAGATTTCCTCCAGCAGGGCCACCAGGACCGCGCAGCCCGCCCGGTTGTCCAGGGCCTTTCCCGCCACCCGCGATCCTCCCAGGCGGCGCAGGGGACTGTGATAGCAGACCGGGTCCCCCACTTCGATCCCCAGGGCCGATACTTCTTCCGCGGAAGTGACCCCTAGGTCCACGTAGAGGTCGGCCTCTGAGGGGGTGCGCCTTCGCTCTTCGGGGGACTGCAGGTGACCTGGCCTTACCCCCACCACTCCCGGGTGTCCCTTCACCGTCACCATTCGTCCTGCCAGCAGGGCGGGCAAGGTGCCTCCCAGAAGGGTGATGCGGAGGAAGCCGTTGGGTTCCACCGCCCGTACCGCGGCGCCGATCTCGTCGGTGTGGGCGGATATCATCAGGGTGGGGCCGGGCTGCTGCCCCCGGCGGAGGGCAAAAAGGTTGCCCATGGGATCTATCTCCACCTGATCCGCCAGCCCGGTGAGCCTTTCTTTGAGGTGCCGGACCACGGGTTGCTCGTATCCGGAAACCCCGTCGAGCTGGCAAAGTTCCTCCAGGATTTCCAAAAGCCGCTCCCTGGTCATCTCGAACATCGCTCCTCCTTGGTGAGCTAAGGCCCCGCAGCTGCCGATCCTTCTGAGGCCCTAGAAAGGGCATCTTTGGCCTGCTGTCGGGCCTGCTCCAGCAAAGTGTCGATCTCCACCCGGTCTCCGGGCGCTGCTCCCTGGGCAAGATGTTCGGTTCCCCCTCCCCGGCCGCCCAGCGGTTCCAGCAGCTGCTGGAGCAACCGGCGGCAGTCCACGGCCAGGTCGCCGCCCCGGCACACCACCAGGCGCAGGCGGTCGGGCACGGTGGCCAACACCGCCAGGCAGCGGTGATTGCCGCTTGCCCGGCGGGCGGTGGCCACCAGGCTGCCCGCGAGCACGGAGGGAAGCTTGGCCACCATCAGCCGGCAGCCGGCCACTTCTTCTGCCTCCCGCTGGATCTGTTCGGCCAGGAGATCCGCCGCCAGATCTTCCAGCTCCCGCCGGGAACGGTGGGTCTCTTCGGCGGCCTGCAATTTCCGGATCGCCAGTTCCACCGCGTCCTCCGGGCGGGTCTCTAGGGTTCTCGCCAGCTGCTGGAGGGCCGCCGCCCGCCAGCGGTAATCCCTCAATGCCCGCTGGCCGCACACGAAGCGCACCCTGATGCCCGCCCGGCAGCCCTCGGTGCCCAGGCACTTGATGAGGCCCACCTCCCCGGTCCGGGCAGGATGCGTCCCGGTGCAGGCCGCGCGGTCAAAACCTGCGACCTCCACCACCCGCACGAGGTCTCTTGCCGGCAGGTCCCGGCGCAGGGAAAGGCCGGCCGCCTCGTCCCTGCTCATCCAGCGGGTGCTGACCGGCAGGTTCTGCCAGACCACCTCATTGGCCAGCTCTTCCGCCCGCAGCACCTCTTCCCAGGGCAGTGAGTCTCGGTCCACATCCACGGTGACGTGACGATCCCCCAGGTGAAAGCCCACCGTGGCGGCGCCGCACACAACCTCCAGGGCCCGGGAAAAGAGATGCTGGCCGAGGTGCTGCTGGCGGCAATCCCGGCGTCTTGCAGCATCCACCTTTCCGCGAAGTTGGGATCCCACCTCCAGGGGACGGTCGGTGAGATGCACCACCACCCCTTCTTCCTCCCGCACTTGCAGCACCCGGGCGGGCCCCAGGCTTCCCAGGTCGCAGGGCTGGCCCCCGGTGCCGGGGTAGAAGGCGGTGCGATCCAGCACCACCCGCCAGCGATCCCCTTCGGGCACGCATTGGATGACCCGGGCGGTGAACACGAGCAGGTATGCATCCTGCCAGTACAGCCGATCCTCGTACATCCTGGATCTGTCACCTCAGTTTGAGGATTTCCCCGCCCGTGGTGCGCACTCCTCTGCCGATGATCTCGAGGACCGGCTGGCTGGTGGGTAGGCTAAGGGGATGGAGGGGGTGTCCCGGGATGGGTGCAGGATTGGGCAAAGTGGGCATCGTGGGGGCAGGCATGGTGGGGGCCACCACCGCCTTCACTCTGGCCCTGCAGCAGCTCTGCCGGGAGATAGTGCTGCTGGATGTGGACCGGAAGAGGGCTCTGGGTCATGCCCTGGACATCAGCCACGGGCTTCCCTTCCTGGCTCCGGTCAGGGTGCGGGAGGGGGACTATCAGGATCTCGGGGGGAGCGACCTGGTGGTGGTGGCGGCGGGGGTGCCGCAGCGGCCGGGGGAAAGTCGCCTGGATCTGGCGGGAAGGAATGCAGCGGTCTTCGCGGACATCATCCCCCGGCTGGAGGCGGTGCTCGGTCCCGAGGCGGTGGTGCTGGTGCTCACCAACCCGGTGGACGTGCTGACCTGGCTGGCGGCGAAATTCGGCCGGCGCCCGCGGGGCAGGATCCTGGGGTCGGGGACGTTGCTGGATACCGCGAGATTGCGGTGGCTGCTGGGGCGGCACTGCGGGGTGGACACCCGCAACGTGCACGGCTACGTGCTGGGTGAGCACGGAGACAGCGCGGTGGTGGTGTGGAGCGGGGTGCAGGTGGGAGGGATGTTGCTCGCTGACGCGTGCCCGCGGTGCGGGCGGGGGTGTCCCCCGGAGATCAGGGATGAAATCACCGAGGAGGTCAGGAGGGCCGCGGGGAGAATCATTGAACATAAAGGTGCAACTTACTACGCGGTGGCGGTGGCTGCCTGCCGCATCGCCCAGGCGGTGCTGGGTGATCAGCGGTCGGTGCTGACGGTATCCTGTCCCCTGGAGGGAGAGTACGGGATCCGGGGGGTGAGCCTGAGCCTGCCCTGGGTGGTGGGCCGGGAGGGGGCGGTGCGGTCCATTCAGCCGGCCCTCAGTCCCCAGGAGCGGGAGGAACTTCGCCGCTCGGCGGAGATACTCCGGGCGGCCACCGAGAAGGTGGGCGCGGGGGCAGGCTGAGGGAGGGCCGTGGCCACTGCCAGATGAGTGAGGATGCGAGGGAGGGATCCACGCTGGCTGAAGGCAGGTCGGAAGCGGCGGGGAACGGTGCCCTGTGGTGGCGAGCTGACAAGGAGCAGGCCGATCGGCAGGCCGCGTGGGTGCGCGAGCTGCTCCGGCTGAAGGAGGGCCAGCGGGTGCTGGAGGTGGGATGTGGCCCGGGGAGCCTGGCTTTCGCCCTGGCCCGGGCGGGCCTTGAGGTCACCTGCCTTGATCCCAGTTCGGCGGTGCTGGAGGGGGCAGAGGCGGCGGCGCGGGAGGCGGGGCTTGATGACCGGGTGCGGTTGGTCAGGGGCACCCTGGGCGGTGTGAGCTTCGAGGGTGAGTTCGACGGCGCCCTGGCCATGCGGGACTGCCTGGGGGTGCTGGAGGACGAGTTGCAGCTGGTGGTGGCCCTGCAGTCCCTGGCCCGCGCCCTCAAGGAGAAGGCCCGACTGATCATCGAGTGCACCAATCCTTCCTTCGTGCGCGAGCGGCTGCGCGCCAACGATGGTGTCCTCAGCTCGGAGGCCTGGGACGAAGAAGCCTCGAGGAGGATCCGCCGGCGGGTGGGTCTGGAGGATGGGGGAAGGCGCCTGGTGGTGCACACGGTGCTGGAGGCGCCGGAAGGCACCAAGGAGACCGAGATGAGTCTCAGGCTGATCGAGCCCGGGGAGATGGTGCGGCTGCTGCAGGCGGCGGGCCTGGAGGTCCTGCGCATCCTGGGGGGCCTGCCGGAGGTGGAGTATACCAGGGGGGCGCCGAAGATGGTGATGGTGTGCCGGCGGCGTTGAGATTGGATGTAGTGTTCACAGGGGGAGGATTTGGCCTTGCGGATTGGACTGGTGATAGTAGAAGGCCGGGAGGTCCTGGTGGCTGCCGATGCGGAAGGCAGGCCGGTGGATCTGGGAGCGATGGCGGAGAAGGAACTGGGGATGAGGATTCCCCGGGACCCGGTGGAGCTGGCCATGGATCCGGATGCCCTGGCGTCGCTGGATCCGCTCCTGGACCCGGAGGAAGGGGTGGCGGAACGTTACCGTACACCGCAGCCAGACCGGTGGTTGCCTCCCTTCAGGAGGCCCTCCAAGGTCCTGGCCCTGGCCTGGAATTACCGCGCCCACGCCGAGGAGGGTGGGCGGGAGGTGCCTGCAGAGCCGGTGTTCTTCGCCAAGGCGCCTTCGTGTCTCATCGGGCACGGGGAATGTATCGTGGTACCGGAGGGGATCGGCCGGGTGGACCCGGAGGTGGAGCTGGCGGTGGTCCTGGGGCGCCGGGCCCGGGCGGTGTCTGCTCAGGAGGCGTATGATTACGTGGCAGGGTACACGGTGTTCAATGACGTGACTGCCCGGGATCTGCAGCGTGGCGACATCCAAGAGGGGCGGCCGTGGTTTCGAGCGAAGAGCCTGGACACCTTCGGGCCGGTGGGTCCCTGGCTGGTGACATCGGATGAGGTGGGAGATCCCCACGGGCTGACTCTTGAGCTCGAGGTGAACGGAAAGCTCAGGCAGAGCGCCAGCACGGCCGATATGCTGTTTTCGGTGCCGGAGCTGGTGGAGTATATCAGTCAGTACATCACGCTCTGTCCGGGGGACGTGATCGCCACCGGAACCCCGGCGGGGATCGCGCCGGTGCGGCCGGGCGATGAGGTCGTCTGTCGCGTTGAGGGCATCGGCACCCTGATTAATTCGGTTGTCTCGGCCGGCTAGGAGGGTGAGGGGTGAGTAACGCGGAGAGGGTGGAGGAGCTGAAGAGGCGGTTTTCTGCCCGTTCGGGGCGGCTCACCCGGCAGCGGGCGGCCATCCTGGAGGTGTTGGCCGAGCATTCTCACCAGCACCTGACCGCCGATGAGATTCACGGTAAGGTGCGGGATCTGGAGCCCAGCGTGGGGCTGGCCACGGTGTACCGGACCCTGGATCTCTTAGTGGAGATGGGGCTGGTCTCCAAGATCAGCTTCGGGGAGGATGCGTACCGTTACGAACTTGCGTCCACCAGGGAGCACCAGCACCATCACCTGGTTTGTTTGCGATGTAACCGGGTGGAGGAGGTGCGGGCGGATCTTCTCCACAGACTGGAGGAGATGGTGGAGAAAACCTACGGGTTCTCGGTCACCGATCATCGGCTGCAGTTTTTTGGGATCTGCAGGCACTGTCGGGGGGAGTGAGCGCCAGGGCGGGGGGACAAGCTTCGACCGGCTTGGCCTTGTGCTCCTATGCTTTTCTCTCCGCCGTACTACATCAGGCCGGGCCGCCACATCTTCTCTGTCTGGTGCTCTGGTACTCACAATTCAAATTGCTTAACGATAGTTCTTGCCTGACCAGTGCACCTTTCATATCACCCCGAGCAGATGAAGGCAACACGGCTGCACATGAAGCGGGGAAAGTGCTTCACGGCGTGCGAGGCTGTATGCGGTTGCGCGGGTAGTCGCTGATCCGGCCGAACTGTGGCGTTTGGCCTGGCGGTTGAGGCTCCGCGTGCAAAGCAGGACAGCCATTGCGGCGACAGGCTGCCGAGGAGGTACTGATGCACATGCACTTTCCCAGAGCACACTGGAGCCGGCTTCACTCCACTAATCCGCTGGAGAGGGTTAATAGAGAGCTCAAGAGGCGGCTGCGGGTGGTGGGCATCTTCCCGGACCGGGCATCGGCGATCCGCTTGGCAGGAGCAGTGCTGCTGGAGGTGCACGAGGAGTTGGATTGCTGGTCAGCGTTACTTCAGTCAGGAGTCCATGGAGATCGTCATGGCCAAGGAAAAGACCTCATCTCAGCAGGATCTGAAGGCGGCAACGGGGTAGATAATGCATGAGCGGTCAGGCCCGCAGTTTTTGCGCCATGCTATGAGGCGTGACCGGCAAACAGCCTTCTATAGCTATCATTCGACAGCAGAGGCTATTTTCCTGGCGTGAAGCTGAAGATCTTCAGGATCTGGAGCAGCTGCGTCGGGAGAACCGTATTCTGCGCGAAGAGCGCGAGATCTTAGAAAAAGCCGCAGCCTTCTTCGCCAGGGAGACCGACCGGAACCGGTAGCGGCGTTCGGGTTCGTGGGCGGGAGAAGGCGAACTATCGGGTGACCACCATGTGCCGGGTGCTGGGTGTCTCCACGAGCGGTTATGGTGCGTGGCGTCAACGAGGATTGCCGGCACGGGCCCGGGAGGATGCGGAGTTGACGGTACTCATCCAAAAGATCCATTCAGAAAGCCGTGGTACGTACGGTACGCCGCGGGTTCATGCCGAGCTGCGGCTAAGCTACGGTATTCGATGCTCGCGCAAGCGGGTGGCGCGGTTGATGCGCAAGGCTGATCTTGTGGGCGTGCACCGGCGGAAAACCCGTGGCATCACCCGCCGCGACCCGGCCCGGACTGCCTACCCGGACCTCGTACAGCGCGTATTTGAGCCCACTGAGCCGAACCGGGTTGCAGACCTGACGCAGTACCACACCGCGGAAGGCTGGCTATATCTGGCCACGGTGATGGATGCGTATTCCCGACGGATCATCGGCTGGGCCATGGGCGACCGTCCAGTGCCCTGAACATGGCGGTGTGGAACCGTCAGCGCGATCAAGGCCTCATCCACCACTCCGACCACGGCAGCCAGTACACCGCACTGGCCTTCAGTAAGCGGCTGGAGCAGGCGGGTATCTTAGGGTCGATGGGCTCGGTGGGTGATGCTCTTGGCGGAGGGCTTTTTCGCGACGCTACAGACCGAGCTCCTGGACCGGTACTCCTGGCCGACCCGTCAGCGGCTGAGGGTAGCGATCTTCGAGTACATCGAGGTCTTCTACAACCTCCGGCGACGACACTCGGCTCTCGGCTATCTCAGCCCAATCGAATTCGAGAGGAGGTATGCCCTCGCTAAAAGAGAACAGACTTCTCGAGAGTCGGTAGCCTAGTGAAGAGCGTCCACTAAACCGGGCAACTCCAAAGGGGTAAGAAGGCCGGGTGCTGAAGAGTAGGTGACACTGCAGCCGGTGGCCACCTTGGGCAGTCGGTGTCCAGGGAGTTAGGGCTGGAGTTAGTCCCGGAGGAGAACTTGAGGTCGCTGACGGCATGAGGAGATGAGGTCAACAATTGAATTCAAAAGAGCCTTCAGTGCCTCTGAGCCGAGTCAACGGATTGGCACTTTGTGGAATCCTCGTTGGACTGTGATTTAGTAGTATATACGGTTTCACGATTGCACATAACGTCACAAGTAATCGGTAAGGGGCGATTGCTAATCCAGAAAGCAGTCAGCCGTGATTATCCGACAATTGAAGTAGGTTGCCCTCCTAAACCGTGGAAACTGGGCTTGCTTGCAATAGTTATCGGTAGTACAGCAGGCTTCTTGTGTACCACCATTGAAGGCGCTGTAATTCTGACCCTTATTCTATGCTTATCCGTTTATGGTCTTGTAATCGCGGTGCACTCTTCGAGTACGCCTCTACTGCTAGTGGGCTTTCTTCCTGTCATCACGCGAATGGTTCCCTACGATCTGCAGCCTCGTCTTTTGATTATGTTCCTCATTCTTGCTGTTACCACTTTCCTTTTGAGCATTAAATACAATGGGGTATTAAGACTTCCAAGTAGAACATTACGCAGGCCGCTCCTTGCCTTCAGCGCGTGGATGATCTTTTCTTCTGGGCTCTCAGCTAATGCTGCTAGTAGCTTGCCTCTGTCGCTGGGGATGACTGTCTCTATCCTGGCCTTTACCATGATTGTGTGCACTACGACGACTAGGACGAGGCATGTTGTACACATACTTTACATCGTCACATTGCTCGGTCTTGTTTGTATTATGTTTCAAGGAATTGTGTTCCTGACAGGGAGGCCGCTCTTCGTTTTCGGAAAGCAGTTCTCTGTCTATACTCTTACGAAGGGGATGCCGAGGTTTAGAGCTGTATTTCCCAATTCGAATTGGTTTGGCTCTTTACTGCTCTATTCCCTGGGTTCTGCGGTCTCGGTGACGTTATACAGCAGAAAGACAGGCCGGCGAACTACTCTACGATACGTCATTCCGATTTTAGTGATAGGATTGATCTTCACGCTATCCCGTTCTTCGCTTGTCGGCGCACTTGTCTGTATTTTTACAGCCTATTGGTTGGAATCTAAAACGAAAGCACTCGTCGCAATAATGGTAACCGCTGTAGTTGGCGTTGGCGCCATCTTCTTGTATCCTCCTTTGGCTGAAGCGGTCATTCGCTTTGACGTCGGGCTAGCCGGAAGAGAGGTATTGTGGCCTGTGGGGCTGGAACTTTTTGCAACTCATCCCGTAACTGGCATAGGTTTCGGCACGTGGATCAGCCTACCGCGCGGAGCTCGCACGCTTCACAACGCATATCTTCAGATCTTAGCAGAACTTGGCTTACCGGGATTGCTGCTGATGATGTGGCTGCTTCTAGGGTGGCTTAGAGGGGCACTATGTGCGGTATCAACCCGAAGAGATACACCGGAAAGTGCACTACTTGCTGGCATAATTGGAGTCATTGCTGGAGCAGCAACCCAGCAGCTGTTTGAAAGTTTTGGTTTGGGGCGAGCGCAGTTCTTCGATATGTACTTCTTACTATTTCTTGTGCTTGGAGCTATTATATCAAGCAAACTAGCATCTCTTTGTCGATGACCAGTGGCAGCATAGACAGTTCGTTCTACCCCTTGAGTAAGGGCACGCGGAAGTTGACGGTGGTGTTCGATAAAGGGGATAATTCCCAGGCCAACCTCAAGAAGGCCTCGGAGCTGAAACTCAGGATACTCGGGAGCTTGGTACCCTTGTAGTGGCCCCCTAAATCTGGACAGCCTGAGGTGCGGCCTTAGAGAAACGAACCATCTCTGCGTGCTCCGTACGCCATCTCTCCTCGACTGCCTTGATCTGTTGCTCGCGCCACTTGGCCTCGAATTCCTCAGGGGTGAGGTACCCCAACGCGGAGTGGATGCGTTTTCTCTGGTACACATCTTCAATGAAGTCTGCTATCCGCGCCAGGGCATCCGAAAAACCCTCACACTCGGATAAGTACACCTCCTCCTTGATGGTTTGAGCTAGCCGCTCCGCATGCCCATTCTGAGCAGGCCTTGCTACCTCGGCCATGCTGATGTTGATCTAATTGCTTATATCTGCCATTATATTAGGTAGAGAATCAACCTGGAGGGGGCAAATATGTTCCGAAGGTAGAGTTTTACCGGCGCAGGTGGGTAGTATCCCGTCAAGTGTGTCTGCCTAGGAAGCGTGGTAGCCTTCCCGAAGAAGAGTGACTGGTATAAAGGAGGGAGGGCCACCATGCAGGAAAGTACCCGCAGGGAGATCGCAGAAAGGCTCGGACAGAAGGCGAAGGAGCTGGTGAAAGGTATGGTGGAGAAGCTCATGCTCGAGGAACGTGCGATGTACCTCGAGCAGCATCCCACCAAGGGAAATGGTTATTACACCCGCGACCTCCTCACCCTGTTTGGTCCTTTGGAGGAGCTGCGGGTTCCTCGGGTGAGAGTTTCATCCCAAGATCCTGCCCGGGCGGCGGCGTACCAGCATCGAGCTGTCGGAGGCCATACTGGCGCTGTACGCCTCTGGGGCCAGCACCAGGGCCATCTCCCGGTTCTTGGAGACGGTGTATGGGGCGTTCTACTCCCCCCAGAGTATCTCCCGTCTCACCAGTGTGGTGGAAGTAGTGCGGTGTAAATGTCAACCTGGAACGTATCTTCCGTAACGGGGTACGGACCTTGAAAAGGCATAGCACATCCTTCCCGTCGGCAATTGTTCGTTTTTGCCCGGGGCTCTGTTGGGGCATCTATATGGTGATGCTGATGCTTTAGGGAAGCGTCACCTCGCTCTCGGGTGGGATGTAGGGGTTATTGTCGCGCAGCAGGGCGAAAACAAGCCGCACCAGTTTCCGAGGCGTCAGGACGACAGCTCGTTTGTGGTGATGTCGGGTAGCCTCGCGGTACTTCCGCCAGTAGTAGTTGCTGTAGTTAGGGTCCCGCATCCGGACGCTATTGGCGGCCTCACAGAGGTAGTACCGGAGGTAGGCATTACCGGTTCGGGTGAGGGGCTGGTCCTCACCCTCGAACTCCCCGGACTGGCGTTTCCGCCAGGTGAGACCAGCGAACTTGGCCAGGGAGTCATCGTCGGGGAAGTTCCGGATGTTGCCAATCTCTGCGATGATGCCGGCGGTATAGACTGGCCCCATGCCAGGAATGGAGAGAAGTGGGTTGTCAAGGCCGCTCATCTCGCGGTCGATGGCTTTCTCGGTCTCCCGGATCTCTCGCTCCAACTGCCGGATGATCTGCAAGGTCGAGGTGAGGATACGGTTGACGGCATCGTGGAGCTTGCCGGGGAGCCGGTAGGAGTGCTTGATGATGGTCTTGAGCTGACGGGCCAGTTCATCAGGATGTCGGAACTTATTGCGGCTTTTCTCAGCGAGAAACCGGGCTAGTTCCTCGATGGGAGTGGCTGCGACCTCGTCTGGGGTCCGATATTCCAGTAGGAAGGCCGACCCAGCCACTCCCGTGGGGTCGCTGAAGGGAGACTCCTGGGCCATTCGGCTGGCTCTGAGGAAGAGATACGACAGGAAGTGGTTCTCCTGTCGGGTCAGATCCTTGGCCAGGTGATAGCGGTGGCGTGTGAGTCTCTGGAGCGGCATGTAGCGTTCATCCGGATCGAACGGCACCGGGAGGCGACCAAAGCGGAGTCGCTCGGCGATGACCCAGGCGTCCGCCCAGTCCGTCTTGGGCAGGTCCGGGTAGGCTTTCTTGAAGCCACGGACTACTCGGGGGTTGAAAAGATAGACTTTGGGATCGAAGGGCACGAGCTCTGTGGCCTGGCTGAGATAAAGAGCCAGGTGCCAGCCATAGAACGATGTGGCCTCCAGGCCGAAGCGGACGCGATCCAGCTGATGCTTCGTGGCCAGGTGCACGGTTTTTCCACCAGGTGGACCGCCCCGCTGGCGTCGTTGGGGAAGCGGAGCTTGAGAGGGAACGTGCGCTCTTGGTCATCGACGAAACGGGCCTTGTTCTCCTTGAACGCTATATCGACCCCGACGAAGAGGTGTTTGCCAATCGAGACACCTCCTTGGAGAGGAATGGAGGCTCGGATGGTCTTGGGGTTCCCAGTCGCCCTGGCGTCAAGCCGACAGCCTAGTATCAGAGCTTGTCCGGCCACCGGGGATGCGTCCCGGTGCTGCTGCCCACCGGCCCGGAGGCCGTGGCTTCAGAGTGCGGTCAGCGGTCTTTCGCCAGGGGTGGGGGCGCTTACTTCCGCGGCGGTCTACCCGCAGGGAGGGAAAGCGCTTCCCCAAACCGACCTCACGGTTCAATTCGACTGGGAACCCTCAAAACCATTGCCTTTTGGGTGTGGCTACACAACTACCATACTAGGGGAGGTACAGGCGTGGCGGAACCGTCCTTTGGACGAGGAGTACTATGTCATTTACCTGGACAGCACCTTTGTTTCCATCCGGCGGGGAAAGACGGCCAAAGAGCCGGTGTACGTAGCTTTGGGCGTCAAACCGGATGGAAGGAGGGAGATCCTGGGGTTCTGGGTATTTGGGTCAGAGGGAGAGACTTCTCGGAACTGGGAGCAGGTATTGCGGGAGCTTCGCGAACGGGGTGTGCGCAAGGTACGGCTTTTCGTGACCGATGACCTCCCTGGGATAGAAGAAGCGATAAGGCGGGTATTTCCTGGGGCGGAGTGGCAGTTGTGTGTGTTGCACGCAGTTCGCGGGAGTCTTGCCCAGGTGAGTAAGAAGGACCGGGAGGAGCTGGCCCAAGACCTCAAGGCCATCTACCGGGCTGAGAGTCGCAGCAAAGCCGAGCAAGCCCTTCGTGCACTCAGAGAACGTTGGGGTGAGCGCTATCCGAAACTGGTATGGGAAAGGAAGGCGGAGGCGCTCCTTCGGTTTCTTGACCATCCCAAGGAGCTCAGACCATATCTATATACCACCAACCAGCTGGAGAGGCTGATGAAGGAAGTGAAGAGGAGAACCAGGGTGGTGGGGGTATTCTGTGGTGAGACGGCGGTGGAGAAGCTCCTGTAGCTGGTACTCTCAGGCCTCAACGAGAGGCTACGCACACGCCGGCTGAAGGGCTTCGCTGAAGCAGCCATGGGAACCAGACACACTAAATGAGACACTACGGGCAGGTGCAGGCCGTGGAGGCTCGGATGAGGGAATTGCTGGATAAGCTACCCGAGGCGAAGTTACTGATGAGCATCCCAACAAATGCCTACTGCCTTTTGTGGGGAGATCTGAGACTATGAAAACGAGCAAACGAATATGTTTCTTTGCACAAGTGAGGGATCGCTCGTTATTGGAACTTGTTCAATGGTATAAAAATGACCTACGAATTCTAAAGGAATTGGGTCATGAAGTCGCTGTTGCTACCCGTTTCAGGGAAATTCCCTGGAACTACGATTTGTACTTCTCTTGGTGGGCTACAACCAGCATCTTTCCCCTGATTAAGGCCACCGTATTCCATAAACCTCTGATAGTAGTTGCGGGAGGCAGTGAAGTGGTGCACCTCGCAGAGGAGCCTACAGCGGCCGCATTCCGCAATAAGCCTCTCTTTGTACAAGCCGCAGTGCGCCTGTGTCTGAGGCACGCTACCAGGGTTCTCTGTGTTTCACAAAATATAAAACACGAGGTTGACGCGTTGGGCGCAACGCATTCAATGGTAGTTTATCATGGAATAGATACTGATACGTATAAACCGCAGATACGGCAAAAAGACAACATAATTTTCACAATATCCCATGTCACTCACAACCACATAAAACGGAAACGATTGCTAGAAATAATAGAAGCTGCTAAAATAGTGCTTTCGAAGTTTCCGGATTATCGGTTTGTTATCGCCGGCGCAGCTACCCCTGCTATAGACACGTTAGCAGCACGAATCAGGCAAATTGGGGTCACGCGTAATGTCATCATCGTCGAACGGATGACCGAGCGTGAGAAATTAGACACTTTTGCCAAGAGTAAAGTCTACCTGCAACCTACTTTACATGAGGGGTTTGGAGTGTCAATTGCAGAAGCTATGAGCTGCGGAGTCCCCGTGGTAACTAGTAGAGTAGCAGCGGTGCCGGAGGTTGTAGGGGATTGCGGACTGTATGTCGATCCTTACGATGTGGAAGATATAGCGGCGAAGGTCATTATGCTATTAGAGGATGAGGGTCTTAGAAAGGACTTGAGCGTCAGGGGTCGGCGAAGGATTGTTGAACGGTTTTCTTATGAAAAAAGGAAGGAGACATTATCCCGCCTTATTCAGGAATTGGTAGACACGCATGTTGGGGCATGAGCAACCTACGATATCGAAAGGTATCATGAGCAGCTGTGTGTACAACGATGGACATGAAAAGGCAGGCTGGGGCTGCCAAGCTACAGTAGTAGGATGCAAATCCGTGACGGCGAGACTTGCCCTAAAGAGAAGTTGAAACTCGACAGATGCCAAAAAACCCCGATGCGTCGCGGTCATGAAAGCTTTGCGGGCTAGTGCTTCTGTAACGCCCTGGGCTTGGGCAGAAGCGACTTCACTCCCAAGTGATCGAGGAACAGCTGCTGCTGAGGGTCCGGTTCGGTGACGACATCAAAGGTGACTCCTTCCACCTGTACGGTGTTGAGCTGAAGACCTTCCAGGCGGTAAAGCACGTGCTGGAAACTCTGATAAGTATCCGGCTGCTGTTCCTTGAGGGGCGTCAGGGCCCGTTCCATGTGCCAGATGACGTAATAGGCCAGCATGCACAAAAACGCGTGGGCTCGGACTCTGTCCGCCAGGCGGTGGTAGATGGGCAGCGACTTGTAGCCTTCAACCACCCCTTGGGAGGACATCCTCTGGGGATCGGCAGTGGTCTCCACCACGTAGATCCCGTCCAGGGCCGCTTCCTGGGCCAGGGTATCCTCCCTGATGGCAAACTCAAAGTACCCCGGGCCGATCCAGAACTCAAAGTGCTTTTCTACCTTGAACTTGTTTATCACCTTGCCCACGGCCAGGGCTATCTTTTGTTCATCCTTCAGCCTGCCCCGGGATACCCGCTCTTTTATCCTTGATAGCATTATCTTGGTGGCCTCAAGCAGTTCCTCACGCTTCCTCCTCCGCTCCTCGGCTACTTGCCAGTTGCGGCAGACTACCAGACGCCGGTCGGGATGGTCGGGATCTTGAATCTCCGCTAAGCTGTCTTCGTCAAACAGGGACAGCTGAAGTACCCCCTGCCGGTGGAGCTTCCTTATCCTGGGCGCCCTCAGGGCGGTGAGCACCTCTATGGCTACCGGACAGCCCTCCTGGTTGGTCAAAAGCCCCCACACTATCTGCTTCTTGCCTCTCTTTCGGTCCCGATTGTAGCCAGAGGCAGAATGTCTATTCCGGTGAAATCGACCACGTGTTCCGGTCCAATCCGGCCAGCGATTCCGGCCAAAACCGGCCAAGCGTTCCGGACGAAATCGGCCACCTGTTCCGGTCATGACGAGCGCCCCATCCGGAGCAAAGCGACGCCGGTTTTGAGTTTAATCTTCGGGTTGGTTTGACATGCGTTCCGGAATCACCTTCCGCATTGACTCCCCTTTCAGCAAGATTTTGTAGCTGGAGTGGACGTCAAATAACACCAGGGATCCGTCACCAAGATGCCGCCGCGCCAGCTTCTTTTCAATGCACTGCTGCCTTGAAAGCAGCTCGTCCATGGCCTGATACAGCATTTGCACAGAAACATCCGCCGCTCCCGGCAACCACTCGGGTAGACTGGTCCCCTGCCACCATTTCACCGCGAACCGCTTGGAGCACGTCCATAGCACCCGCCCAATGATCATCCCTAGTACCCGGTCCTGCCACGGCTCTCTTCTGCTGCCCAGCAGCCGGGGGAGATCCAGCTTCCGCATCATCTGCCAGACTGCCCACACTGCACCGTGCATCCGAGAGTGCACAATCCTGAATGCTGCCCGAGCGGGCACAAAGACCTTGTAGTGGCCCCCTAAATCTGGACAGCCTGAGGTGCGGCCTTAGAGAAACGAACCATCTCTGCGTGCTCCGTACGCCATCTCTCCTCGACTGCCTTGATCTGTTGCTCGCGCCAC
>ENA-OSAE01000434-OSAE01000434.1-marine-sediment-metagenome-genome-assembly--contig:-NODE-434-length-16437-cov-15.872970_pt1 | contig 16437 bp, 13 predicted proteins | sample MGYA00237870_ERZ529317 | MGnify/ENA primary metagenome ERZ529317 (study PRJEB26369, sample SAMN03142812) | marine sediment metagenome | biome: marine; feature: borehole; material: sediment... | reverse complement strand
CGACCGCAGGGCGCGGCCGAGGGTCCGGGCGTTGTTGTGGACCGGAATCACAACCGTCACCAGGGGGAAGCGTTGGAGCCCGGCCGTGACGCGGCGGCGGTGCGCCCGCTGGCCGAGGGAGATACCGAGGAGCTGGACGAGAGCTATCACCCCGTCGACCATGAGAGGGACAAGGAGCCAGATCCCCCAGAAGAGGAGCAGCCCCGTCACTCTGGCAGCCAGCACAGCCGTCACCTCCTCACGGTGGACTCGGGCCGTTCTAGGCCTGCTCGACGCGCTCCCTCACCGCTTTCAGGGCGGCCCGGGTGAAGATGGACCAGTAGACAGCCACGACCAGGAGAAAGAAGAGACCTCGGCCGATGATCGTGTGGGCCACGAATATGGTGTCCTTGCCTCCCCAATGCAGGAAGGCGATGATGACCAGCAGCCGGAGGATGTTTATCAGATACGTGGCCACCAGGCCGGCGACCGTGAGCCAGGAACGGCGCCCGAGGCGGAGGCCGGGGTAGAAGAGGATGAGGGCGGTGAAGGCCGTCAGTTCCAGGAGCCCGGAGCATTCTATCCCGACTTCGATGACCGTCCACCCGACCTTGCCGATGACCACAAGGACGAGCAGTGTCCCTGGAGCGTTCTTGAACACACGAGTGGGTATATCGAACCAGCCGGACACCACGTGGGCGTGCTGGGCCGTCAGTGCCTCAAGGGTCGTCTCGACCAGTGTCCTCCGGGCCGCGGTGAGGACGAGCAGGCTGAACCCGACGGTCGCCAGGACGTAGTAGGGCAGCCAGAGCCGGCGGACTCTCAGCAGGACCACCAGGCCCAGCCAGGCAACGGCGCACGTGACCCAGAGCCAGGAGGTCATCCGGCCTTCACCCCGTCTCCGCCGGTCCGTGAGGCGGGTTTCGGCGCATGGTCCGGTAGGCTACGGCCAACCCCACCCCGATGAGCAGGACCGCGGCCGCGGTGCCCAAGCTCGGGACCAGGGTGTCCACGATATCCGCCTCGTTCGGACAGTAGTCCTGCTGCGGGTAGAAGGTGTGGTTCATCGGGTTGTTCAGGGTGGCCCCGAGGAAGAACTGTATGGTCTGGCCGTACTGGAGAGGAGGGTCGAAGGCGTCGAAGGGCACCCCGAACTCCACCGAGAGGCCCCCGGTGCCCGTGGACCGGTCGTAGAGCTCACCCCAGTCGCCGGAGTACTCCTCGACCGGGGTGCTCTCCGTAGGCCACACGATGTCCTCCGGGCTCAGGCGGACCGTGTCCGACAGGGCCTTGTCGCCCGGGACCAGATAGAGCTCGACCGACGGCTCCCCGGAGTCGGGCACGGGGTTGAAGGTGCAGTACAGGACATAGTCTTCGGGCTCATCGTAGTTGATGAACCTGGCCCACGGGTCGTCGACCGGAGAGGCGTGCTCGGCCGGATGGTCGTTGTCGTAGTCGATGAAGACCGCGTAGTAGATGGGCTGTCTGATGCCATCACGGCTTCCCCCGGAGGGTTTGGGGTAGCGGTCCACCTTGAAGAAGAGCCAGTTGACCTCGGTCGCTCCCCGCATGCGCGTTCCCTGGGCGTAGAAGAAACGGTGGATGTCCTCCCGGAAGTTGATGGCCTGCTGGTCCTCGGGTTCATCCTTGACCGAAGTGTCGGTCACGTAGAGACAGACGTCGGGGTCTGGGACCCACTCGGAGAAGTCGCCGTCCAGGGTGACGGCCAGAGCCGTGGCGGCCTGGATGAACGCCCCACGGCCGCCGGCCGCGGCGAAGAGGAGCACCAGGAAGATTCCGGCCAGGACCGCCAGGGCCGGGTCGCCCCAGCCTCTAGTCCTGAAACGCATCTGGTGAGACCGCCTCCTTCCGACGCCTTCCGGCGGGAGCTCTGGAGGCCGCGAGGAAGACGTAGGCCCCCAAGAGCGTCATGGCGAGCGCAGAGGTGACCGTGGAGACTCCTGCCAGCGGAGAGGCGACGTGTTCGACCACGACGTGATGGTTTCCCGGTGTCAGATGGACAGCCATCAGGTGCTCGACCGCCCGGATGTGGGCGGCCTCCCCGTCCACGCTCACCGAGACGGCGTCATGAAAGGCGAAGGGCAGGATCACCGGTCCGGCGCCCCATTCCCTGGGAACGCTGACGATGAAGCGATAGCCCTCCGGCCCGGCCTGGTAGGCCTGGAGAGGCGTGGTCTCCCGTGCGGGGGGCCTCCCCGACTCCACGCCGAGAAGCTCGGCCAGGAGGCCCGCCGCGGCCGGGTCGTCGGTGAGAAAGGTATGGTAGAGGAGGTTGAGCCCTATGAAGGTCACGGTCCCCTCCTCCAGGTCTTTCTCGCCGAGGACCACGGCGGTCTGGCCGAAGTGGTCGAACGAGAGGAGAACACGGTCGAGTTCTTGGGGGACGACGGCCACCCAGGGGTCGTGGACGCCGGTCATGGGCTCGAGTTCGAGCGTGCCCCAGGGTCCCGACAGGTCGGGTGTGGCCGACAGCCGGACCGGCTCCCCGGCCACCCCGAGGAAGGAGGGGCGCTTGCTCAGCGTGCCGCTCGGGAAACCGGTGAGGTCGACCACGACCCGGCCGCCCCCGCGGATATAGGCCCGGATGACGTCCTCGGCCCGGTCTCTTGAGCGCCAGAGGGCTCCCGTGAGGAACACGGTGTGGTAGCGGGCCAGCTCAGAGGGTTCATAGCTGTCTATCGCCCCGGACGGCCCGGCCTCGACGGCCGGGAAGAGCAGGGAGACGGTCCCGGCGTGGCGGCCGATGGCCAGGACGCCATAGGAGTGCCGGAGGGCGAAGGGCGGCCCCCCGCGGCGGTAGAGGTCGAGAGGGCCGAAGCTCTCGCGGTCGGTGTAGCCCGAGGCTTCAGCGACCGCCTCGAAGACGGTGCGGTCCACAGAGTCGCGGGGCACCAGGAGGTCGGTGGCTCCGAGCTGGAGCGATCTGTCGACAACGTACGTGTACCGCCCCTGCTCGAGGGCCGTGTTCAGGAGGACCAGTTCGCGGCCGATGGCCGCCCCCTGCCAGGCCCACCCGAAGACCTGCTCCCGGCCGCCGAAGTGCGAGAGGACGAACGACGGCTCAGAGCCGAGCCGGCTGAGGTCGAGCACGGCCACCCGCCAACCCTGTTCGCCCTCCAGCGCGTCGGCCACGGCGGCCAACTCGGGGTTCGGCCGGCGCGTATGAATGAGGTGCAGCGAACCCCAGGAGTCGCCGAGGACGAGAGCGGCGGCTAGAACGACGGTGAGAGAGGCGGCGACAGGTACCGTGTGGCCCCGGTCAGGACGCGTCCGCCCCGGAGCAGGTGAGTCGGTCGACACACGCTTCTTACCCGGCCCTGCTCCGGCCGGCGGCGGCGGGCTCAGAAGAGGCCGGGGCATGGCGGCCAGGAAGAGAAGAACGGGAAGAAGGCTGGCGAAACGCAGGGGCCAGAGAAGGTTCATCCCCGGCAGAACCGCCACGAGGGGCCGGGCCACGGGAAAGGTGAGCACTATGAGGAGTAGGCCGACGACGAAAGACGCCCTTGCTGACGGGTCTCTCCTCCTCCACCCCAGGAGGGCCAGGCCTAGCAGGCAGAGCGATGAAGCACCGAGATAGAAGCTTTCCGGGTTCTGCAGACGCAGCAAGGGGTTGAACGAGACCGCCGGCGGGACGAGGTGGATGGCCTGCCTGGCCGCCTCCGGGTCGATGGCCGTTATTCCCCCGGACAGGCTGGGGACCAACCACCAGGCCGAGCAGAGGAGGGCGAGGGCCGTGAGGGCCAGGCCCCGGGCCACGTCCGCCCCCCGGATACCTCCGAACCACCAGTAGAAGAGAGAGAAGACAGCCAGGACCACGCAGGCTATGGCCGCCATCATGGCGTGCGACAGGACGAGCAGGTTGAGGAACAGGACGAAGGCCAATCCCGACCAGGGCCACTTCCGGCGTTCGAGACTTCCCAGGAACGCTGCGAAAAGGAGAGGCAGAAGAGCCGTGGCCACCACGCGTGGGAGATTGCCCTCGGCCAGCGCCACCCGGATGTGGTCGGGCCAGACGGCCCAGCACAATCCGGCCAGGCCGGCCCCGAGCCAGCCCAGACGGCGGGCGAAGGCCAGCCACGACAGCCCCCCCAGGACGGCGCAGAGCGGGATGAGCCAGTTACCGGCGGTGAAGATGCTCCCGCTCACGTAGCGGACGACCGCCAGCAGGTAGTAAGGCAGAGGCGCCCAATATCGGAACGGCTCGATGCCTGCGTACCACCAGGGCATGAGGTTCGGCGACAGGTCGTCGCTTGCCGCGGCGTGAGAGAAGAGGTAGTAAGCCTTGAAGAGATGGCCCCAGGTGTCAGAGCCCCAGGGAAAGATCTCCGGTGGTCGAGCGGTAATCAGCGGCCAGTAAGCTGCGGTCACCAACGCGGCGATGAGTGCCGCCGCGAGGAGGGGCGCCAGTACGCAGGCCCGGCGGGCGCCCGATTGGCCGGGTCGGCTTTGGTCGGAGTCCGGCGCTCGGGGCATCGCTTGCGGCGGCCGCCTCCGGACCTCGGGACCACGGGCGGCCGCGGCTTCGCGCCAGGCGGCGAGTCCGGCTTCGGGAAGGGAGGTTCTCACCGTGGTTCCCTTGGTCGGAGTCTCCCACAGTGTCACCTCAAGCACGCGGACCCCGAGAGCCGCCGTGGCCTCACCGATAGCCCCGAACAGGAAGCGGGCGATGTTCTCTGTGGCCGGAGGCACCTTGTCGAAGGGGGGGAGTTCGTTCAGATAGCGTCCTTCGTAAGGGCGGAGCACATCACGGACCGCCCGTTCGAGTTCGGCGAACCCCACGGCCGGGACGTCCTCGGCCTGAGGAAAGAAAGACTGGAACTCGGCTTCCAAGCGCCAGGAATGGTTGTGGGCCGGACCGAGGCCGTGGCCCGTAGGAACCCGGTGCTTCGCGTTCAGGAAGAACGTGAGGCGAATTGTGTAAGAATGGTCGGGCCTGGTGGTTTCCGCGTCACTCGGGGCCATAAGGGCCCCACCTCCCGGCTGACTTTTCTGCCTTCTCCGAAGGTGACGGGATACCTTCCTCCCCTCCCGGGCGGACGGACAATCAACAACCCGGGCAAGGGTAACGCCGGCCTCTGTCGAAGACCCGGCTGAGACCCGCCCCTGGAGGAGACATGACCCGTCACAAACCGCCAGTGAACTCGCTCGCCGCGCTCGTGAGGCTGACCCGCCCCCGGCAGTGGCTGAAGAACGGACTCGTCGGGGCGGCGGCCGTCTTCAGTGGAACCATCACCGACCCGGTGGTCGTGATAAGACTCTCGCTGGGAGGTGCCGCCCTCTGTGCTCTCTCGGGCGCGGTCTACGCCCTGAATGACCTTCACGATAGAGCCACGGACCGCGTCCATCCCCTCAAGCGCGACCGCCCGCTGGCTTCGGGGGCTGTTTCGGCCGGGGCGGCCTGGGGACTCGCCGCCGGCCTGGTCGCTACCGGCCTGACGGTCATGGCCTTCGTCAGCACGGGTGCTTTCGTGACCAGCATGCTGTACCTGGCTCTCAACGCCCTGTACACGCTGTGGGCCAAGGAGCAGGTCATCCTGGACGTGCTCACCGTCTCCGCGGGCTTCCTGCTGAGGGTCATAACCGGCGGCTTCCTCGCCGGTGTACACCTCTCGCCCTGGCTGCTGGCCTGCACCTTCCTCCTGTCGTTGACGCTCGCCTTGGGCAAGCGCCGCGGGGAGCTGAACGCTCTCAACGAGGAAGCCGTGAACCACCGGAAGGTCATGAGCGACTACTCCGTTCTCTTCCTCGACCAGATGATAGCCGTGGTGGGCTCGGTGACCATCACCTGTTACACCCTTTACACTCTCCTATCCGAGAGCGGGCGCGCCAACCCCTATCTCTTCGCCAGCGTCATCCCTGTCGTCTACGGCCTTCTCCGGTACTTCTATCTCATCTATCACCGGCAGGCCGGTGAGAGCCCGGAGACCCTGCCGGTGACCGACCGACCGCTCCTGGCGGCCATCTGCGTGTGGCTGGCCATCGTCGGGGCGGCGCTTTACGGCTAGGGGGAAGCCATGCCTAAGTCTGAAGTGGTCGTCCTCAAGACTGGTCCTGGAACGGTCGTGAGCGACTACGGACGTCTCCTCGAGCGGGCCGGCTTCTTCTCCGGGGGGCGCAGGGGTGTCGAGCCTTCGTCGGAACTCCTGGTGAAGCTGAACCTCTCCTGGACGCGCTACTTCCCGGCCTGCTCCACGGCTCCGTGGCAGCTCGACGGGGTGCTGACGGCCCTGAGGGCTCACGGCTTCCCGCCGGAGCGTATCGTTCCGGTCGAGAACAAGACCGTGGTGACCGACCCTGTCCGGGGCAGTCGGCTCAACGGCTGGGAACCGGTCCTACGCCGGCACGGGGTGACCTTCAGACCCTTGACCGGGGAGCGGTGGGTGGCCTTCAAGCCCAAGGCGCGGCTTCTCGTTCTCGACCGCATCTTCCCTGAGGGAATCGAGATACCGGAGCTCTTCATCGGTCGTCCGGTCCTCCATCTCCCCACCCTCAAGACGCACGGCCACAGCGTGACCACCGGGGCCGTCAAGAACGCCTTCGGCGGCCTCTTGAAGGAGGTCAGGCATTTCTGCCACGCCCACATCCACGAGACGCTCGTGGACCTCATGCTCATCCAGCGGGAGATACACCCGGCCGTATGGGCGGTCATGGACGGTACGGTCTGCGGTGACGGAGCCGGTCCGCGGACAATGGTCCCGGTGGTCAAGAACCTCATCCTGGCCTCGTCTGACTCCGTGGCTCTCGACGCCGTGGCGGCCAAGCTGATGGGTTTCAATCCCCTGGAGATTCCTTACCTGCGCCTGTGCCACGAGATGGGGCTGGGCGTGGCCGACCCGTTGCGCATCGAGGTTCGGGGAGAGGACATATCCGGCCTGGACTTCGGCTTCCGTTCGCGACGGAGCTTGGTCATCTGGGCGGACCAGCTCATCCGCAAGGGCTTTCTCCGAGGCGTCGAGCCTCTGCTGCTCAGGTCGCCCCTGTCTTTCTGGGCCCCGCTGGCCTCCGCCCTCTATCACGACTATTTCTGGCTCCCCCTCATCGGGAGCTGCCGGATAAGGCGGTTCATGCGGACCGAGTGGGGAGGCCTCGCCCGTGAATACCTGGGGTGGAGCTGAGCCTGCGAGGGGAACCGACCCCGCCGGGCCTGATGAGCCTCATGGCGGCGCCTCGGGGCACCGGAGGGCGCGGAGCCTGGTCCTCTCGCTCATGCTGCTTGTCGTCGCCTGCGCCGTCGTCGGGCTCGTTTCAGATCTGGACCAGCTCCGCACGCTGGCCCTTGGCTTCGACCGCCGCCTTCTCGGCCCGATCTTCCTCCTCGCGCCGGCTAACTACCTGTTTCGGTTCTACAAGTGGCGGATACTGCTTTCGAGGGCGGGAATCGACCTTCCCGCGCGGGTGAGTCTCGGCGTGTTCATGGCCGGGCTCTCCATGACGGTCACCCCGGCCAAGACGGGAGAACTGGTCAAAGCCTATTACCTCAGGGAGATCGCCGGGGTGCCTTACAGCGCCGGTGCGGCGGTGGTCGTGGCGGAGCGCATCCTGGACAGCGCCAGCGTCATCAGCCTTGCCGCCCTGGGGCTGCTGGCCGGTGTCGGCGTCCATCGGGGCGGGCCGTGGGTGGTGGGTGTGTCGGCCGCGGCCCTGGCTCTGACCGTGGGTCTTCTCCGTTCCGAGGGCGGCCTTCTCGGGCTGGTCCGCCTGGTGCGGCGGTTGGGGGCTCCCGGCGGCCGGATGGCCGTGTTCCTAGAAGGGTTCGGGAGCGGGTCCAGACGGATTCTCGACGGGCAGACCTTCACCTGGTGCACCTTCGTTGGAGTCGTCTCCTGGTCCCTGGAAGGCCTCATCGTCAATCTCACTCTTCTTGGGCTGGGGCACCCGGCCCCGCTCCCGCTTGGGATAGCCGTAGTCGCCTTGGCCTCCCTGGCAGGGGCTCTCTCGATGCTCCCGGGGGGAGCGGGGGCCGCCGAGGCCACCATCATGGGGCTGCTCCTCCTCTACGGATATCCCCGCCCCGTGGCCGGGGCGGTGACCATAATCACGCGCGTGTCCACCCTCTGGCTGGGGGTGGCTCTGGGAGCTGTGGCCCTGGTCATCCTCGAGCGGAAGCTGCGCCTGGCCCGTTCCCGGCACGACCTCCAAGATGAAAGCAGGTCCTCCAGGGCCCTGCGGTAAGCCCGGAGGGTGCCGGCCTTCGTTGCAGACGCCCTGTGCTCACTTCGTCATTGCCATCCTCAATACGCCACCTCATAGTCGTTAAGGTGAGCCTTGACATCATAAAGGTACCGCTTTACATTGGAAGCGGGCTCCCGCGCGACCCTCGATGCGGAGAGTGAGGTGGATGGTTGGTGGTGAAACGCAAGATACTGGGGCGTTGTCCGGCCTGTGGGTCGAACCTCGAGGTGACCCGGTTCCAGTGCTTCGAGTGCGACACGGCCATCGAGGGCCGGTTCGAGATATGCCGGTTCTGCCTTCTTTCCCGCGAGCAGAGAGACTTCGTCGAGACCTTCCTCCGCGTGCGCGGGAACATCAAGGAGGTCGAGCGTGAGCTCGGCATGTCCTACCCGACGGTGCGGAGCAGGCTCGACCAGGTCCTCCGCACGCTGGGCTACGAGGTCGGAAGGACGGACGAGGACGAGAGAGCCGAGGAGAGGCGCAGGGAGATCCTCTCGAGGTTGAACCGGGGGGAAATAAGTCCGGAGGAAGCCGTCAGGCTCCTCAGGGAGACGAGGGGATAGGGTGAAGGCCGGTCCGAGCAGCCGGCGATCGAGGGGGCGAGGTCGTTGGACAAGGAGCGCTACATGATCCTCAAGATGCTCGAGGAGGGCAAGATCTCCGCCGAAGAGGCCGCCGCCCTCCTCGAGGCACTCGAGCAGGAGGAGGCCGAGGGCGGCGGGGGCGAGGATGAGGCCGGCCCGTTCCGTGACCGGCCGCACACTAGGCGTCGGCACTGTTTCGGCGGGGGGTTCGACCGTGAGGCCTTCCGCGAGAGCATGGACGACCTCAGGAGGAACCTCGAGAAGGTCCGGCTCGAGGCGACGGAGATAGGTGACGAGGTGAGCCGTCAGGTCAGGGATGCGATCGAGGCCTGGGCGGAAGGCTGGCGCCAGAGCGGCCGCCGTCCGTTCCGCCACTTCGTCCGCCATCTCGGAGACGTCTTCAGCGTGCCGTTCGGCCGTGAGGCCTACGAGGAGACCTTCGAACAGGAACTCGAGGTCCAGCCGGGCGAGGAGTGCGTCGTCAGCGTGAAGTCGCTCTCCGGGGACATCGAGGTCGAGACGTGGGAGCGAGATGCGGTCAGGGTCGTCGCCACCAAGAAGGTCTGGGCCCACACCCGGGGCGACGCCCGTGAGAGGGCCGGGGACTACGTCATCTACGCCGAGCGTGAGGGCCGGGAGGTCCGTATCGGGGCCGAGCTGGCCGAGGACGCGCCCGGCTGGTTGCCGGCGAGGTGCACCATCGACTACGACATCAAGGTCCCGGAGGGCGTGAAGGTCGAGGCCGTGCTCACCAACGGCGACCTGAGCGTGGCCGGGGTCCGGCACGGCGTCAGGCTGAGGAGCACGAACGGGGAGGTCCGGGTCAGGAACGTCTCGGGTCCGGTGGACGTGACAAGCACCAACGGGGACATCTCCCTGCGCCACATAGAGGCCCGCTACCTGCTCGTCAAGAGTGTCAACGGCGATGTGACCGTGGACCTGGTCGGGCTCGGCCCGGGCGACCACGACGTCACCACCATCCACGGCGACATCGACATCCTGCTCGGTCCCGAGGAGGAGGTCGACCTCCAGGCCTCGACCATGCACGGCGACATCAGCCTCGGCCTGCCGGGCGCCGTGGCCAGCCGGACGGCCACGCGGCTCCGGGCGCGGTTGGGCCGTCGGGCCGAGGGGGAGCGGGCGGACCGGAAGGACAGGGCCGGGTCGGCCGGAGAGGTCCCGGAGCTGAGCGTCCGGGCCGTCTTCGGCGACATATGCCTTAGAGCGCGCGAGGAGGGGTAGGACCGGTGAAGGGCGAGGCCGTCGTCGAGTGGAGGCGGGAGTTCGAGGGTCCGGTGGAACTGACGGTGGACCAACGCGTCCCCGGGGCCGTCACGGTCGTGGGGTCCGACGGGAACGAGGTCGAGGTCCGGGCCTTGAAGGCGCTCAAGGGGGCACGCGCCCCCGCGGCGGCGAGGAGGCTTCTCGAATCGACCGGGGTGCGGGTCGAGGGTGACAGGGACCGGGTGCTCATCGAGACGGACGCTCCCCGGTCTTGGTTCGGGATGTCGTCTTCACGGGTCCGCGTGGACCTCGACATCAAGGTCCCCAAGGGCAGCCGGGTCTCGGTCGACAGCGGGAGCGGCCCGGTCAGGGTCGAGGACACACGCGGGCCCGTGCGGGTCGACACCGGGAGCGGGGGCGTCCTGGTCACCGGAACCAACGGGACCGTCGACGTGGACTCAGGCAGCGGGTCGGTGACGGTCGAGGACGCCAAGGGAGCTCTGAGAATCGACCTGGGGAGCGGTGCAGTGAGTGTCCGTGGGGTGCGCGGGAGCGTGGAGGCCGACGGTTCCAGCGGACCGGTGCGCGTGGCCGACGTCGTGGGCCAGGTGACGGTCGACACGGGGGCCGGCCCGGTCGAGGTGGACCGTGTCATCGGAGACATCTTCGTCGACACGGGGAGCGGTTCCGTCCGCATCACGGGGGCCAAGGGCAGGCAGATTTCTGTCGACACCGGGAGCGGGAGCATCGAGGCCGACTTCGACGTGCATCCTTCCGGAAGGTACACTTTCGACACCGGGAGCGGGCGGATATCCCTCACTGTGCCCGACACGGCGTCCTTCACGCTGGAGGTGGAGACGGGCGTCGGTGGGGTGGACTGCTCCCTTCCTCTCGAGGTCAGCCACCTCAGCCGTACGCGGCTCGAGGGGACCCTCGGCGACGGCAGGGCGCTGATAAGGGCTGACACGTCGAGCGGCCGGGTGACCGTCCGGGGGCGGCCCGGGACTCCGGGCTTCGGGCGGCGCGTCCCGGAGGGCGGGGTCTCGCGGGAGCACCGCGACCTCATCCTGAAGATGGTCGAGGAAGGGCGGATAACGGCGGACCAGGGGAACGAACTGCTTGAGGCTCTCTCCGGCGGCCCTCCGGACGGGGAGTCGGAGGCGGCGGGTGCTCCTCCCGAAGGGACGGTCGGCCCGGCGGGCACCGCCTCGAGGGAGGAGGACGAGGCGCGCCCCGCCGGCACGGCTCCGGAACGGGAAGAGGGAGCCGGGGAGGACGGCCTTCCGCCCGCGGCGAAGTCTGGACCGGCAGTCTCCCACCGAGGAGGGATGTCTTTGGTGAGCGGTGACAGGCCCGACTTCAAGGCTCTTTCAAGGCAGATTCTCGATTGGATGTTCCGGACGAACCCCGTCGAGGCCACCCTGCTGGGGGTGCACGATTACGACGACCGTCTGGGGGAGTTCAGCCGGGAGGCCATCGAGGAGAGGCACGCGCAGGCGAAGGAGTTCCTGGAGGCGGTGAGACGGGTCGACCCGGAAGGCCTCGACCCGGACGACCGCATCGACCGGGAGCTTGTCGAGAGGAAGCTCGAGGAGACGATAAGGCTTCACGAGGACGTCCGGGAGTGGCGGAGGAACCCGTACTACGCGGACCTGCCCACGGTGGGCGTGTACATCCTCATAAGCCGCGATTTCGCCCCGGTCGACGAGAGGCTCGAGGCGGTTCTGGGGCGCCTCAAGGAGACGCCGCGGGTCCTGGCCGAAGGCAAGGCCAACGTCACCGAGCCTGTCCGGGTGTGGGTGGAGACGGCCCGCGAGAGCACGCGAGGCAGCTTGATGTTCCTCAAGACCCTTGTGCCCGCGTTCGCGGCCCGGGCCTCCTCGGACAGCCTCCGGCGTGAGGTCGAGGAGGCCAACGAGAAGGCCGTCGCGGCGGTGGAGGACTACCTCAAGCACCTCGAAGAGCTCCTGCCGGAGTCCCGCCCCGAGTTCGGCGTGGGGCGCGAGGTGTTCGATTTCCTGCTCAGGCGCAGGCACTACCTCGACTATGACGCGGACAGCCTCTACGCCAAGGGCCAGGAGCTCTTCGACGAGACGGTCAGGCAGATGGAGAAGACGGCCCGGGAGATCGATCCCGACCGCACCTGGGAGGACATCGTGGAGGAGCTCAAGGGCAGACATCCCCGGCCCGGAGAGCTGCTCGACGCCTACCGCGGGGCCATGGCCGACGCCAGGCGCTTCGTCGTGGAGCACGGGATTGTAGACCTGCCGCCCGGCGAGGAGCTTCTTGTCGAGGAGACGCCGCCGTTCGCCCGCCCCGTCATCCCCTACGCCGCGTACCTGCCGCCGGCGCCCTTCGAGACCAAACAGCTCGGGCGGTTCTGGGTCACGCCCGTGGATGAGGCGGCTCCCGAGGAGGTCCAGAGGCGGCAGCTCCGCGACCACAACACCTACGGCATACCGGTGACAGCCCTCCACGAGGCCTATCCGGGCCATCACCTCCAGCTCTGCTGGTCCAACCGGCACCGGAGCGACCTCCGGAAGCTGTCCAACAGCACCCTGTTCGCCGAGGGCTGGGCCTTCTACTGCGAGGAGCTGATGGAGGACCTGGGCTTCATCGCCGGTCCCGAGTACCGGCTCATCCGGCTCAAAGACCAGTTGTGGCGGGCCGGGCGGATCATCCTCGACGCGGCCCTGCACACGAGGGGGATGACCGTGGACGAGGCCGTGGACTTCTTCGTGACCAAGGTCCACATGGAGCGTCCGAACGCCCTGGCGGAAGTCAGGCGCTACACCGTCACGCCGACCCAGCCGATGAGCTACCTCATCGGCAAGCTGGAAATCCTCAAGCTCGTCGAGGAGTACAAGGCCCGGAAAGGTCCCGACTTCGACATGCGCACGTTCCACAACGAGCTCTTGAGCCACGGGACGATTCCGCCGGCCGTGGTGAGGCGGGTCATCCTCGGGTAGTCCACGGGCGGCCTCCGGCCGCCGGGACGGGGAGACGGCCCAGGTGGAGCAAGAGAAGCTGGCCATCCTGAAGATGATCGAGAAGGGCCGCGTGACGGCCGAGGAGGGACTCAGGCTCCTCGAGGTGCTGGAGGCCCCGGAGCGGCCGTCACCGCCCCGTGAGCCGCGGCGCCTCCGGCTCACGGTCACCGAGCTCAGGACGGGCCGGCGGCGCGTCCACCTCAACGTGCCGGTGAGCCTGGTGGACCTGGGCCTGCGGCTGGCCGCAAGGACGGCGAACCGGTTCGTGCGGGTGGGCGAACACGAGATCGACCCGGAAGCCGTCGCCGCGGCCATCCGGGAGGGTGGCGTGGGCCGGATCCTGGACCTCACCGACGAGGTCGAGAACGTCAGGGTCGAGGTCTTCCTTGAGTAGGCGGGTGACGGGGGGGAGAGGTCCCGGGTCCGCGGCCGGGGTGCGGCTCGTGGCTTTCGACCTGGACGGGACCTTGATAGGCCCGGACCTGGAACTCCATGACGAGGTCGTGGAGGCTGTGGCCGCCCTCAGGAAGAGGGGGGTCACGGTGGTCATCGTCACCGGTCGCATGCATCGGTCGGCGGAGGCCTACGCGCGGCGTCTGGGGCTCGACGGGCTTCCCCTCGTGAGCTTCAACGGGGCCATGGTCCGGGTCGTCGGCCGGGACGAGACATGGTGGCACAGGCCCATCGCGGCGGTGCAGGCCGTGAGGGTCCTGGACTTCCTGGGCGGGCGCGGCCTGGAGCCCTTGGTCTTCGTCGGCGACCGTCTGTACGCCGGAGCCCCCGACCCGGGCCGGGACCTCCTCTACGCCCGCATCTCAGGGGCGAAGCCCGAGCATGTCGGCGACCTCCGGGCCTACCTTCTCGGACCCCCGCGCCTTGGGCCCACGAAGATGATCCAGGTCGAAGACCCGGGGAGGATGCCCGGACTGTACGCCGCGGCGCGGGCCCGCTTCGCAGGGGAGCTCGCCGTGACGACCTCATACCCCTTCTTCCTGGAGTTCATGCATAGCGACGTCGGCAAAGGGCTGGCCCTGGCCCGGGTCTGCCGGCGGCTGGGCGTCCGGCGGCAGGAGGTGGCGGCCTTCGGGGACGGGTTGAACGACCTGGACATGGTCAGGTGGGCCGGTCTCGGTGTGGCCATGGCCGGGGGGCCTCCCGAACTGCTCGAGGCCGCCGACCGGGTGGTGGACGGGCCTCCCGGCCTAGGCGTGGTCCGGTTCATCGAGGAGAACCTCCTTGGAGGGGATGGATAGCAGACCGTGCCCCTGAAGATAGTCGTCGCCCCGGCGTCCTTCAAGGGCAGTCTCACACCTGTCGCGGCGGCCGAGGCCGTCACCCGTGGGCTCAAGCGGGTCCTCCCCTCGGCCGAGGTGGCCGCCGTTCCCGTCGCGGACGGGGGCGAAGGCACGGTCGAGGTCCTTCGCCTGGCCCTCGGCGGCCGGACGAGGGCGGCCCTGGTGACGGGCCCGCTCGGCTCGGAGACGGTCTCTGCGGCCTGGGCCGTCCTCGACGGCGGCCGCACGGCTGTCATCGAGATGGCCGCCGCGTCGGGCCTGCCGCTGGTTCCCCCGCAGCGCCGGGACCCCATGGTCACCACGACCGCCGGGACGGGGGAGCTCATCAGGGAGGCCCTCGAGGCCGGCTGTCCGCACATCCTGGTAGGCCTCGGGGGGAGCGCCACCGTCGACGGAGGACTGGGGGCGATGCGGGCCCTCGGGGCCGCCCTCTTGGATGCCGAGGGGCGACCGGTCCCCCCCGGGGGGCGGGGCCTTCTGGAGCTGGCCCGTGTCGATGTCTCCGGCCTCGACCGCCGGCTGGCCCGGGTGAAGATCACCGCGCTGTGTGACGTGGACAATCCTCTGCTCGGTCCGGACGGTGCGGCGCGGGTCTTCGGACCCCAGAAAGGCGCGGACGAGTCGGCCGTCGACCTTCTCGAGCGGGGCCTGGAGAACCTTGTGCGCGTGGTCCGCCGCGACCTCCGCCTCGGCTGGGACCCGGGTTCGCTCCCGGGTGGCGGGGCGGCCGGCGGCCTGGGCGCCGCCCTGGCGGCCTTCCTGGGAGCGGAGCTGGTCTCGGGAATCGATTTCGTCATGAAGGCTGTGGGGCTGGCGGAGAGGATCGCCTGGTCGGACCTTGTCGTCACGGGGGAAGGACAGCTCGACGGCCAGAGCCGGCGGGGCAAGGCGTGCGCCGGCGTGGCGCGTGAGGCGCGCCGGACCGGACGCCCGGTCGTGGTCCTGACCGGCTCGGTCCGAGGCGAGGACGAGGCTGTTGCCGCCCTCGGGCTGGACGCCGTCCTCCCGGTCGTTCCCGGCCCGATGAGCCTGGTCCAGGCCATGGACAGAGCCGCCGTGCATGTGGAGGCCGCCGCGGCGAGGCTGGCCCGGCTCCTGGTGGTCGGGAGCCGTCTCGGCCGCGGGGGCGGGCCCGGCTCGGGTCCGTTCTAACCACCGCTTCCGAGGACGGTGCCTACAGCCCAGGTCAGGGCCTGAGCGAACAGGAAGGCCCAGAGGAACGGGGCGAAGCCCCGGTAGGGCCAGAGAAGTCGCGACCTGCCGCGGCCCGGCCGGGATTCGAGACGGCTGCCGGCCCGCGAGCGCAGGGCTTCGGTGAGCCCGCCCAGGTACAGGGGCAGACCCACCGTCAGCCGCAGGACGGTCGCGAGGGTCCTCGTCCTGCGCCGGTAGGGGGCTGACACGGCGGCGGCAAGGAAGAACCAGACGAGTCCGGCCAGGGTCCAGGTCCAGGCGCCGGGTCCGAAGGACAGGGTCAAGGGCCTTGTTCCTCCTCTCCTCCAGGGGCCGCCCCGGCGAGGGTGAAGAAGAGGTGGAGGAAGCCCGCGAGGTGCCTGACCGCGGCCGGTACGAGCCGGGCGGCGGCCGGGGAGAAGTGCTCCTTGTATCCGGGGTGGCGGCAGGCGTCGAGGTGGCGGTCGTACCACGGCAGGGCCTCGTGGGCGGCCAGGTCGACCCAGTCCCGGACATTCCGCCAGTCGAGGACGTGGGGGACGCCGTGCCGGTCCCCTTCCGGTCGGTAGACGGCCTGCCAGCGGTAGGCCCCGCCCGAGGAGGGGGCGAACTCGCGCCATCGTCCGCCCTCCTCGAGCCAGGCCTCGTAGTCCCCGTGGCCGCATCCGGCGACCCCCGCCGCGTGATGAGGCACCCAGCAGTCGGCCAGGAGGTGGGCGGCGCGTCCGAGCTCGTAGGCCGCCGCGGCCCGGCCGGGCCCCGGGGCCGTGACCCGTGCGCCGGCCGGCCCCGCGGTGCCGGAAGCCTCCTCTTGCCAGAGCCTGAGGGCGTCCTTCACCAGGTCCTCGACGGCCGTGGCGGCCGAGAGGCACACACCGCCGTAGCCGCGGTGGGACCATGGATGGTGGAAATGGTAGAGGTGGAGGACATAGCCGCCCGAGGCGGGGTAGTCGGCGTCCACCGTGCCCTGGAGCAAGTGTTCGCCGAGCGAGGCGGGAG
>ENA-OSAE01000430-OSAE01000430.1-marine-sediment-metagenome-genome-assembly--contig:-NODE-430-length-16580-cov-24.575189_pt1 | contig 16580 bp, 13 predicted proteins | sample MGYA00237870_ERZ529317 | MGnify/ENA primary metagenome ERZ529317 (study PRJEB26369, sample SAMN03142812) | marine sediment metagenome | biome: marine; feature: borehole; material: sediment... | reverse complement strand
CCCGGAAACCATTGAGTTTTCGGGATTTTTCAAGGTTCAGGTCTCAAACTTGGGTTTGAAATACGCCTTGGTCCACAACTTGATTTTGGACAAAGGCCTTTCCAAAGGTGAAAATCACCTGAGCCCGCCGCCATTCTTTAAGGTACATAAGTTATGCCGCCCCAAAAACTCGGCGGCAGCACGAGACGAATATGAAATCTCAAAGCTGCTCTCAAGCGCATCTTAACTAAATTCACTGCTCAATAAGCAAACTGAAACAAATAGTGAAAATCTACCCCGTTTCTACAGATGCAAATTACTCTAGGTAATCTTTCAATTTCTTGCTCCGGCTGGGGTGCCTTAGTTTGCGTAATGCCTTTGCTTCAATCTGCCGGATCCTTTCTCTGGTAACTCCGAAAACCTTGCCAACCTCTTCAAGGGTTCTGGCCCGGCCGTCATCCAGGCCAAAACGCAGGCGCAGAACCTTCTGCTCGCGGTCGGTAAGTGTTTCCAGGACGTCCTTTAACTGCTCCTTCAGGAGAAGGAAAGAGGCGGCATCGGCTGGAGCCACCGCGTCCTCATCTTCAATAAAGTCGCCCAGGTGGCTGTCTTCCTCCTCGCCGATGGGGGTTTCCAAAGAGACCGGTTCCTGAGCGATCTTCATAATCTCTCTGACACGGTCCTCGTCGATTCCCATCTCCTCGGCTATTTCCTCGGGCAGTGGTTCACGGCCCAACTCCTGGAGAAGCTGGCGGGAGACACGAATCAACTTGTTAATGGTCTCTACCATGTGAACTGGGATTCGAATCGTCCTGGCCTGGTCGGCAATCGCCCGGGTAATCGCCTGCCGGATCCACCAGGTAGCATAAGTGCTGAACTTGTATCCTTTTCGGTAATCAAATTTCTCTACTGCCTTAATAAGGCCCAGGTTTCCTTCCTGGATCAGGTCCAGAAAAAGCATGCCCCGCCCCACGTACCGCTTGGCAACACTTACCACCAACCGCAGGTTGGCTTCGGCTAGGCGACGTTTAGCCTCCTGGTCTCCTTTTTCAATCCTTTTGGCCAGTTCAACCTCTTCTTCTGCCGTCAAAAGCGGAACCTTGCCGATCTCCTTCAGGTACATTCGAACCGGGTCATCAATGGCAACACCCTCGGGAACACTGAGGTCAACCTCGTTTTCCTCAGGCGCGGAAGAACCCAGCGAATCGGCTTCCCCGTCTGCTTCGTCGCTGACGACCTTAATCCCCTGGGCAGCAAGGTTTTCATAAATATCATCAATCTGCTCAGGGGTCAGCTCTTCGTGCTGTAGTTTATCCATTATTTCATTGTAGGTAATAGAGCCCCTTCTCTTGGCTTCATCGATAAGCTGTTTTACGCTTTCATTTTCGATTGCCTGTTTGGTCTCCTTCACTGGTTCTCCCCCCTTTCCCGAGGCTGTTTTCCCTCCGCAGCAACTCACCCCTAAATATGACTACCGCGAAAATAAAGTGCCACCAGGCATTTTCATCCTTTTAGTGGTGCCACCGGCAGTAGCGACCGGCATGGGCGAGTACTATGAAAATACCACTGCCCCTCTTCTCCGGGGCGCTCCTCCACGCACCTTTTTTTCCTGGCCCCTCTCTAGATTTTCGCCTCGCCGGTACCGCCGCTTCAGAGGCAGCACGGGAAACGAGTCAACGTTGTCGTTCCATCTCCTCGATACACCGGCTCAATTCCTGATATTCCTCTAACAACTCTTTCTCGATGGGAACGCCTTTTCCCTCCCGTTCAGCTATGATCCTAGTGATTTCAAACCTCCGTTTTTTCATCTTATGCACCTTGATGGTAATGATACAGTCATTGAGCACCTTTTCGCTTTCAAGCCGGTCCAACCCTTCTTCAATCAACAACCGTGAAACCAGGCTCCGCGTTTGTTCATCATCGAAAACAGACAGGACCTGCCTGGTATCAAAACCCTTACCTGCAGCTATACTATCTCTGTAAGCCTTAGCGAGGAGCCCGGCGATTTTCCGGTATGACTCTATCTCAAAACCTTCAAAGCCATCGGGAGACAACCCCACTGCGATCCGCTCGATAATTTCAGGCCGGTTGAGTACTAGTCTTACCAGGGTCTCTTCAGCCTTCTGGACGGCTAAGGGTGTCTTTTCACTAATGGCTGTAAGTGCTGCCATGATTTGTTCGTTCCTATGTTCGTCCCTATTATTCCTTATTTTCCTATTTCTATGCCCTGGCCCCCAGGTACGAGCCCGTCGCTGCCGTTTTCGCTGCCGGTACTTGCCGACCTCGTGGCGAAGTGAGTCCTCCCTGACTCCGAGTTGGTGAGAAAATTTCTCGATATAAGCACTTCTCTCCACCTCGTTTTCAATTTCCGCCAGGGTCGGAACTATCTCCCTGACCACCCTCACTTTTCCTTCCACGGTGGAGGTACCATGCTTCTTCAAGACTCGTCTAAACCTGTACTCGACCAGGGGTAAAGCCCCAGCCAAAAGCCCCTTAAAGGCTTCCGCCCCCGAAGACCGGAGAAAGGAATCAGGGTCCGCATCCACCGGAAGGGTTACCACCCGCACCCTCAACCCCTGTTTAGAGAGAATCTCCAGACCACGCATGGTGGCCGTTGTACCGGCAGCATCAGCATCATAGGATATAACAACCTCCGACGCCAGGGTCGATAATATTCTGGCCTGCTCCAGGGTTAGGGATGTTCCCAGGGATGCAACCACGTTCTTAAACCCGTACTGGTGCCCGGCAATGGCATCCATGTATCCCTCGACCACCAGCACGGTCCCTGTACGCCTGATCTCCTCCCGGGCCAGGTCCAGGGCATACCAGGTCTCTCTCTTGTGGAACAAAGCGGTTTCAGGTGAATTGAGGTACTTAGGGGTTCCATCATTAAGGCTTCTGCCCCCAAACCCGATCACCCGACCCCGCCGGTCCCTGATGGGGAAAATGACCCGGTCGCGGAACCGGTCATAGTAACCAGACCCATCCCTTCTTGGTAATATCAAACCGGCCTGCTCCAGTCTAGCCAGCTCGATGCCCTGCCTGGTAAAGGCTTTCAGCAGTCCATCCCATGACCGCCCAGCATACCCCAGGCGGAACCTCTCCACTGTTTCGGGGTCCAGCCCGCGGTCTTTCAAGTACCTTCGTGCCGGCTCACCAGGCCCCGAACGCAGCAGGTTCTCGAAATAGCGCGCCGCCCCCTCGAGAACCCGGTAGAGTTCTTGTCGCTCCCGGCTCGCCTGCCCGCCCGCTGAACCAGGCTGTGGAAGCTCTATTCCCGCCCGGTCAGCTAAAAACTCCAGGGCCCCCCGAAAATCCAGGCCTTCCTTCTTCATGATAAAGCTGAAAACATCTCCACCTGTCTGGCAGCCGAAGCAGTAAAACATCTGTTTCTCCGGCGAAACAGAAAAAGACGGCGTTTTTTCCGGGTGGAAAGGGCAGAGGCCGAAATAGTTCTTTCCGCTACGCTTGAGTGCGACGTAGTCGGTGATGACCTCCACGATATCATTATACTGCCTGACCCGGTCGACGACTTCCTCTCCTTGAACGGAAGCCACAGATAATCCCCCTGGCTTGGCTCAGATTTGTCTTTAGTCTTTCGGCAACCAGTCTCTTTTTCCTGCCCTTTTCTGAACCCGTTGCCGTCCGGGAGAAACCATGGTGGCGAAATTCCCCCTGATGCCCTTGCCGTCAGCGCCAGCGCAGCAATAACCCATCCCCACGGTCGAGGATGGGCGCAGGTATCACATATTCGTTAAGACCGAGATATTTCCTGCCTAGTTACCGCATTTTTTTGTCAGTCACCAAATTTCTCAGCCATGGTTGTCTGCCACGGAAACGGGATGAAGAATCTGGTATACTGGGCAATGGCATAACGGTCGGTCATTCCTGCTACATAATCACACACACTCCGCCAAAGTTCTTGGCCGGGTAATGGCCCCTGCTCCCCAAAGAGGTGCTGGGGGTGGTCGAGGAAAAAGAAGTAAAGCCTTCGCACCAGTTCCTTGGCCTTATCCTCTTCTACCTTGGCTGCCGAACCAATGTAGACCCGTTCGAACAGGAAGTCCCGCAACTTGCCCATTGCCTTCCAAACCCGTTCACTCATGGTAATTTCAGGCCTGTCCCTGCTGTTTTCGATCAGATCAATCACCATGGTGTGAATCCGGTCTGAGTGTCTCTCACCGAGCACCTGGATGCAGTCCCCCGGCAAGTCCTTCTCTCGAATGATCCCAGCCCGGAGGGCATCATCAATATCATGGTTTATATAGGCAACCCTGTCGGCAATCCTCACGATCTGACCTTCGAGGGTCAAAGGTTTACTAGGTCCAGTATGGTTGAGGATCCCATCCCGAACTTCAAAGGTCAGGTTTAATCCTGCGGGTGGCTCCAGAACGTCAACCACCCTCAGGCTCTGCTGGTTGTGCTCAAATCCTTCCGGACAGATCTCGCGGAGGACTTCCTCCCCGGCATGCCCAAATGGGGTATGACCCAGGTCATGACCCAAGGCAATGGCTTCCGTCAGGTCCTCGTTCAAGCGGAGGGCCTTGGCCACCGTCCGGGCAATTTGGGAAACCTCCAGGGTATGGGTAAGGCGGGTGCGAAAATGGTCCCCAGCCGGGGCCACGAAAACCTGGGTCTTATCCTTCAACCGCCGGAAAGCCTTGGAATGAATAATCCGGTCCCGGTCGCGCTGAAACTCAGGCCGCACCAGACACGGCTCTTCCGGCCTCACCCGGCCCCGGCTCTCAGCACTCCTGGCCGCATATGGCGAGAGGTACTCTCTTTCCTGTTCCTCGGCCATTTCACGGAGATTCATGACCATACTCCCTGTTCCTCTGAACTTCACTACCAACCCCGAGCTTACTCTCCCTGTAAGATCCAGCCAACCACAGAAATCCAGGCCAGCGAGGAGCACCGAGGGGTTCAGAGGGGTACGAAACCTAACCCGGGGCCTTTGCCCCGGGGGCTAACCCGGGGCCTTTGCCCCGGGGGCTAACCCGGGGCAACCCGCGGGTTGATCCCTTCTCTTCTTCCCTTACGAAATGGTTTTTGCGTCCCTCTTTTTCTCCCCGTGCCTGATCTTGGCTTGGGCAGCTGCCAGCCGGGCGACCGGGACCCGGTAAGGGGAACAGCTGACATAATCCAGGCCAGTACGGTGGCAGAAATCAATGGACTCAGGGTCACCGCCGTGTTCGCCGCAAATACCGATCTTGAGGTCAGGATTGGCTTGACGTCCCAGCTCGACACTCATCTCGATGAGTTTACCAACCCCATCCTCATCCAATACAGCAAACGGGTTCTCCGGGAGAACCTTTTGCTCCAGGTAGTGACGCAGGAATTTCCCCTCGGCATCGTCCCGGCTGAAGCCGAAAACAGTCTGGGTCAAATCGTTGGTTCCGAAGGAGAAGAAGTCAGCATGCCGGGCCACCTCGTCGGCAGTCAACGCTGACCGCGGCACCTCGATCATCGTCCCAACCTCGTACTCAAACTCCACCCCGGTTTCCTCCTGAACCCTCCGCGCCGTCTCTTCCACCTTTTCCCTCAGGATTTCCAGTTCCCGGGCGTGACCCACCAGCGGGATCATTACTTCTGGGCGCGGGGAGTAGCCGTCCTGAACCAGCCGCACTACCGCCCGGAAAATGGCTTCGGCCTGCATCTCGTAGATCTCCGGGTACACGATCCCGACCCGGCACCCCCGCTGGCCAAGCATGGGGTTAAACTCTTCTAGAGCCCTGGCCTTCTCCAGCATTTTCTCCTTGTCCGCGATTTCTTCACTGGGACCCCCCTTGGCCTTCAGTTCTGCTATTTCTGCGGCCAGGGCGTTGGTATCGGGTAGGAACTCGTGCAGCGGCGGGTCAAGGAGACGAATGGTGACCGGGTAGCCCTCCATGGCCTTCAGAATCCCTTCAAAGTCACCCTGCTGCATGGGCAGCAACTGGTCCAGGGCCGCCCGTCTCTCCTCGGTTGTTGTAGCCATGATCATTTGCTGGACCACCGGTAACCGGTCCTGTTCCATGAACATATGCTCGGTCCGGCAAAGGCCGATTCCAACCGCCCCGAACTCCCGTGCCTTGGCGGCATCCTGCGGGGTATCCGCATTGGCTTCCACCCCAAGGTCACTAACCTCATCGGCCCATTCCAAGAGGGTCCCGAATTCACCGCCCAGTTCGGGCTCGACCGTAGGCACCTCTCCGGCTATCACCCGGCCTGTGGCCCCATCTATAGAAATGAAGTCCCCTTCCTTGAACTCCCGGTCTCCTACCCAGAACCGCCTGCTCTTCAAGTCGATCCGGATTTCCTCACAGCCAACGACACAGGGTTTGCCCATCTGCCGGGCCACAATGGCCGCATGGCAGGTCATCCCACCGCGGCTGGTCAAAATACCCTGGGCGGGCACGATACCATGGATGTCGTCGGGGGTTGTCTGGGGCCGAACCAGGATCACCTTCTCACCCCGGTTTCCATGCTCTTCCGCCAGGTCAGCATCAAAGACAATCTTACCCGACGCCGCCCCTGGAGAAGCTGGAAGCCCGGTAGCAACCACGTCAATTTCCGCCTTGGGGTCAATGCAGGGGTGCAGAAGGGTGGCAATCTGGTCAGGTTCAACTCGCATCAAGGCCGTTTCCCGGGAAATAAGACCTTCCTTCACCATTTCGACCGCAATCCGGACCGCAGCCGCCGCCGTCCGTTTCCCAGCCCGGGTTTGAAGCACGTACAGTTTCCCCTTCTCTACCGTAAACTCGATATCTTGCATATCCCGGTAGTGCTTTTCCAGGGTTTCACACACACCCATCAGTTGGTGGTACACCTCAGGGAGTTCTTCGGCTAGAAGCTGGATGGGCTGGGGGGTCCGAATACCAGCCACCACGTCTTCCCCTTGAGCATTGGTAAGGTACTCGCCGTAGATGGACTTTTCGCCTGTGGCAGGACTCCTGGTAAACAAAACCCCGGTGCCGGAGTTGTCCCCCATGTTACCAAAAACCATGGTTTGCACGTTAACGGCAGTGCCAAGGTCATCCGGGATCTTGTTGATGCGCCGGTAAACGATGGCCCGCTGATTATGCCAGGAATCAAAGACCGCCCTGACGGCCAGCATCAGCTGCTCTTTGGGGTCCTGGGGAAAATCAATCCCGGCCTTATCCCTGACCAGGGCCTTGTACCTTTCCACCAGGTTCTCCAGGGCCTCGGCACTGATTTCGTGGTCATACTTGGCCCCGAGCTCTTTCCTGGTCTCAGTCAAGAGGTCTTCGAAATCATCGTGCTCCATCTTCAGGACCACGTTGCCGAACATCTGGATAAAACGGCGGTAGCAGTCATAGGCAAATCTCTGGTCTCCGGTGGCTTCTGCCAGGCCCAGAACGGTTTCGTCATTAAGCCCAAGGTTCAAAATGGTATCCATCATTCCAGGCATGGAGAACACGGCCCCCGACCGTACCGACACCAGCAGGGGGTTCTCCCGTGAACCCAGTGCCTTGCCGGTTTGCTGCTCAAGGTCCGCAAGCCCGGCTTCGATCTCTTCCTCAAGACCGGGCGGCATCGACCTTTCGTTTTCGTAGTACTCGTTACATACTGCGGTGGTGATGGTAAAACCGGGGGGGACCGGGAGACCGATATAGGTCATTTCGGCCAGGTTGGCTCCTTTACCCCCCAGGAGGTTCTTCATCTCCGCACGGCCTTCCCGAAAAAGGTAAACACGTTTTGCAGAAACCATTCTTAAACCCTCCTAATCTTCTATCGTATTTTGGTAGGACCTCAACAGTTACTTATCCCTCTTACTTGCCTCACCCCGAGAACTTTCCATGCTGTTTCTACCTTTTCCATCGGACAGCTCAGAAGATCAAGGTTTAACCATCTGCTTCCCAGACCTTTACCGTCATCATACTGACCGCAAGCTCCGGAGCGTCAACCCGGCACGGACAGTATTCATCCAGCTGCTACCGCTACCTTGCTCCATTTAGGGTGCCGGCCCAGGTCCACCAGCAGAACCCCCGGTAGGAGGCCACTGGTGTCAACGGTGGGGTCCATAGCGGAGAGCTCGGCCGCGTCTCTGCTTTAGTATTACGATACCACCCCGGGGTGTTCCTGCCCCTCCACTCAGCCGCCCAACGGGCCTGGTTTGCCATCCACAGCCGCGGCATGGAACTAGTCGTAAACAATCTCTGAAAGGTCCGCTGCCCGGGTCATCAAGTCTGCGATGGACTTCAACAGGGCGAGCCGGTTGTGGCGAAGGGCTTCGTCCTTATCCATCACCAGCACCTCGTCCAGGAAGACATCCAGCGGTGCCCTTATACCGGCTACCGTGATGAAGTAGCCGCGGTAGTCACCCTGGGCCAGTTGACTCGAAGCCTTTTCTTCAGTTTCCCGCAAGGACCGGTAAAGGTCCTTTTCCGCTGGTTCGGTAAGAAGTTCCCGGTGCACCTCACTCCTTTCCGCCTTTTGCCCCAGGTTCCTAGCCCGCCTGAAAGCCGTCATCAGGTCATGGTAGGTTTTCTCCGACCGTAACCGGTCCAGTTCTCTGGCCCGGCGGAAGGTATCTACCACATGGTCAAACCCGGCGGCAATCACCGCCTCGATGGTGTCGTAGCGGATCCCTTCTCCATCCAGAAGCCCCGTGAGTCGCCCCTTGAAAACTTCCAGGATCCCATCCTTGATTTCATCCCGGGACCCCTGGTCAAGTTCCAGGTCATACCCGTCGATGGTGTGTTCGACAAGCTTGGATAAGGACAGGCCCAGTCCCGAATTCAGGAGAATTCTCACCACCCCCAGGGCCTGGCGGCGCAGGCCGTAGGGGTCCTGGGAGCCCGTGGGCTGGATGCCCAGGCTCAGACAACCTACGATATTATCCAGTTTATCGGCTAGGCTGAGAACCGTTCCTACCATCGTCTGGGGGAGGTGGTCACCTGCATGACGCGGCAGGTAATGTTCATAGATCGCCCGGGCGACCACTCCTTCTTCACCATCCAGGAGAGCATACTCCCGGCCCATGACCCCCTGCAGTTCCGGGAATTCACCTACCATATTGGTGGTCAGGTCAGACTTACAGAGAAAGGCGGCCCTCTCCACTGAATCCGCCAGGTCCTTACCCAGGTCCAGGGTCCCGGCGATGATCCGGCTCAACCGCTGCAGCCTCTGCACTTTGTCAAACAGTGTGCCCAGGCGTTCCTGGAAGACAATCTCCTTCAGTTTTTCCACCCGTTCTTCCAGGCTTATCTTTTGGTCCTCCCGGAAGAAGAACATGGCATCTGCCAGCCGGGCCCGGAGCACTTTCTCGTTCCCAGCCCGGATGATATCAATGTTCTCCGAGGTACCGTTCCGAACGGCAATGAAAACCGGCCGCAACCTATACCGAGGGCTTTCAGGCTCGGTGACAGGGAAATACCGCTGGTGCTCCTTCATACTGGTAACCAAAACCTCTGGCGGCAGGTTCAAGTACTCGGGTGGGAAATGCCCGGCAAAAACTGTCGGGTATTCCACCAGGTAGGTAACCTCTTCCAGCAGGTCAGGGTCCTGGACCATTTCTCCGCCCTGCTCCCTGGCCAGCATCAAGGCCTGCTCCTCTATGGAGCGCCGCCTCTCATCCTGGGAGACAATTACATAACCCTCCTCCTTGAGCCGCTGAAAGTATTCCTGGGCATCCTTTAACTCGATGGGCCCGGAACCGAGAAAACGGTGTCCAAAACTCACCCTGCCTGACCTGATCCCGGCCAGTTCAAAGGGAACAACCTCTGCACCCAGAAGGGAAAGGATCCAGTGAATGGGACGGGCGAAGCGCAGGTCACCCTCTCCCCACCGCATTGAATTCGGGAAATCCAGGGACCGGACAAGGCCAGGCAAAAACTCCGCCAGGACCTCAACCGACGGCCTCCCGGCCGCGCGCCGCTGGGCAAAGACGTATTTTCCCCCGTCGGTCTCCTTCACCACGAGGTCGTCGACCTCTACCCCCTGGCTCCGGGCAAAACCCAAGGCCGCCCTGGTGGGCTGACCGTCCTCGTCAAAGGCCACCGCCGCCGAAGGACCCCGGACCTCCTCGGTCAAGTCATCCTGGGCCTCAGGGATTCCCGTCCCGTAGAGAACCAGGCGGCGGGGGGTACCAAAGGTTTCAAGCTTCGTAAAAGAGAGCCGGTTTGCGCGTAAACCCTCAACTGCCTTCTCCCGAAGTTGTTTCAGCGCGTCCGGCATGAACTTTGCCGGGATTTCCTCTGTTCCGATTTCCATTACCAGCGTCTTTTTCAACAGTTCCCTCTCCTTCCCGGCTCGAGAAGCGGAAAGCCCAGCTTTTCCCGTTGAGCCACGTACTCCTCTGCCGTCCGCCGTGCCAGCTTCCGGACCCGCGCAATAAACCCGGTCCGCTCGGTAACACTAATGGCCCCGCGTGCCTCAAGAAGGTTAAAGGTATGGGAGCATTTCAGGACATAGTCATACGCCGGAAGAACCAGGCCCTTCTCCATCAACCTGAGGGCTTCCTTTTCGTAGATATCGAAAAGGTTAAAAAGCATCTCCGGGTCGGAATCCTCAAAACTGTACCGGGAATGCTCTTCCTCTGCCCGGCGGAAAACCTCCCCGTAGGTGATGCTGCCGACCCACTTGACATCAAAGACATTGTCCACATCCTGGATATAACTGGCCAGCCTCTCCAGACCATAGGTTATCTCCACCGACACCGGTTTGCAGTCCATGCCGCCAACCTGCTGGAAGTACGTAAACTGGGTGATCTCCATCCCGTCCAGCCAGACCTCCCAGCCCAATCCCCAGGCACCAAGGGTAGGGGATTCCCAGTTGTCCTCAACAAAACGGATGTCGTGGCGCGCTGGGTCGATACCCAGTGCTCGCAGGCTGTCAAGGTAAAGGTCCTGGATCTCCAGTGGGGAGGGTTTCATGACCACCTGGTACTGAAAATGCTGGTACAGGCGGTTCGGATTCTCTCCATACCGCCCGTCAGTAGGCCGCCTTGACGGTTCCACGTAAGCCACATTCCAAGGCTCGGGCCCTAATGCCCGCAGGAATGTAGCGGGATTCATCGTCCCGGCCCCCTTTTCCACGTCGTAGGGCTGCATGATCATGCACCCCTTACCCCCCCAGTATTTCTCCAAAGCCATAATAATCTCCTGAAAACTCATTGACCGTTGGCTCAAGGGATTCCCTCCTTCCCGGTGACCGGCCGGTTGGCAGCAGAATAAAAAAACCCGTCCGCGACAGCTCGCGTTACTGCCAGGGACGGGAGACTCTCCCGTGGTTCCACCCTGATTGGCCGTACTATCCTCACCCCGATCCGGGGCTTTCCGGCCGGCCCCTTTCTACCAATCTACCAGGCTCTCCTGAGCTGTCAGCAGTTTTGCCGTGTTTCATGCAGTGAATCCTAGTGCTCGCAACCGGCAGTATCCTCTTCGTTTTCAGGTTTGACCCTCTCCACCTCGATGGTACAGCGTGTAACCATCGCGGCAATAACACCCAGGGCCGCCAGGGAGGGCAGGAGCAGGGCCCCAATGGCACCCAGAGTCACGGGGATCTCCAGCAGGATCTTGTCATCGTGGCGGACCTTGATCCGGGTTACATTCCCTTCCCGGATCAGCTCCTTGACCCTTTCCACCAGTTCATGGCCTTGAACCTGGAACCGTTCCCGCCAGCCATGTCCCTTCTCTTCCAAAAGGATCAGGGCTTCAACCACGTCTCCGTCGGTCTTTTCCAGGACTTCCTTGGCTTTCCGGTAGGTGACCCCGGTTCTTTCCCGAATCAGGTCGACCTTCTCCAGCGTGACGCTCATGCCATTCCCCCCTAAAGTTCTTTACAGACCAGAGCCCCATGCCACCTCCACGCCGGTTCCAACGTGCCCCTGTTCAGTTCGCCCGGACCATATCAAGAAAGGCCCATGACTTGAGTGGTTTCTCGAGAAGATAGGTTATGTAAGTCCTGGTAACAAACTCCATCTCCCGGTTTATCGTGGCGCCTGGTTTCACTGCCCTGGCGCCATGGAACCTGCTTTCGTCGAGCTTCCTCATGGCCTGGACTGTACCGGGGGCTACCTTCACCACTTCAGTAGCACCAGGTACCTGTTCACGACACCGGCGGCAAACCATCCCGCCAAGGGCCGGGCTGAAGAAGCTGACCTCAGGGTTGCTGCAGGAGACACAGTTTCTCAGGTGAGGTCGGTAACCCAGCAGAGTCAGTAACTTCAGCTCAAAGAACCGAACAATGGTTTCGTGGTTGCCCGGGTCGTCCTCACCCAGAAGATGAAGAACACCCAGAAGCAAGAGAAAAAGGGGTTCGTTCGGTTCCTTTGCCTCGACCATCTCGCCCGTGAGTTCCATCACGTATGAAGCATATGCCATCCTGGCCAGGTCTTCCCTCAACCCCCGGAAGGACTCCCGGATCTCGGCCTGGCTGATGGCATCAAGGTTTTTCCCCTCGCTGAGCAAGAACTCGCCGTAGGTGAAGAGCTGGGTACCGCTCGAGAGGCGGTTGCGGGGGCGGCGCGAACCCCTGGCCACCGCACGGACCTTGCCCTGGTCCCGGCAGTACAGGGTTACGATTTTATCCGCTTCACCCAGTTCCCTGGTCTTCAAAACAATCCCTTCAACCCTGTAAAGAGCCATCCAAAAGTGCCCCCTCCCCCTCTGGGTTGGGCCCAGAAAAACTTCTTCAGGCCGGCATGAGCCCAGCAGCATACATCAGACGGGTTCGATCCTAGGATTTCCCACGAAGAAAAAGAATAGTATCTCTTTACAGTTCACCGTAACCGAGGTTTTGAAGGCTGCCTTCCCGGTTGCGCCAGTCTTCCTTGACCTTGACCCAGAGGTCGAGATAGATCTTGCTGCCCAAAAGGCCCTCGATCTCGCCCCTGGCCAGCCGGCCGATTTCCTTGAGCATCCTTCCCTGGCGACCGATGAGGATCCCTTTCTGGGACTCCTTTTCAACGTAGAGACTCGCCCGGACGTATACCAGATTATTCTCCCGCGGCTCCATTTCTTCCACGTCGACCGCCACTGAATGGGGGACCTCCTCGCGAGTCAAATGAAGAACCTTCTCCCGGATCAGCTCTCTAATAATGAAGCGCTCGGGACGGTCAGTAACCATGTCGTCAGGGTAATACTTGGGTCCTGGAGGGAGGAGGGATTTGATGGCCGAAAGCAGGTCAGCCAGTCCATCTCCATGCAGGGCCGAAACCGGAAACACCCCTTCGAACTCACCCAGGGCACCGTACTCCCGGCATACCTTCTCCACTTCACCCACAGACACCAGGTCGATCTTGTTGACGGCCAGAAGCACGGGGGTCTTCAGCCCCTTGAGCTCATCCGCAATCAGCCGGTCCCCACGCCCCACCGGTGCTGTACCATCCACCAGGTAGAGAACAATATCCACCTCGTTGAGGCTTTCCCTGGCTGCCCGCACCATTCTCTCCCCCAGGCGGTGCCGGGGCTTGTGCATTCCAGGAGTATCAAGGAAAATGCACTGACAGTCCTCGTTGGTCAGGATACAGGTAATCTTGTTCCTGGTCGTTTGAGGTTTCTCGGAAACAATAAGGACCTTTTGCCCAACCATGCGGTTAATGAGGGTTGATTTGCCAACATTGGCCCTGCCGATGGTGGCAATAAACCCGGAAACAAACCCAGACCCTTCATCAACCAGGTTGCCCATGCTCAACAACCCCCCTCTCACCCCTGGCCTGGTGCCGAACTCAGACACCGTAACGGCGGTGTGCACTTTCCAGGGAAAAGGATTCAGGTAGCAGTTCCCTTAGCACCCGGGTAACCCTCTTCCCTTTCAGGTTGGCCATGTGAATGGTTATTCCCTCGTTGAACTCAGCCAGGACCTGGCGGCACGAACCACAAGGGGCCGGTACCCTTTCTGAGTCGGCCACCACCACCAGCTCCGAAAAATCACGAAAACCCTCGGAAACCGCCTTCCCAACGGCAACCCGCTCCGCACACATGGAAACACCGTAGGCAGCATTCTCAACATTACAGCCTGTAAACACCCTGCCACCGGAGGCACGCAGGGCTGCTCCCACGGCAAATCCGGAATAGGGCGCGTACGCCTTTTTTCGCGCCTCTAGGGCTGCCAAGAACAATTCATCAAAACCCAACCGGTCTCCATCCTTTCCAAAAAAAACAGGAGTATGCTAACCGGTACAACAAGAATAATGCTCGATTACAGGTTGAAAAATCCCCTTCACTTGACTTCAACCAGGGTACCAGGAGGAACGATGGCAACCCAGGTCTTCCCAGGAGCCAGTACCAGTGGCTTGCCTTCCTGATCAAAGTAACGGATTGGGGCCTGCCGGGATTCTTTCTTCCACACCCCTTCCCGCTGGACACCCCGGGAGAACACCTGGATTTCCCCTTCCCCTGTAAGCTCCATCTCAAGACGGCCCTCTTGATCTCCCGGAATGGGCCAGGTCTTGGTAAACTGGACGATAATGTTCTCCGCCCTGAGTTGTTCCCCATCAGCTGCATCGCGATGTGGCTTGCCATCACCGGAGCGCAGGTATTTGCCGGTAGGGGTGTACTTGTACTCCACGGTATAACCCAGGTACCCGGGGAAATGGATCTTGATTTCCTCAGCCTGGGGCCCGAAAAACTCACCGCTCCGGTGTTCGAAAGGCGCCTCTACCACAGGATCCGGTTTCTCAAATCCACGCTGCCTGGAAAGGCTGCGGAGCCGGGGAATACTGGTGTAGGTACTATTGGGCCTTTCCCTTTCCTTGTCCAGCCAGAAGGCCCCGAACCCGGTCCCCAGAACATCGTCAAAATCAGGAACATGGAAACGCGCAATATCTTTACCGGCATAGGGACTGCCGCCGGTGTGGGCAAAGACAGCATCCAAACCCAGGACGAGGTCAATGAAATAGTGCCGCGCACTCCGCACCGGACCCACCAGTTCCGGTTCCCCGCCCAGGTAAAAGGCAAGGAAGCGGGTGATCCCTCCTTCCACCAGGACCTCGAAAACCAGGTCAGCCTCCTGCAAACCAGCCTGGGGCCTGGCCTTGGGGTTGTTCCCAATCACAACTGCTACCGGCCGCCGCTGAAGCAAATCCCGGGGCACCTGCAGCCCAGTCAGGGGCGAAGAGACAAGGTCCAGGTTTTCTTCCGGCTTCCCGCCAGCCGTATCGCCCTGATTTAACCCCTGAGCCGTCGCCTGTGTTGCCTTGTTACTGTCCAAGGCCGGGGGTGAACCCGTCCCCTGGTCTTCTCTCTCCTGCTGCACCCCAGAGGAACTGTTCCCCCCGTTCTGACATCCCCCCATCAAGACAGGAGTCACCAGCAAGACCAGAACCGCCAGCCAGGCCAACCACCGGCCGGGAAAACCGGCCAGAAACGTAAATCTTACCCCTTTTCCCATTGGTTCTTGGTATCCCCTTTTGCCACGTACTTGGGGGTAATGACACCCCCAGAAACAACCAGTTTTAAACCCTCTTCAACCGTCATGCTCAAGAAGATGAGATCCTTTTCTGGAACCATGACCAGCCACCCTGACGTTGGATTGGGTGTGGTGGGCAAGAAGACATTGACCAGACGCTCGCTGGTCTTTACCTGGACCTCCCCGCGGGTTTCACCAGTGATGAAGCCAAGGGTGTAAAGACCATGGCGAGGGTACTCAACCAGCACCACTCCCTTGAAGACCGTTTGCCGGTGGGTGATAAAGGCGTCAACCAGCTGCTTGATGGCCAGATAAACGTTCCTGACCACCGGTGTCTTGAGGAGGAGGCTCTCCCAAAGCATGATCAGGTGCCGGCCGATGATATTGGTGGCCAGAAGCCCGGTCAGCAAAATTATGGTTAGAGTCAGGATTAAACCCAGACCGGGAATACTAAGCTGGAGCCAACCCACAACCAGGGGACGCAGGATACCATCAGCGAACTTAAACAACATCCAAGCAAGATAAAGTGTCCCCCCGAGGGGAATGAGCACTGCCAGCCCGGTGATGAAGAGGTTACTGATTCTCTTAAACATAGGTTTTCCTTCTTTTTGTCTTAAGCATAGGTTTTCCTTCTTCTCCAATCTCTACCGAGATAGATTATAGCACACCAACCGGCGGCCGGAAACGGCCGGTTGGCTGTCACCTTTCAACCCCGGTAGAAAAAAACCGTAGACAAAAGCACCCCGAATCCGAGGAAAAGAATGAGCGATGCCCAGGGGGCGGCACTGATCTTCAAGAGGACCTCCCCCGGCTGGTCTAACCGCGGCGCAAAAACCATGACACCGGCCGCAACCGAAGAGACGGCCGCCAGTAACACGGCACCGGCAGCAATGTCCTTGGCCCGAGCTGCCAGGGGGTCGTACTCCGGGCGGGCCAGGTCCACCACCGTTTCCAGGGCCGTGTTGAGAACCTCCATGGTCAGCACCAGGGTGATGGTTAGAAACAGGGCCAACCATTCAAAAAGGCTCACCTGAAACAACCAGGCGGCAGCCAGAACGGTATAAGCAGCCAGGGTGTGAATCCGCATGTTCCTTTGTGAACGCCAGGCATTCAAGAGACCAACCAAGGCATCCCTGAAACTATCTGAAATTCTTCTCCCTTTCATCACAACCTTCCCCGCATCCCGAGCTCAAGGGTCATTCTCATGGTTGTTTCCCCGTCCCAGTCCCAAGGCCCCAAGGATTTTT
>ENA-OSAE01000429-OSAE01000429.1-marine-sediment-metagenome-genome-assembly--contig:-NODE-429-length-16692-cov-45.242832_pt1 | contig 16692 bp, 19 predicted proteins | sample MGYA00237870_ERZ529317 | MGnify/ENA primary metagenome ERZ529317 (study PRJEB26369, sample SAMN03142812) | marine sediment metagenome | biome: marine; feature: borehole; material: sediment... | reverse complement strand
CCTTGGCTCTTCGGCCGCCTCCTCCTTCTTACTCCACACTTTTTAGCTTAGAGCCCGGCGGGCGCGCCTGGGGAAAGGCTAAACGTCCGGATTGGTCAACGGCGTAAGCCCAGAAGTCCGGTCCGGCGCACCAGGCGGCCCAGCGGGCCAAACTCCAAATCAACAGCCGCGTCCGGGCAGAGTTCTGGCAGCAGTAGCAGCGGATGCAGGCCCGGTCGTCCACGACGGCCGTTCGGCCATACATACGAATCGCTCGCTGGGGGACAGGCACGCTTGATCAACCGGTTGGCCGGCCCTCCAGCACCATTGCCCGGGTTAAACGCCGGCTTTGGTGATCCAGCGGGCCAATAGATCCCGGAGCACTTCTTCATCCAGCTTTCCCTGAAAGGATGGAGTCTCCAGGCAGCGGCGCGGGAAGCGAAGTTTCCGGTAGTCGAATCCCATCTCCCGTTTGATCTCGTTTTTCAGGCGGAAAATCCGTTCCCCCAATTCCGTGAGAAACTTTTCATCAGCTTCGATTCCGATGCTAGCAAGCGCCTTACAAACCAGCTCCTTGGTCCAGACCCCGCGGCCGAAAAGGCAGATACACAGACTGTTCAGCACCTGGCGCCACTTTTCTTCTTTGATCAGGGCATCCACCAGAGCGTCCCGGTCGAAGTGCGCGCCGAGTTGCTGGTCGAAACTGTAGCCGGCGTTGCACAGGTGTGAGTGCCGGGCCCCTACGGCTTGGCCAAGCACAAACCCGTAACCGGTGTGGTAACCGGCCATCTCGTGTCCGCCCAGGGTCAGGGCAAATTCCCGGCCCCCGTAGGTTGCCGCGGCCGTCTCCAGCCCCGTAGCCAAGGTGCGGTAAAGGGCGTTGGGTTGGTTGACGATCCGGTCCAGGGCCTCCAGGTAGCCGCCCGGTTCCCCGAAGGCCAGCCGCACGCCCAACTGGTCCCGGGGGAGCAGGCCCTTTTCGGCAGCCTCGGTCGCCCAAGCCAACAGTACCCCGCTGGTGATGGCGTCCAGGCCCAGTTGCTCGGTCTTTTCAATCAACGCGTAAACGCCGCCGGTATCCCCGATCCCCAAGAGCGAACCCAGGGCGTAAATCAGTTCGTGGTCGTAGGCCAGCGCCATACTTTCGTACTCGTAACCGTCGGCGAACTGTCGGCGGTACAGGCCGATATGGACACAGCCCACCGGGCAGCCGGGGCAGGCCAGCTTGCGGACCAGGGTCTCTTCGGCAAACGCCTCGCCGCTAATACGTTCGGCGTGTTCAAACCGGTTCGCGCGTAGATTCCGGGTGGGCAGCGCGCCCAGCCCATTCAACACCAAGACGTTGCCCGCTGTGCCCAGACCGTGGTATTTCTCCATTAAGTCGGTCTCTACCGCCCGGGCATAGATCTCGTCGTACACCTCCCGGTAGGCCTTGCGGTCCGGAATGGGAAAACTCCGGTTTCCGTGGACCACCAGCGCCTTGAGGTTTTTGGCGCCGAATACCGCCCCCAGGCCCAGCCGCCCGAAGTGGCGGAAGGTATCGACGTTCACCCCGGCGAAGGCCACGCCCCGTTCCCCAGCCGGCCCGATGCGCACCGTGCTGCGGTGCCCGCGCCCGGGCTCCCACTCCCGCAGGAGACGTCCGCTGTCCTCGGTAGACAGACCCCATAGTCCCCGGGCGTCCCGGAAAGCTGCTCCGTCCGGCGTAACCGTGACGTACACCGGCTGCGGGGCGCGGCCGGTAATCACCAGAGCGTCGTAGCCGGCGAACCGTAAAGCCATGGCCAGCCGCATACCGGCGTAGCTTTCCCCCCACTCTCCCGTCAGCGGAGAATGAAACACAGCCGCGGTCTTGGTTACCAGGGGAAAGACGGTAGAAAGCGGGCCGATGGCCAGCACCACCGGCTGTTCCGGGTCGCCGGGAGCAGAACCCCGGCGCCACCGTTCGGCAAACAACTTGGTGGCGAGTCCAATACCCCCCAGGTAAGCGGAAAGGTCGGCCCGTTGCTCGACCTTCCAGGTACGGTGTGCTAGGTCGATGCTGAGAACGTTGATCATACGCACGTCCGGCACGCTATACACCCCCTTCGTCCACCGGCACCATTTCCAGTACGGCGTGCGGGCAGTACCGCACACACTGACCGCACTGGATACAGACGATGGGCCGTTCCTCTTCAGGGTCCATTCGGATTACCCGGGCGATGCACGCCTCGGCGCAGGCCGCGCACCCGTCGCACCGGGAGCGCACCATGCGCACACCGCCTCCCGGACGTGGCTGAAGCGCCTGCTGCGGGCAGGCTAGGGCACAGGCCGGCTCGACACACCCCAAACAGACGTCGGCCGCCAGCTTGCTTTGCAAGCCGCCCCGAGTCCGGATCTGAATGGCACTCTTTACCAGCGAAAACTGGCCGTATACGCTCCGCGCGCAGGCCAGCATACATCCATAACAGGCGATGCAACGGTTCATATGCCTGACAGTCAGAACCCGGGCCATATCATTCCCTCCCGAACTAGGTAGTAGCTAAAAGCTTTCGCCACGGGTCTGGCATACTCCTCCCGTCGTGCCAGCCTAACACCTAACAAAGCTTGCCCCTTAACGGATTTAGCTGTAAACCCGACAGCCTGCACGCGAAAACTGTGTTATACTAGTTTCATTATTAGGAACAATAGGCCTCTTATCACACGCGCGGAGGGGTAAACTTGCCGAAAAAACTGTTGATGGGCAACCAGGCCATCGCCTACGGAGCGCTTTTGGGCGGGGTCCAGGTCGTCGCGGGTTACCCGGGCACTCCTTCCTCGGAAATAATGGCCACGTTGGCCCCGCTGGCTAAGGAGTACGGTTTCCACGCCGAATGGTCAGTCAACGAAAAAGTGGCCCTGGAGGTGACCGCCGGGGCGGCCTTTGCCGGGGCCCGCGCTTTTTGCACCATGAAACAGGTGGGCCTGAACGTAGCCGCCGACCCGCTGATGGCCCTGGCCTACCTGGGCATCAAGGGCGCCTTGGTGCTGCTCGTGGCCGACGACCCGGGACCGCACAGTTCCCAAAACGAACAGGACACACGCCTGTTCGCCCGGTTCGCCAAGCTGCCCGTACTCGATCCGTCCTGTCCCCGGGAGGCGCTGGAAATGACCCGCTACGCCTTTGACCTTTCCGCAGAACTCCAGCTGCCGGTAATCGTCAGGCCGACCACCCGCGTGAGCCATGCTTACCAGGACATCGAAGTGGAAGCGGCCTACCACCCTTTGCCCGTTTCCGGGTTTAAACGGGACCGGGCCTGGGTGGCCCTCCCCACGACGGCCCGCCAGCGCCACCCGGTGCTTAACAGACAGCAAGAACAGGCTCGCGCCGCGCTCACCAGTTCCCCATTCAACGAAGAATTCAGGAATCGCGCGGAAAACCGCACCGGCGTTATTGCCTGCGGCGTGGCACTGGGCTACGTGCGCGAGGCACTGGCTCTGGCCGGGCTGGATCAGACCGTGGATGTGTTGAAAATCGGTACCCCCTACCCGCTACCGCAAGAGCCGGTGTACGCGTTTCTGAAGCGGTTGGACCGGGTGCTCATCGTGGAGGAACTGGAACCGGTGGTGGAGGACCAGGTGATCAGCCTAGCCTGGAAGAAAGGTCTGACCGTAACGGTCTGCGGCAAGCACGACGGCCTGGTGCCCCGGGAGGGTGAGCTCGACGTGGACCGGGTGCTGATGGCGGTGCGGACCTTCGCCGGCGTCAAAGCGGAAGCGGAGGCGGCCGCCGCGGCAACGGCGCCCGCGCTACCGTTCCGCCCGCCGGTAATGTGCGCCGGCTGCCCGCACCGGGCTTCGTATTATGTTTTTAAAAAGGCGGCCGAGGGGTTGGACGTGGTTTTCCCCGGCGACATCGGCTGCTACACGCTGGGGGCGGCGCCCCCGCTCAAAATGGTCGATACCTGCCTGTGCATGGGCGCCAGCATCACGGTAGCCCAGGGCCTGTACTGGGCCGAACCTCACCGTAAGCATGTGGCTTTCCTGGGCGACTCGACCTTTTTCCATACCGGCCTCCCCGGCCTGGTGAACGCCGTGTACAACAAGGCCAATATCACCGTGGTGGTACTGGACAACCACACCACGGCCATGACCGGACACCAACCCCACCCGGGCACCGGTCAAACGGCCTTGGGTGAACCGGCGGCAGCCATTGATATCGCCGGGTTGGCCCGCGCCTGTGGCGTGGAGGACGTACGGGTGGTGAACCCCCTGGTGCCCGGCAAAGCCATTAGGGAGGCCCGCGCCGCCCTGGAGTTTCCCGGACCTTCGGTGGTAGTCATGAACCAGCCGTGCATCGCCCGGGCCAAGACAGGAAATACGCGGTTCGAAGTGGGCCGCCCGGATCTGTGCGCCGGCTGCTGGGTATGCGTGGACGAACTGGGCTGCCCGGCGATTATGCCCGGCGATAACGGCCCCACGGTCACCGACAAGTGTGTGGGTTGCGCGCTTTGCGTGCACGTCTGCCCGTCCGGTGCCATAAGGAGGATGCGTCCGCAATGAGAAATTGTGACCTTGTTGTCGCCGGCGTGGGCGGTCAGGGGATCATCCTGGCGTCCAGGGTGATCAGTTACGCCGCCATTGCCGCCGGCATGGAAGTGCGCACTTCCGAAGTGCTGGGTATGGCCCAGCGGGAGGGCCCGGTCACCAGTCAGGTACGTATGGGCTATGGGCTCTTCGGCGCCCTCATTCCGTCGGGACACGCCGACATCCTGCTTAGTTTTGAGCTGGCCGAAACGGTGCGTAACCTTTATCTCCTGAAACCGGGCGGTCTGGTGGTTACCGCCAACACGGCCATTGTGCCGACCACGGTTGCTCTGGGCTTGTCCACCTACGACCGGGAGGCATTGCTTGCCCATTTGCGGCAGACCGTCCCCGATTGTGTGTTCCTGGACGCCGACCGGCTGGCCCGGGAGGCGGGGCACGTCCGGACGCTGAACAGCGTCCTGTTAGGTGCCTTAGCCGCCCTGCAGCGACTCCCCGTACCCACGGACGCCCTCCGGGAGACCCTCTTGTCCACCGTGAAACCAAATCTGCGGGAAGTAAACGCCCGGGCTTTTGAGCTGGGTTGCCGAGAAATCAACACCCACTAAGAAGCTTTCCGGAGCAAATTAACTCCGAGGTGAGTAACATGGCGTCTGTGGCCGTGGTCGGAGGCGGTACGGCCGGTGCAGCGGCGGCGTGCTCCCTGTGGGACCGGCTACCCCGAAAACACCAAGTGACCCTGGTGGAGCAGGGCCCGGAGCTTTTTCACCAGCCTTTTGTACTTTGGCTTATGGTGGCCGCATCAAACATATCAAAGCTCCCAACAGTTTGGCCGCAATCAACCCGCTCTGCTCCCTTCAAAACTAATGTTAGCCGTTCAAGTTAACATAAACATCTTAAAAGGAACATGTTGGCAGGAATTATCCGCACCTCTGTCGAAATAGTACTTATTTTCACGAAACCCGACTTATTCTTGCCAGGTAGTTTCTTTACTGTTTATTATTTATTTTTCGATAAGGGAGGTAAAGGCACGTGCGCCGAAACGGCCCGGACATCCCGCTACCTGTTCCCGAACACGTCTACCGCACCATCTTTGAGAATACCGGGACGGCCATGTGCCTCATCGAGGAGGACACCACCATCTCCCTTTGCAACGAGGAGTTCGCCGCACTCGCCGCCCTCCCCCGGGAAGAAATCGAGGGGAAAAAAAGCTGGACGGAGTTTGTCGCGCCCGAGGATTTGCCACGTATCCGCGAATACCACCGCCGGCGCCGCCAGGACCCGGCAGCGGCACCCCGCAACTACGAATTTACTTTTGTGAACCGCCGCGGCGAACGAAAGAATATCTGGCTCACCGTGGTCGTGATCCCAGGGACGAAGCAGAGCGTTACCTTCCTTCTCGATATCACCGAACTCAAGCGGAAGGAACAGGCGCTGCGCCACGCCGAGGAGAACTACCGCGCCATCTTCGAGGCAACCAACGACGCCATCGTCGTGCACCACCCGGAAACCGGGCAAATATTGGACGTGAACCCCAAAATGACCGAGATGTTCAGGTACACTACGGAGGAGGCACGCCGTCTCACGGTGGAGGACATAAGCGCGGGCGTGCCGCCGTACACCCAGCAGGAAGCCTTGGCGCTGATAAGGAAGGCGGCGGCCGGCGAGCCGCAGCTGTTCGAGTGGGTAAGCCGCACCCGCGAAGGACGCCTCTTCTGGACCGAGGTCAACCTGAAGCGCACCCTCATCGGCGGGCAGGAGCGGATCCTGGCTATCGTGCGCGACATCACCGCCCGCAAGAAGGCCGAAACGCGCGTGGCGGAGGAGCGGGAACGGTTTCGCGTCACCCTGAACAGCATCGGCGACGCAGTGATCTGCACCGACCAGGCCGGATACGTCACCTTTGTCAACCCCGTGGCCGAGAAGCTTACCGGGTGGCCGGCGGGCGAAGCACTCGGCCGCCCCTTGTCTGCCGTTTTCCGTATCGAAAGCGAGCTTACCGGCCGCTCCGTAGCGAGCCCCCTGGAGCGGGTGCTGCGCGAAGGCGTGGCAGTCGGACTCGGTAGCCACACCATTCTCCTCGCGCGCGACGGCCGGCGCATACCCATTGCCGACAACGCCGCACCCATCCGCAACCGGGAAGGAAACATCCTGGGCATGGTGCTGGTGTTCCGGGACGAAACTAAGGAACGCCGCGCAAAGCAGGAAATCTACGAGGCCAAGCAAAGGCTGGAAAAAACGCTCGAGGGAAGCATCCGCGCCATCGCGCGGCTCGTGGAGTTGCGCTACCCGTACACGGCCGGGCACCAGCAACGGGTGGCGGAGCTGGCTTGCACCGTGGCGCGGCAGATGGGACTCCCCGAAGACACCGTCGACCGGCTCCGCTCCGCCGGCTACCTGCACGACATCGGCAAGGTAACCATCCCAGCGGCCATCCTGAACAAGTCCGGCCGGCTGACGCCGGTGGAAATGGAGTTGGTGAAACTCCACCCGGTGACCGCCTACGAAGTACTTAGGAACATTGATTTCGGCGGGGAGGTGGCGGCGATCATCCGGCAGCACCACGAGCGGCTGGACGGCTCCGGCTACCCGGACGGGCTAAAAGGCGAGGCCATTCTCCTCGAGGCCCGCATCCTGGCGGTAGCCGACGTGGTGGACGCCATCATCTCCCACCGGCCCTATCGTCCGGCCCAGACCCTGCAGGCGGCGTTGGAGGAAATCAAGCGCGGTCGCGACACCCTTTACGACGCCGCCGTGGTAGACGCCTGCCTCGAGGTGCTCGGCGGGTAAACCGAAAGCACCGGTGAAAGTCCGCTCCGAATTCTCGCCGGGCGGCACCTCCGGAGAACCGGTAGCCGGTGCAACGAGCAAGCCAATCCCGCAGCTTTCCTGCCACACTGGCCTCGCGTGGCCCTGGCAATGCCAACCTCCAGCGTGAGTTTACTACGCTGATTGCAGGAAAGCCTGGTATTGCTGGGTGCTTTAGTGCATACAAGGACGTGTTCTCGGAGTGCTTGTGTTTCCTGGGCTGAGAAGGTTTTTGGCCGGTGCGTTTAGTAAACTCACGCTGGCGTTCGCACCGCAGTCCTGGACCGCGTGGTCGCTGGTAGCAGATCACTCCCCTAACGGTCAAAGAAAAACGCCGGCGGAATGTCCCGCCGGCAAAATCCCCTGTATATTCAGGGGCGGGAATTCCTTTGGCCTTACTCGCCCCGGGGTTGAAAACCCCGGGCGGTGTAGGTGGTGTGCAACAGTTCGTGCGACTTGTGCCCGAGCGGCCGCTCCAGAAACTCCTCGTAGAGCTTTTGCACCTGTGGGTTCTCGTGCGACTTGCGGAGCGCGAGCGCCCGGTCCCGGGCGTAAATGCCGCCGATACGCATTTCCCTGATCGTGCTGGTGGTCGGAATCGGCTGCCCGCCGCCGCCGATGCACCCGCCCGGGCAGCACATGATCTCGATGAAGTGGTAGTCTTTGAGTTCTCCGGCCTTCAGCCTCTCCATCACGGCGCGCGCATTGGCCAGGCCGTGCGCCACCAGCGCCTTGACCCGGAGGCCGTTAAGCGGTACCGCGGCCTCCTTGACGCCCGCCAGCCCCCGGACCTCTTCGATGTCCAGGTTCTCCAGCGGCTTGCCGGTAACCAGTTCGTAGACCGTGCGCAGGGCGGCCTCCATCACGCCGCCGGTGGCGCCGAAAATCTGCCCGGCACCGGTCCCGAGGCCCATCGGTTCGTCGTAGTCATCCTCCGGCAGGTTGGCAAAATCCAGTCCCGCTTCCCGGAGCATGCGCGCCAACTCCCGGGTGGTGAGCACGACGTCCACGTCGCGCCGGCCGGACGCCTTCATCTCGGGGCGGGCCGCCTCGAACTTCTTGGCGGTGCACGGCATTACGGAAACCACGAAAACCTCATCCGGATTGAGGCCCCGCTTCTGCGCGTAGAAAGTCTTGGCCAGCGCCCCCAGCATCTGCTGGGGGGACTTGGCGCTCGACAGGTGCGGGAGCAGTTCGGGATAAAAGTGTTCGATGAATTTGACCCAGCCAGGGCTGCAGGAGGTCAGCTGCGGCAGGACGCCGCCGTTGTTGATCCGCTCCAGAAGCTCGGAGCCCTCCTCCATAATGGTGAGGTCGGCCGTGAAGTTGGTGTCGAACACCGCGTCAAAGCCGAGCCGGCGGAAGGCGGCCACCATCCGGCCGGTGATATCGGTGCCGGGCGCAAGGCCAAACAGGTCCCCCAGCGCCACGTGGGTAGCCGGCGCCGTCTGCACCACCACATGCTTGTGCGGGTCGGCCAGAGCCGCCCAGACCCGGTCGGTGTCGTCCCGTTCGTAGATGGCGCCCACCGGACAGACCAGGATGCACTGCCCGCACTGCACACAGTTGGTTTCTCCCAGCGGGGTATGCAGCAGGGTGGTCACCGCCGGCTCGCCGTAGACCTTCCCGAATTCTACGGCGCCCACGCTCTGCACCTGCCGGCACACCGTCACGCACCGGCGGCAGAGGATACACTTGTTCGGATCGCGGATGAGGGCGGTCGCCGAGTCGTCCAGCGGGAATTCCGGCCGGGTGCGCGGGAAGCGCACTTCCCGGATGTTGAACGCGGCCGCCAGCGCCTGCAGCTCACACGTGCCGTTCCGCACACAGGTCGGACACTCCTCGGGGTGGTTGGCCAGGATCATTTCCAGGGTGACCTTCCGCGCCTCCCGCACCGCCTCCGTATTGGTGCGGACCACCATTCCCGGCGCCGCCGGGGTGTTGCAGGCCGTCACGAGCTCCGGTTCGCCCTCGATTTCGACCACGCAGATACGGCAGGCGCCCACGTCGTGGCCGATGTCCTTGAGGTAACAAAGCGTCGGAATCTTGACGCCGATCTTGGCCGCCGCCTCCAGGATCGTGGTTTTTTCCGGCACCTCCACCCGCCGACCGTCAATGATCATCGTAAACGTGGACATTCTTATCCCTCCTGTCCCTGGTCGCCAGAGTTCCGTTTGCGCCCCGGGGCGAAGAAATCCGGGTCCCGATCGAGCAATTCTTCGACCAGCGCCCCGCCGATCCGCCCCACGCCGCACTTGGCCGCCTGCCGCATGGCGCGACCGAGCGCGCGCCACACCGCGGCCTCGACGGCGCCGCCATTTCCGCCGGCCGTGCCGTTGAGCACGGCGGCGATCTGCCGCGTGCCGAGCGCGCAGGGCAGACACTCCCCGCACGATTCGGCGTGCACCCGCCGCAGCACGAACTCGCCCAAGGTTCTTTCTTCCGCTAGACTCGCCTCACCGCTCATCTGGCAACCCCTCCTTATATGACTTTCTGGCCCTTTGCGCTACTTCCGCGCCGTGTAGCAGGTGTGGAGCAGCGTGTGCGATACCTCACTCAGCGGTTTACCCAAGAAGTCGGCGTACAGTTTGGTCAGCTGCGGGTTCTCGTGGGACTTGCGGACCGGCATGGCGGCGTCCACCCGGTACAGGCCGTCTATGCGGCTCTGTCTGGCGGCGGTGTCGGTGGGCAGCGGCTGCCCCCCCCCGCCGCCGATACATCCGCCCGGCCTTCAGCCTCTCCATCACGGCGCGCGCATTGGCCAGGCCGTGCGCCGCCAGCGCCTTGACCCGGAGGCCGTCAAGCGGCACCGCGGCATCCTTGACGCCGGGAGAGATCCTCGGTTGTCGCCGCCCCGTCAAGCACGCGATCCACGAGCTCCTGCGCGCGCCTGGTGCCCACCCGGCACAGGATGCATCCGGCGCAGAATTCTGATGCGCCGCTCCGCGTAGTAATTGCCCCGGACGTAGTAGCAGTCCCCCGGGTGGCAGCCGGCCACCAGGACGCCGTCCGCCCCGAAAAAGAAAGCCTTGCGCACGAATTCCGGAGCCACCCGGCCGGAACACATCACCCTGATGATCCGGATGTTCGGCGGATACTGCAGCCGCGACACACCGGCCAGATCCGCCCCGCCGTAGCTGCACCAGTTGCACAGAAAAGCAATGATTTTGGGTTCAAAAGTTTGACATTTCACTCCTCCCTCGCGCTTTCATCCGTTCCCGCTCCCGCCCGCGCGGCCTGCCGCCCTCCTTCCACCTCCTCCGCCGCCGAAAAAAGAAAACCACGAAGGCCTTTCATGCCTGACGGCAGACCTTCGTGGTCATCCTCTTTCGGACGGTTTAGAACTCTTTCAGACGGTTTAGAAAACTTCCTTCGTCGCCCGCCCCGCACCCGCGGCGTCGTGCCGCGGCATTGTTAAATAGTTTTTAGTGCGGTATTCGATGTTGACCAGGTATTTCCTGCAACCGACAAAAATTTTTTTGGGAACTTGCTTCCTTTCCGCCGGACGGCTACAATTAGGATGGAGAGTAAGTGGATCAATGCGCATGGGATGAACGGCCCGACTACGAAGGGCGGGTTGGTTCATCCGGACGGGCTAACCACCGATACCAACGATGAACCAAGGCCACGGAGGCTTTCTGGCCCTCTGCGAAAGAGGGTTGGCTCCGTGGTTTTTTGTTCGTCTACGCAAGACCCGCCGGAGGCGAGAAGAGAAGATGTCCCATCCGCAGATCGTAGTGATCGACGGACAGGGCGGCGGTCTCGGCCGGCTGATGGTCGAAAAGCTCCGCCGGGCCTTCCCGGACGAAAAGGCCGAAATCCTCGCCCTGGGAACCAACGCCCTAGCCACGGCGGCCATGCTCCGGGCCGGCGCCAACAACGGCGCTACCGGCGAAAACGCGGTTATCCGGAACGTCGCCGCCGCGAACGTCATTGTGGGCACCATCGCCGTGATCATTCCGCATGGGATGACGGGCGAAATCACGCCGGCCATGGCCGAAGCGGTGGCCCTGGCCCCCGCCCCCAAGGTGCTCCTGCATCTCAACCGGGCCGGCGTGGAAATCGTGGGTGCCTCCAGGGAACCGCTGCCCCACTTGGTGGACATGTTGGTGGAAACCGTCCACGCCGTCTTCGCCGCTCCCAAGGCGGAGGCCTCGGCACTGCCGCGCGCTTCGCCGGTTTTGTTCTGCGGCTGAGGAGGGCCGCAGGCTGGGCCGCGCGTACGGCGCCGGCAGGCTCGGCGCGGCTCTCCAGAAGAGTCATCAAACCTGCGCTGCCGGTCTAAATCTATTACCAAACGGTGCCGCGCCCGGCGGACGAAGCGGGCCCCGGCCGCATAGCCCTTTGGGAGAAAAGAGAGATCCGGTGTGTTATCCCCGGCGGAACACCGCTAGCGCGAAGCGCGTCTGGCGGAAATACGCAAGTACGAGGAAATGGAACAACGGAAAGACTTCATCGACGACGCGGCCCTCCGGCGCCTCCTGGAAACCAAGGCCGATCCGGAACGCGCAGAGGTGGCCGAAATCCTGGAGAAGGCGCGGGAACTTCAGGGCCTGACCCCCGCGGAAACGGCGGTGCTGGTGAACGTACGCGACCCGGAGCTGACCGCGGCGCTTTTCGCCACCGCCCGCCGCGGTGCCTCTTGAAGCGCTGCCCGGGCTATAAGCCGGCGGCACGGTTCAAGTCGGCCAGTAACCGGTCCAGCGCAAACCCGTGTCGCCGAGCCACCTCGGCCAGTGTTTCAAACAGGTAAGTACAGCAAAGACAACTCTCGCACTGTGCGCCGTAAGCGTCAAACACCCGCCGCGTTTCCGGATATTGTTCAATAACGCTCAGGATGGTCATTTCCCCGGTAATCACCTTGCTCCCCCTTTCAGCATTACTTTACATTATATAACATCAGTCAATGGTTTCTGTCCAGATCTGGCGCCATTTCAGAACCAAGTCCTTGTTATAGATCCCTAGATCCCCACCGGTTTGGGTTGCTTTAATAATTGTTGGTTATGCTTCAGCCCAGAAAACGGCGCATGTATAAGCAAAAGTCATTACTGCAACAAAGGAAAGTTATTGCTACTTGTAGAAAAACGAGCCATCACTTAAGGGAGGGGAAGCCGTTGGCAATCCAAAGCATGCAGATTTTCGAAGAAATGAAAAAAGGCAATGCTGCCCGAGTTAAACAAGCCAAGGAGGACGGCCGCCGGGTGGTGGGTACCTACTGCACCTACGCCCCCGAAGAACTGATCCTGGCGGCGGGGGCGATTCCCATCGGCCTTTGCGGCACCAAGAAAGACCCGATTCCGGCCGCCGAAGAGATCCTGCCGCGCAACCTCTGTCCCCTGATCAAGTCCTCCTACGGGTTTGCGGCCACCGACACCTGCCCCTTTTTCATGGCCGCCGACCTGATTGTGGGGGAAACCACCTGCGACGGAAAAAAGAAAATGTTTGAACTGATGGCCGAGTTGAAGCCCCTACACCTGATGCACCTGCCCCAGTCCCCCAACGACCCGGCGTCGCTGGCACTGTGGACCGGGGAGGTCCGGCGGTTCAAGGAAGCTTTGGAAGAAGCTTTCCAGGTGAAAATCACCGACGCCAAAATCCGGGAAGCGATCCGGATAAAAAATGAGGAAAACCGGGCGCGCCGCCGGCTGCATGAGTTGAACCGCCGCAAACCCGCGCTTCTTTCCGGGGTACAGGTGCTGACCGCCTCCTGGCTGAGCGGGTTCGTCACCGACCGCCGCGCGGTGACCGCCCAACTGCACCAGCTCTGCGACGAGGTGGAGGAACTGGCCGCCAAAGGTCACCACTTCGGCCGTCCGGAGGCGCCGCGGCTGCTGGTCACCGGCTGTCCGCAGGGTCTCGGCAGCGAGAAAGTGATCCGGTTGGCGGAGGAAAATGGAGCGGTGGTGGTAGCCCAGGAATTCTGCACCGGCTACAAAACCCTGCCACTCGAAGCCGACCCGGAGGCCGCCGATCCGCTGGCCTCCCTGGCCCAAAAATACCTCCGCATCCCCTGCTCCTGCATGACCTGGAACACCGCCCGGATGGAGCTGGTAACCCGGATGATCGCGGAGTTCGAGGTGGACGGCGTAATCGACCTGACCTGGCAGGCCTGCCACACCTATAATATCGAAGCCCATCGGTTGGCCGAAACGGTCCGGGAAAAAACCGGCCGGCCCTACCTGCACCTGGAAACCGACTACTCTCCGTCCGACACGCAGCAGCTCAACGTCCGCATCGCCGCCTTCCTGGAGATGCTGGGCTGAGGGCAGCCGACGCCGCGTCTGCAGGCCATGCCAAACCAAATCTGGCAACGAGGGGAGGTGCGACGTGTTTACCGCCGGGATCGACGTCGGTTCGGTGGCGACCAAGGTAGTGCTCCTAAATGAAAACGGAGTCAGTTATTATCTCGAACGGCCTACCGGCTGGAATCCCCGGCAGGCCAGTCACGAGGCCTATCAGGAGCTTTTGCACCGCGCCCGCCTGGACGAAGCGGCGGTGACCGCCGTTGTGGCCACCGGTTACGGGCGAATCGTGCTCTCCTTCGCCGACTGGACGGCAACCGAAATCACCTGCCACGCCCGTGGCGCCCGTTATCTCGTGCCTGAGGCCAGCCTGGTGATCGATATCGGCGGGCAGGACAGTAAAGTGATCCGGATCGCGCCGAACGGGCGGGTGCTGGACTTCGTGATGAACGACAAGTGCGCGGCAGGCACGGGGCGTTTTCTGACCGTGCTGGCCACCGCCCTAGGCGTCGAAGTCGGTGAATTGGGCGCCCTGGGCCGGGAGGCCGAACCGGCGGCCATCAACAGCATGTGCACCGTTTTCGCCGAATCGGAGGTGGTAGGGCTTTTGGCTGAAGGCGTACCCAAAGAACAGATCGCCCGCGGCCTCCACGAAGCCATCGCCCGCCGCCTCGCCAGTATGGCGAAGCGGCTGGGATACGCGCCGGGCGCCCCGATAGCCTTTACCGGTGGGGTGGCTCGGAACCCCGGTGTACGGCAGGCCCTGGAGAAGCGTCTGGGCGTGCCCCTGGTCGCTCCCGAACTCTGCCAGTTTTCCGGCGCTCTCGGAGCGGCACTGTTGGCCCGCGAGAGGCCGCCGGGCCGTCCGGCAACCGGCCACCGGGGATAACTAACGCGCCCGATGGGCAAATATACCACAAGCGAGGTCGAAAAAGAGTGAAAGAAATTGACGTCCGGGGCCGACCTTGCCCCCAGCCCGTGCTAATGGTTTTGGAGGCCATCAAACAGGGCGAAACCGCGTTCCGGGTGCTGCTGGATAACGCCGAAGCGGTGCAAAACGTCCTGCGCGCCGTGCAAAGCCAGGGATACCGCGGTCAAACCACCCGCCAAGGTGACCGCTGGCAGATCACCGTCACCTCGGGGACTCCGGGAGCGGAAGAGCCTGTACCAACACCCCCGGAGAAGCCCGTCGCGGAGGCGCCGTCCTGCGGCCGACCGTCCGTCGCCACGCGTACCCTGGTCATCCAGAGCGAATCTCTGGGGCACGGCAGTGTCGAACTGGGCAAGCGGATCCTGGCCCAACTCCTGAACACGCTAGCCCTGTCCGAACGCCGGCCGCAGTACATCGTCCTGGTCAATACCGGAGCCAAACTGGCCGCGGAAGGTTCAGACCTGGTGGAGCCGCTGCGGGATCTCGAGCAAAAAGGAGTCTTGGTCCTGGTATGCGGCACCTGCATCAACTACTTCGGCCTGGAGGGTAAACTTGCGGTGGGCCGGCCGACCAACGCCTACGAGGTGCTGAACCTGATGCTCGACGGCGGCGTGATCACCTGGGGGTAAGCTGGAAGACTGGAAAAACTGTAACCGGGAGGGATTGACGTGGAAATCGAGCAGCACAAACTGGGGGTACGCAACGTTTGGCAGGGTGAAATCGTGTCCATCAAGACCGGGGGTCTTATGGCCCACCCAGGTGACGCTTAAAATCGGCCGCGGTGACGACGCCCTGTACGTATCGTCGGACGATGACGCGCGATTCGCTGGAAGAGTGCGGCTTTCAGGAAGGTGACACCGTAACGGCTTTGTTCTAGGCCGTGAACGTCGCGCTGGGCAAGTAGCCACCGGCCCAGGCACGGGACGACGAAGGCCGTTTCCAGTAGCAGGAACGCAAAGCCCCCGGCGGGAGCCGGGGGTATTTTTGTAATGTACGGATCTAACCCGACCGGCTTCACCCCGCCAGCAAGCCCTTATGTCTCTCGGGAGAAGGCGGGACATAGATGCTCAGGCGGTGCACCAAGGTTTTCAACCGCGATGCAGCTCCTTTTTCGGCACTTTTCCCCGGTTACGTTGCCGCCCGCGGCAAGACGCGTTACAATACCGGTAGCCGGTGCAACGGGTGGTGCACGACAAAACGGTTCCACCCCGCCATCCTTTCGGTTGTGGCAGGACGGTGATAGCCGTGGAAGAGGCCGTCTTTCAGTCCTATGTTGAGGCCTGGAAATCCAGACAAGAAGAAGAAGAAGCAAGCAGGCGGAAGCGGGCCCGGGAGGCCGAAAGAACGGCGGCCCGGCTGTCCCGAATCCTGGTGGACCAATACGGCGCAGCCGAGGTCTGGCTATTCGGATCCCTGGTGCGGCCGGGTCGGTTCCGGGCGCATTCGGACATCGATCTAGCCGCCACCGGTTTACCCAAGTCCGCCTACTTCCAATTGCTTTCCCGTCTGAACGCCACCAGCGCATTCGCGGTGGATCTGGTGGATTTGGACGGATGTGCACCCTGGCTGGCAGACGCCATCCGACGGGAGGGGAAGCTTCTGGCCACGCGAGGTGAGCATAATGGTAGCAAAAAATAGAGAAGAAATCCTGTCCCTGGTAGGACAGATCGACCACGTGCTGCAGACCCTGCAGCACACCGTCGAAGAAACCCGGACCGCAACGCGGGCTTTTCAGGGATCCCGCCCCGGCACGCTCGATCTGCGGGGCTTCGGCAGCTTGCTCCACGATTTTTACACCGGCATCGAGGACGTCTTCGAAATCATTGCGGGCGATATTAACGGGCGTCTTCCAGATTCCCCCGAGTGGCATAAGCAACTGTTGGTACGGATGACGGTGACCGTTCCCGGCCTGCGCCCCGCCGTTATTTCCGAGGAACTGCGCTGGAAGCTGGACGAATACCTGCGCTTTCGGCATGTTTTCCGTAACGTCTACGGGTACCTTCTGGATTGGGAACGCTTAAAACCGCTTCTCGACCGGATGGATGCCGTTTATGCAGAGTTTCTCCGGGAAGTTGGGTCTTTCCGTGCTTTTCTGCTACGCCTAGCCGAACAACTGACCTAAACAACAAGGAAAACCCCGGGTTCCTTCATCGCTGAACCAGGGGTTTTCACATTTAGTTCCGGCGGCGACCTACTCTCCCAGGGGTCGGCCCCCAAGTACCATCGGCG
>ENA-OSAE01000424-OSAE01000424.1-marine-sediment-metagenome-genome-assembly--contig:-NODE-424-length-16954-cov-47.247884_pt1 | contig 16954 bp, 12 predicted proteins | sample MGYA00237870_ERZ529317 | MGnify/ENA primary metagenome ERZ529317 (study PRJEB26369, sample SAMN03142812) | marine sediment metagenome | biome: marine; feature: borehole; material: sediment... | reverse complement strand
CGCAGAGGCGGTTCAAAAGCCATGCGACGGCTTCGTCGAAGTCAGTCTCGATGGCAGTACCAAGGCGCGGCGGGCGGGAGCCAGGCCGCGGTGCGTATCGCCGGGCAAAAACGACATTTCACCACTTCCGGCTGCAGTTGGGAGCCGGTATGTTGACAAACCCGCGTGGAATTGGTAGTTTTTAAACTGTCTTTTCTGCCCGCGGCCGGAAAACCGACGGCGTGCCCGTGCTTACCGAACGATAGACTATGGACTATAAACCGGATGGCTGAAGCCATTTCAGGTTAGTTGAGGCTTGGACCGGAGAAATCAGACCACGAAGGTCTTTTACCCTGCCAGAGCAAGGGAAGGGCTTTCGTGGTTTTTGTTTTTCCGGCAGCTTTTGCGCTTTGTGGGGTGGCAGCGACATGACAGTGCGGCTTTAGCCGCCAACCGCTATCGCTATGATTTTTGTTTGCGAGAACCGGCCATGAAGGCCTTATGCCCGGCGGAGCAGAGCGGGGGTTTGCATGGCTTTTGTTTTTCCGGACCCTGAGTTTGAGAAAAGAGAACCCGGCGGGGGAATTAAAGAGGGATAAATCAAGACCGAAAAGGAGGTGGTAGTTTTAGGTGCTAATTGCTGTGGCGGCGCATCCCGGGTCCTGAGACTAAAATTACAGGGGGGAATGGAAATGCAGACAGAGGCGCAAGCAGTCTTTAGAAAAGGTATCGTTTTTGTTTTAGTCGGCCTGTTGCTCATGGCGCTTATAGGCTGCAATGCACAAACGGGTGGGGAAGAACCGGCTGCAACAGAAGGAGAAAAGGTGCTCACTCTCGGAGGCGTAAAGGACTACAAGAGGGCCGTTGAAGGGAGAAACCTGGTTTTTGAATGTCTGGTAGGGGTGGACCATAAGGGCAATCCCGTGCCCAAACTTGCGGTCTCCTGGGACGTATCCCGGGATGGAAAAACATATGTCTTCCACCTGCGCGAGGGAGTTAAATTCCACGATGGGACGTCCTTTGATGCTGAAGCAGCAAGGTTTGCACTGGAGAGGGCCGCTTCTAAGAGACCATTCGGACGGTATATAGACGGAATAGAAGTGCTTGATGAGCACACCCTTAAAGTCCACCTGAAAGAGTATTACGCCCCGTTTCTTCTTGATCTGGCCAGCGGTTGGGGCGCGCCGGTAGTACCGCCGCAGGCAGTTGAACCGGCCGGTAGTATTGAAGGTGAGGTGGCCCATTACATTGGCACCGGGCCGTTTAAGCTGGTGGATTACAAAAAGGATGAAGAAGCGGTGCTGGTGCGCAACGATGACTATTGGGGTGAAAAGCCCAAAGTTGACAAGGTGATCTGGAAAACTATACCGGACCCGCATGCCCAGATCATTGCCCTGAAAGCAGGCGAGCTTGATATGATCGGCATCACGGAGCACCATTCCAGCGTGCCTTATGTGGCAGTTCCCGGGCTTAAGGAAGCGGGTGTCAATGTAGAGGTGCAGTCATACGGGCGCTACCAGGTGTTGGAATTCAACTGCCAGCGGGAGCCTTTTAGCGAACAGAAGGTCAGAATGGCCTTTAACTATGCCATTGATAGAGAAAAAATGGTGCGGGAACTTTTCGATGGGCTGGCTGAGCCGGCGTATACGATTACCGCTCCGTGGTTTAAATACGGGCCTTCCAACGTTAACCGGAAATTCGGGTACGACCCGGAGAAAGCAAAACAACTGCTGGCCGAAGCAGGCTGGCAGGATACCGATGGCGACGGGCTTCTGGATAAAGACGGGAGGCCTTTCACCTGCGAGCTTTTAATTCCCGCCGGAGAAGCAAACGCCGATGCGGTGGCTATCTTTGTGCAGTCGGAGTTGAAGAAGATCGGCGTGGATATGAAGTTGCTCATTCTGGAAAGCGGGGCGGCGTCGGATAGAAGGAAAAAGGGAGAATACGACATGTTTGTACACCATAGTTTTTGCCTGCCCTCGATTCCCGGTGGTATTGCCATCGGACAAAAGTACCATTCCCAATCCAAAAGCTGGCCTGCTGCCTACCACAGCGAAGAACTGGATCAGCTGATTGAAAAGGCCTGGACGACCCCTGATGAAAGCGAACGCCAAAAGTTGTGTGACCAGATATGGAATATCCTGCACGAGCAAGCTCCCTGCATCCCGCTCTATGACATCGTAAAGGTGGTTGCCTACCGGGATAACGTCTCCGGATTTCAGCCCGCGCCGACAATGTTTGAGATGGAGTTGCAAAATATCGAAGTGCAATAAAAATGGGGGAAGTGAAGGTGGTGCGTTTTTAGGTATCTGCGCCGGGCCGGGGAAAACGGCCCGGCTTAACCACCTTAATTTAAGGAGGGGAGCGGGGCGGTGACAGGGATGATAATACGGAGATTATTCATAGCGGTTTTCGTGATGTTAATGGCATCGTTTCTTTCTTTTTCCCTCCTGTTCTTTGCGCCGGGGAATCCGGCCGAGGTCATTATCAGGCAGCAAACGGGACTGGATCCTACCTTTTACGAAATTGAACTGTTCATGGAGCAGCACGGCTTGAACCGACCCTTTCTCACACAGTGTTCCCAGTGGCTGTATTTGATTGCGCGGGGTGATTTAGGTGTATCCCTCAGGACGGGAGAACCCGTGCTGGAGGAGTTTGCGGCCAGATTCGGCGCTACCCTTGAGTTGGCCGTAACGGCAGTGACCATCTCGGTGGTCATCGCGCTACCGCTCGGCATCTTTGCGGCCAGAAAGCCCAACTCGCTTTTCGACCATGTCACCCGGATCGCGGCCCTGGCAGGGATCTCCATCCCCGACTTCTGGCTGGGGTTAATGCTTATGGTGTGTTTTGCACTGGTTCTCGGATGGCTACCTTGCTTTGGCTATGGTACATTAATGCATCTCATCCTGCCGGCAACTACACTCGGTGTGGGCATGACGGCTTCGCTGATGCGGCTCATGCGGGCCAGCATGCTGGAAGTGTTACACCTGGACTATATTAAAACGGCAAGGGCCAAAGGTTTGAGGGAAACCGTGATTATCTGGAAACATGCCTTGAAAAATGCCTTGATTCCCGTGGTAACCGTTCTGGGTATGCAGTTCGGCCACCTGTTGGCCGGTGCCGTGGTGGTGGAGACGGTGTTTGCGTGGCCGGGAATAGGCAAGTTCCTGATTGACTCGATATACGCCCGCGATTACACCGTTATTCAGGGGTTTGTTCTCATCATTGCCGCCATATTTGTGCTGGTTAACCTGCTGGTGGATATCCTGTATGCCTGGTTAGATCCCCGGGTAAGGTACGTCAAAGAGAGGGGGGTAAATCCGGTTGCAACTCCCGAGAGAAGTTAAGGAAAACAAGCTGTTGCTGGCGGGTGGGATCCTTATCCTGGGCTTTATTGTTCTGGCCTTGCTGGCGCCCGCTATTGCCCCTTACGATCCGAACGACGTCAGGATAGAGGACCGCTTGTTAGTTCCCGGGGAGCATCACCTGATGGGTACCGACGGCTTCGGAAGGGACATTCTAAGCCGGGTCATTTACGGAACGAGATACTCCCTGACCCTGGCGCTGGTAGTGGTAGCGATTAACCTCGTTTTGGGACTGGTAATCGGGGCCGTGGCCGGTTATTTCGGGGGTCTGGTAGACGAGTTGATCATGCGGATCGTAGATATCTTGCTGGCCTTTCCGAACATCATCCTGGCTCTCTGCATAGTGGGGATTCTGGGCCCTTCCATCCAGAACCTGATTATTGCCCTGGTTGCCCTCGGCTGGGTTGGCTATACCAGGATCGCCCGGGGTCTGGTGCTCTCTATTAAGGAGCAGGTGTTTGTCAGCGCTGCCCAGGCCCTCGGGGGGAGCCATACGTATATTATTGCCCGGCACGTGATCCCCAATGTTGTTCCGCCTCTGGTAGTGCTGGCGACGCTGCACGTAGGTCACACCATCCTTTCGATTGCGGCGCTCAGCTTCCTGGGCCTCGGGGTGCAGCCTCCCACGCCCGAATGGGGGGCCATGCTGAGCGAGGGGAAAGAGTTTATCTTTACGCATCCCCACGTGATGATTTTTCCGGGGTTGGCCATTACCCTGTCCGTCCTCGCTTTCAATCTCCTCGGCGACGGCCTGAGGGATGTTCTGGACCCGCGAACCAGAGAAATGGTCAGGGTGTAACAGGAGGGTGAGGTAACGGCGATGACTTTTCTGCACATTCACCACCTTCAGGTTTATTTTAAATCAGCGGATGGGATGGTGAAGGCGGCAGACGGGGTGGACCTGGAACTGAAGGCGGGGGAAACCCTCGCTCTTGTAGGCGAAACCGGTTCCGGAAAAACCGTCCTGGGGCTGGCAATAACCCGCCTGCTTCCCAAAACCGCTGTGGTCAGGGGGGATATCTGGTACCGGGGACAAGACCTTCTTGCCCTGTCGCAGGATGAAATGCGCAGGATACGGGGACGGGAAATAGCCATGATCCTCCAGAACCCTTTGAGTTCCTTAAACCCGGCCCTGACGATCGGCGAACAGATTGCGGAGGCGCTGCAAGAGCACCGGGGACTGAAGAAGAAGGAAGCCTGGCAAAAGGCGGGCGAGATCCTGGAACGGACGGGTATTCCGACGCAGCGAGCTCGTAATTATGCCCATGAATTCAGCGGGGGCATGCGGCAGCGGGTCATGATTGCCATTGGCCTGGCCTGCGAGCCGGCGCTGCTTATTGCCGACGAGCCTACCAAGGGGCTGGATGTTACCATTCAGGCCCAGATTGTGGCGTTAATGTATGCCGTAACAAAAGGTATTTCCCCGCCGCGGTCCATGCTGCTGATCACCCACGATCTGGGAGTAGCGGCAGAACTGGCCGACCGTCTGGCAGTGATGTATGCCGGCAAAATCGTCGAGTGCGGCCGGACCAGAGAGATATTTAAAAACCCGCGGCATCCCTACACCCGGGGGTTGCTGGATGCACACCCGAGTAACGGGCTCAAAGCCATCGGCGGCTTCAGTCCTTCCCTGATCAACCTCCCGCCGGGCTGTAGTTTTCACCCCCGTTGTAAGCAGGCGCGTGACAGGTGCAGCAACGCATGCCCTCCGATGAAAAAAATAGCGGAAGACTGGGAGGTGCGATGTTTTTATGCTTGAAGTGGTCGGGCTCACAAAAGTCTTTACGAGCGGGATTTTGCGCCGGAAATCTGTAACGGCGGTGAAAGGAATTTCTTTTAAGATCGGTAAAGGCTGCACCCTGGGTCTGGTAGGCGAGAGCGGGTGCGGCAAAAGCACGGTTGCCAGGCTGATTCTGAGACTTATCGAGCCCACCGCCGGGCAGGTTATTTTTAACGGGGTAGACCTCTGCCGGCTTGAGGCCCGGCAACTGAGAAAACTAAGGCCGAAAATGCAGATCATTTTCCAGGACCCCGACACGGCCTTAAACCCGCGCTGGAAGATCAAGAAGAGCCTGGCCGAACCTCTCAGGCTGCACCGGTTGGCCCGGGGCCGGGAAGTCACCGAGCGGGTCCTGGAGCTAATCAAAACCGTGGGGCTGCAGCCGGAACATTTAAACCGGTACCCTTTTGAGCTGAGCGGGGGCCAGATTCAGAGGGTGGCCCTGGCGCGGGTTCTTGCCCTGCAGCCGGAGTTAATCGTGGCCGACGAACCCACTTCTTCTCTGGATGTATCCGTGCAGGCCCAGATCCTGTCGCTTTTCAAAGACCTGCAGCGGCGGCGCCGGTTTACCTGCGTTTTTATTACGCACGACCTGAATGTGGCGCGGTGGATGAGCGACCGGGTGGCGGTAATGTACCGGGGGAAAATCGTAGAAGAAGGGGAAACCGAAAACATCTTTGGCAATGCCCGCCATCCCTATACCCGCGCCCTGCTGGACGCCATATTGGTGCCCGATCCGGAAGCCGGACGCACGCGGCAGCAGGCGGCTCCGGCCCCTGCTGCCATATTGCCGGAGGTTGACCTTCAGGAACCCGGTGGTTGTATATTTCAGAACCGTTGCCCCTACCGGGAAGAAGTATGCCGGGAGGAGCCCCCGTTGCTGGCCGTGGCGCCCGCACACCGGGTGGCCTGCCACCGCGTAAAGCCTCCTGCTTCTGCCGGGGCGAAGGCAAGGGAGAAAATTGCGCTTCCGTAAGCGTTTTACACCATAGGCTCAGGAAGGAGAAGTAGGTATGACGGTTCAGAACGCACAGGTAAAGGAAATGATAAGGCAGAGATGGAACCGCAGAGCGGATACTTTTGACAGGTCGCCGGGGCACGGCATTCATTCCCGGAGAGAGAAAGATGCCTGGGTAAGCCTTTTCAAACAGGTACTGGGGGAGGAAAGACTTGAAATCCTGGATGTGGGAACGGGTACCGGTGTCATTGCTCTCCTTTTAGCGGAATTGGGGCACAGGGTAACGGGTGTAGATATCGCTGAGCAAATGGTGCATCAGGCCAGGGAGAAAGCTGAGAAACAGAAGCTTGCCGTAGATTTTCGGGTCAGCGACGCGGAGGCCTTACCTTTTGAAAATAGTTCCTATGATGTTGTTATTAACAGGCACGTCGTCTGGTCACTGCCCGATCCCGCAAAAGCAATGGCGGAGTGGAAGAGGGTTTTGCGACCCGGGGGGAAATTGATCATCATTGACGGCAACTGGGGGAGAACGATGCCGTTGCGCAAAAAAGTATGGCGTTTTTGCGCCCGGTTTCTGATCTTGTTCACGGAACGAAGGAATCCCTGGGCCGGGCGGGAGCACCGGGAGATGGAAAAATACCTGCCGATGAGGCAAAAGAAGCGCCCGGAAGCGGATATTGAAATGCTTAGCGGTTTAGGCTTCCGGGTGGACGTAATGAAAATAGATATCCCCCGGTGGGAAACGTTTTTGGGGTATCTCAAGTACGGCTACTCCCGTGATGAAAAGTTTTTGATCAGGGCAGTTAAAAGGGCAGTTAAATGAAGAAGGAACTATTACCCGTGTATGATGTCGTGGTGGCTACCGGTGCCACCCTTATCAACGGCACCCTGGAAGGCATTTTACTCCCTCAGCGCGATGCGGCGGCGACCAGTTCCTTGATTTCGGACCGTTCCAATTGAAGTTCCTGCATGCCGTCCCGCCCGATTTGGCGTACCAGCACGCTGACCTTTTCGTTTTTCCGCGCTTTACTGTAGCGCACCGTAAGGGCTCCGGCCACGCGTAAAGCGTCTGCGCTGACGTTGTTACCCCTCACCAGCGTGCGCGGCCCGGGAATCCCTTTCAGGTGCAGGAGATAGTCGCCGGGGCGTGCGCACGTGACCAGCGGCTCGTTTTCTTCCTTGCGCAAGGCGTAGACCCAAGTTTGAAACCCGAAGTCATGAAATCCTTGAAAATACTGCGATTCAAGGTACGGAGGCATCACGTACCACAACGTCCCTCTTCAGGGTTGCATGCCATAGGTTATGTATGCTAAGAGATAGGTACTTTCAAAATGGAGACTGAATTGTTATTAGATAAAAGTAAAGTCAATCCTTTGGAAGCGAAATAGCGATAATAATAAATAAGGGTAAAATTATGTGGAAGGATGAAACACTATGGAAGTCATCAACAACATCGACAAAACATTGGGTGAGGACCTGAAGAGGACCATCGGCCCAAAGGCCAGGCTTTCCATTGCCGCCTCTTTTTTCTCTATTTATGCTTACGAAGCTCTCAAAAAAGAACTGGAGCAAATAGAAGAACTGCGCTTTATCTTTACCTCTCCCACCTTTGTTACGGACAAGCTCAAAAAAGAGAAACGAGAATTTTATATCCCCAGGCTCAACAGGGAAAAAAGCCTCTACGGCACCGAATTTGAAATCCGGCTGAAAAACGAGCTGACGCTGAAGGCTATCGCCAAAGAGTGCAGCCAGTGGATAAAACAAAAGGTAACTTTCAAGTCCAACAATACCAGCGGTACCCTGCAGGGCTTTATCAACGTGGAAAACGGCACCGAAAAAGTGACCTATATGCCCGTCAACGCTTTTACCACCGTGGATCTGGGCTATGAGAAAGGAAATGCCCTTTCTAATATGGTTAATAAATTCACCGACTTTCCGGTAACCAGGCATTATTTTGACCTTTTCGAACAGGTGTGGCAGGACGAAGAGAAACTTACCGATGTGACGGACCAGGTAATTGAGCACATTTCAACTGTTTACAAAGAAAACGCACCCGAGTTTATTTACTTCCTGATCCTTTACAACATTTTTGACGAATTTCTCGAAGACATATCCCAGGACCTGCTCCCCAATGAAGCTACCGGCTTTAAGGAAACCGAAATATGGAAACGACTTTATCATTTCCAAAAGGACGCGGTCATCGGCGGCATCAACAAGCTGGACAAATACAACGGCTGCATCCTGGCCGACAGTGTGGGCCTGGGTAAAACCTTCAGTGCCTTGGGGATCATCAAGTATTACGAACTGCGTAACAAGTCTGTGCTGGTGCTCTGTCCTAAGAAACTGGGGGAAAACTGGCTTACCTTCCGGCAAAATGTCACCAACAACATCTTATACCGCGACCGGTTCCGCTACGATGTGCTGTATCATACGGATCTGTCCCGGGAAAGCGGCTATACCAACGGTATCCCCCTGGACCGGATCAACTGGGGCAATTATGATCTTCTGGTTATCGACGAGTCACACAACTTCAGGAACAACGAAGCCAGAAAGGAAAAGGAGACCCGCTACCAGAAGCTGATGCGCAAGGTAATCCGGGCCGGCGTTAAGACCAAAGTGCTCATGCTTTCGGCCACACCAGTCAACAACCGTTTCAATGACTTAAAAAACCAGCTGGCCCTGGCCTACGAGGGAGATCCGAAAAATATCAACCCTGTCCTTAATACCGAAAAAGGTGTAGATGAAATATTCCGCCGGGCCCAGGCAGCATTTAACAGATGGTCCAGGCTGCCCGTGGCCGAGAGAACGACCGAAACCCTGCTGGAAATGCTGGATTTTGACTTTTTTAAACTGCTGGACAGCGTTACCATTGCTCGTTCCAGAAAACACATTCAGAAATACTATGATACAAAAGAAATCGGCCCATTTCCCAGGCGTTTAAAGCCTCTTTCTTATTACTGCGACCTCACCAGGCGGCAGGACGTAATTGGCTATAACGACATATTTAGAGAACTTTCCCGCCTGACCCTGGCCCTTTATGCGCCTTTTAATTACATATTGCCCAGCAGGATAAAATTTTATGAAGAACAGTACGATACTGTGGTGAGAAGCGGTGGAAGCCTGAAACAAATGGACCGGGAGAGAAGTTTGCAGGTTCTGATGCGGATCAATCTGCTCAAAAGGCTGGAAAGCTCTGTAGATGCTTTTCGGATCACCCTTTCCAAGATGCTGGAAAAGATTAATGCGACTTTAGATCTTATTGACAGCTATAACGATGCTGCGGCTCCCCGGGCCTTTGCTCATACCGAATTTGATGCTGTGAACCTGGACGATGACGACTGGCTGGACGAGGATTACAACATAGGCGGCAACATCAGGATCAATCTCTCCGATATGGACAGGCTCCGCTGGCGGGAAGATTTGGAGCGGGACCGGAAAGTTTTCGTTAGTTTGCTGAAAGAGATGGAGAAGATCACACCGGAACACGACGAAAAGCTGGCTACTCTGAAAAAAGTGATTGCCCATAAAATAAACAACCCTATTAATCCGGGTAACAGGAAAATATTAATTTTCACGGCCTTTGCCGATACTGCCGCCTACCTTTACCGGCACATATCTTTCTATGTAAAAAATGCTTTTGGGCTGGAGACCGCCAAAGTAGTGGGCAGCAATGAAAACAAAGCCACTATCAAAATCAAAAACGACCTGCATACCATACTGACCTGCTTTTCCCCCAAAGCAAAGGAAAAGCATCTTACCATGCCGGATCTGAAAGGGGAACTGGATATTCTTATTGCTACCGACTGCATTTCGGAAGGCCAGAACCTGCAGGACTGCGATTACCTGATTAATTATGATATCCACTGGAACCCCGTGAGGATTGTCCAGCGCTTCGGGCGCATTGATAGAATAGGCTCGCAGAATACCGTTATCCAGCTGGTAAACTTCTGGCCCAATATGACCCTGGACGAGTACATCAGGCTTAAAGAGAGGGTAGAAAACAGGATGGTCATTATGGATATGACCGCCACCGGGGAGGACAATGTTCTTTCCAACCGGTCCAGCGACCTGGAGTACAGAAAAGAGCAGCTCAAAAAACTCCAGGAAGAAGCCATCGACTTTGATGAGATAAATACCGGGGTTTCCATTACCGACCTTGGGTTAAATGATTTCCGCATGGACCTGGTCCAGTATGTAAAAGAAGAAGGTGACCTGGGTAAAATTCCTCCCGGCCTGCACGCCGTTGTTCCCGCCGACGGGGAAAAAGGGGCTCCTCCCGGCGTTATTTTCGTCCTGCGCAATGTTAACAGCGAAGTAAATATAAACAACCAGAACAGGCTGCACCCCTTCTACCTGGTCTATATCGGCAGCGACGGGCATGTTGTTGCCAACCACCTGGAAGTGAAAAAGACCCTGGACCTATTGAGGTTGTTGTGCAGGGGGCGTAAAGAGCCTGTAGAAGAAGTTTATAAACCTTTTAACCGTGAGACCAGGGACGGCCGCAAAATGGACAGGTATTCCCGCCTCCTGGAAGAAGCCGTAAAGTCTATTATCGATGTCAAAGAAGAAAGCGACCTGGACAGCCTTTTCAGCGCCGGCGGCACCACGGCCCTTCTGGATACCATCCGGGGCCTGGAAGACTTTGAGCTGATCGCCTTCGTGGTGGTGAGGGAAAAAGATGCCTCTGTTTAACCTGCCGAAAACAACCCTGGTAAATAAAAAAATACCCAAGAATAAATTTTATGAGAAGCTGCAGGCCGGCAGGAACCTCAAGGAAAGGTTTGTCCGCCAGGTGGATTACATCTTGTGGAAGCATAAACTTTCCGGGCATACCGTTAACATATCCCCGACTAAGGAAGTCGAGGAGATACAGGTTTTTGAGATCCACCTGAAACAAAAAAACCTGTCCCGGGAAGTTCTGGAAAGCATTGACCGGGCCATACCTTATCCTATCTTGTTCGCTTTGATCTACCATGAAGAAGTCCAACTGGCCATTGCCTATAAAAAACGAAGCAGGCAGCATGAGGACCGCTTTGTGGTCGATTCATATTATTACTCCCCGTGGCAGAAGATCGAAGATTTATCCCTGGACCTGCTGAAAGGGCTGGATCTGCAGGCCGTTCACGAAAATATCATCAAAAGCCTGCTGCCGGCAGGCAGTGGAAGTGTGACCAACCTGGAACAGGCCATTGAAAAACAAAAGGCAGCCGACAAGATAAAGCGTGAGATTGCCGCCCTGGAGGCGAAGATACGTAGAGAACCCCAGTTTAACCGCAGGGTAGCATACAACCTGAAGCTGCAGGAAAAAAGGAAGGAACTGCAGAAAATGCTGGAGTAAGGGAGGTTTCGCTCATGGAAAAGCTGAAAATGGAGACCAAAGACCTGATAAAAGAAAATATAGAGAAAATAGCGGAATTGTTCCCCAATGTTATTACCGAGGCGAAGGACGAAAAGGGGAACCTGGTCAAAGCCGTTGACTTTGAGCTGTTGAAACAGGAGCTCTCCGACCGGGTCGTGGAAGGGGACAGAGAGCGCTACCGGCTCACCTGGCCCGGCAAAAAGGAAGCCATGCTCCTGGCTAACCTGCCCACCAGCAAAACCCTGCGCCCGGTGAAAGAAGAGAGCGTGGACTGGGAGAATACCGGCAACATCTATATCGAGGGGGACAACCTGGAGGTCCTCAAGATCCTGCAGGAATCCTACCTTAATAAGATTAAGTGCATCTATATCGACCCCCCTTACAACACGGGGAAGGACTTTATTTACAGGGACAACTTCAGGCAGAGCAGGGAAGAATACCTGGCCGATTCGGGACAGGTGGACGACGACAGCAACCGGCTTTTCCAGAATACAGAGACCAACGGGCGCTTCCACAGCGACTGGCTGAGTATGATGTATCCCCGGTTGAAGCTGGCCAGGAATTTGCTGCGGGAGGATGGGGTGATATTTATCAGTATTGATGATAACGAAGTGCATAATTTGAGGAAGATATGTGATGAGGTGTTTGGGGAGAGGAATTTTATCTGTATGTTTATCTGGAAGTCTAAATTAGGAAAAGTTGGAACAACTAACATTATATCTCATACTCATGAATATGTTGTAGCTTATTCTAAAAGCATCGAAAAAATATGTTTTAGAATGGTAGAAAAGCACACTGAGGAGAGGAAAGAAAATCTAAGGCAATGGGGACAGGCCGATAGAAAAGAAGACAGACCTTCAATGTTTTATCCTATAGTGATTGATGGTATTGAGATTTATCCTATAAGGGATGATGGTTCAGAAGGCAGATGGCGTGTAGGGAAAGACACGGCAATGAAGTTGCTTGACGAAGGTAAGCTCCAATATATAAAAAAAGGAAATAAGTATGAGATATATAGACTATTTGACGCAAGAATAAGCAAAATACCTTATGAAACAGTGTTACCTCGGGAAATCGGAACTACTGCTAATGGAGCTATTGATTTAAAAAACATGGATATGCAGAGAATATTTGACTATTCTAAACCTAAAGAGCTAATTAAGTTTCTTATTTTTTTAATAATAGATAAGGATTTCCTCATCCTCGACTTCTTCTCCGGCTCCGCCACCACCGCCCACGCCGTCATGCAGCTTAACGCCGAAGACGGCGGCAACCGGAAATACATCATGGTCCAGCTCCCCGAACCCTGTGATGAGAAATCTGAAGCATATAAAGCAGGTTTTAAGACCATCTCCGAAATCGGCAAGGAGCGCATCAGAAGGGCGGCCAAGAAGATCAAAGAAGAGACCGGCGCCGATATCGACTACGGCTTCCGGGTGTTCAAAGTGGATTCATCCAACATGAAGGACGTCTATTACCGGCCGGACGAATTGTCGCAGCAGCAATTAGAAATGATGGTATCCAACATCAAGGAAGACCGGACGGGAGAAGACCTCTTAATCCAGGTCATGCTGGAGTGGGGCCTGGAGCTCTCCCTGCCCATGGAGAAAAGGAATATTTCAGGCAAGGAAGTGCATTTTGTGGCCGGCAACTCTCTGGTGGCCTGTTTTGATGAAGATGTTTCCGAAGAACTGGTCCGGGAAATTGCCAAAGAAAAGCCTTTAAGGGTGGTATTCCGGGACAGCTCTTTTGCCGATGACGCCGCGCGGATTAACGTAGAGGAACTGTTCAAGATGCTCTCTCCCACTACAGAAATAAAGGTTATCTAGAGAGAGAGGTGAGGGACAGTGAAACTAAAGTTTAAAATACAACAGTTCCAGACCGACGCGGTCAACGCCGTGGTGGACTGCTTTGCCGGGCAGCCCAACGAACAGTCTCGCTTTACTTTGGATAGAGGGCCTATGGATTCCGGGCCCCAGATGGCTCTTCCCTATGAAGTTACCGGGTTTAGAAACAGGCCCATTGCCTTGACGCCGGAGGAAGTCTTTGCCAATATCAAAAAGGTCCAGGCCCGCAACGGCTTGAAAATATCGCCGAAACTGGAAGGTAAATACAACCTGACGGTGGAGATGGAAACGGGAACGGGTAAGACCTACGTCTACATCAAGACCATGTTTGAGCTGTTTAAAAGATACGGCTGGAATAAGTATATCGTAGTTGTCCCCTCCGTCGCTATCAGGGAAGGGGTCAAAAAGTCCTTTGAAATTACGGAAGAGCACTTCATGGAGCTGTACGGCCGTAAGGCCCGCTATTTCATTTATAATTCCCGGCAGCTCCATAAAATCGACCAGTTTGCCAGCGATCCGGGGATCAATGTGATGATCATCAACACCCAGGCCTTCAACGCTCGCGGGAAAGACGCCCGCAGAATTTACATGGAGCTGGACGAGTTTCAGTCCCGGATGCCCATTGACGTCATCGCCCAGACCAACCCCATTTTGATCATTGACGAGCCCCAGTCGGTGGAAGGTAAAAAAACGGTAGAGGCGTTAAAGCTTTTTAAGCCTTTGTTCACCGTCCGCTATTCGGCCACCCACCGGCGCGAGTATAACAAGGTTTACCGGCTGGATGCCCTTGATGCCTACAATAAAAAGCTGGTCAAGAAGATCAATGTTAAGGGCATCACCGTAAAAGGAACTACCGGGACCGGCGGCTACCTTTACCTGGAAGGGATCGATGTCAGCCAGAAACACCATCCCCTGGCCCGCCTGGAGTTTGAAAAAAGAACCCGTTCCGGCATAAGGCGGGAATTGAGGCGGGTTGCTGTAAATGACAACCTGTACGAGCTTTCCGGCCACCTCGAACAGTATAAAGGCTATGTTGTATCCGAAATCAACGGGGCTAAAAATACCATAGAGTTTGCCAATGGAGTTACTTTGTCTGCCGGAGATGTCCAGGGGGACGTCAACGAGCTGACCCTGCGCCGGATTCAGATCCGGGAGACCATCAAGTCCCACCTGGAAAAAGAGCGGGACTTATTTTACCGGGGCATCAAGGTACTTTCCCTGTTCTTTATTGACGAGGTAGCTAAATACAGGCAGTACGACGAAAACGGAAACAAGCGCAACGGCGCATACGCCCGGATCTTTGAAGAAGAGTACCGGACGCTGGTGGAAGATTACTTGAGAAATGCTGACGAGCAAGACCGCTATGCTGATTATCTAAGGAAGATAGATGTGGAAAAGACCCATAACGGTTATTTTGCCATTGATAAACAGGGGCGGATGACCGATCCCAAAGTAAAGGCCCGCGAGACCGATGCGGAAGACGAGGACGCTTATAATTTGATTATGAAAGACAAGGAAAGGCTCTTAAGCTTTTCCGAGCCGACCCGCTTTATCTTCTCTCACTCGGCTTTAAAAGAAGGCTGGGATAATCCCAACGTGTTTCAGATCTGCACCTTAAAGCACAGCGACTCCACCATTAAAAAACGGCAGGAAGTGGGAAGGGGCCTCCGGCTGTGCGTAAACCAGGACGGCGAAAGAATCGACGACTCGGTACCGGGTATTGATGTACACGAGGTTAACGTGCTCTCTATTATTGCCAGCGAATCTTACGAGACTTTTGCCAGGGAGCTGCAGAAGGAGATCGCCGAAACCCTTTCCGATCGCCCCCGCAAAGCCGATATGCAGTTTTTCCTGGATAATGTTCTGACCAACGAAAGGGAAGAAAAGATCCGGATTGATGAGCGGCTGGCCCGGAAGCTTTACCAGACTTTTGTCAGAAACAACTATGTTGACGAAGATGACAACCTGACGGAAGACTATTATAAAGCCGTGGAAAATGCGGAAGTTATACTCCCCGATGAATTAAAAAATCACAAACAGGCCGTGATAGAACTGGTCAGCACTATTTACAGCGAGACCGCTTCCCGGCTGGTCCATAACGAGCGCAACAAAAACGTGGAGTTGAAGTTAAACGACAACTTTTATAAAGACGAGTTTCAGAAACTCTGGAAGAAAATAAATGTCAAGACAGCTTACACCGTCAAATTTGACACCAGGGAGCTGGTGGAAAGGTGTATAAACGCCCTGGACACCCGTTTAAAGATCGCAGACATATCATACCAGATTAAAGGCGGAGTCCTGGAAAAGATCACCTCCAAAGAGCAGTTAGAAAAGGGCGAGGCCTTTCAGATGAAAGTATCGGAAACCGGTCAGGTGTATACGGCAGTTACTTCGGGGGTGCGTTACGATCTGGTGGGTAAGCTTATGGGTGAGACCGGGCTGACCCGGAAGACCATCGTAAAAATCCTGACGGGGATAAAACAAGAAACCTTTGCACTTTTTAAGAAAAACCCGGAAGAATTTATTATGAAAACTGCCAGAATCATTAACGAAGAAAAGGCCACTACCATTATTGAACGGATTACTTACGATCCCACAAATGAGACCTATGATACCGCTATTTTTACCAAAAACAACCTGAAGGGTATGCTCGGCGATAACGCCTTGCCGGTCAGCAAACATATCTATGACTATGTTATCACGGATTCCAATACGGAAAGAAAGTTTGCCAAAGACCTGGATGCCAGCAAAGAAGTCCGTGTCTATGCCAAGCTGCCGAGAGGCTTTTTCATCCCGACGCCTGTTGGAAATTATAACCCCGACTGGGCCATTGTGTTTGAAGAAAATAAGGTAAAACATGTGTATTTCATTGCCGAAACCAAGGGCAGCATGGACTCTTTGGAACTAAGAAAAATAGAAGAGGCCAAAATACACTGCGCCAGGAAACACTTTGAGAAAATCAGCAGCAACGGCGTCAAGTACGGTGTTGTCGAAAATTATGAAAAGTTATTGGAGATAGTAAGCTAAAAGTGGTACCATAGCCTCTATCCAGGGTATGCAAGTAGATATTGGCCAGCAGTGGGGAAATTACTCCACCTTGTGGCGTACCGGTAAGGCTGACTTTGATCTGCCCATCTTCTATTACCCCAGCCCGCAAGAAGTATTTAATAAGCTTCAATATCTTACGGTCTGTGATACGCAAGGCTGCTAGCTTGAGCAATTTATCCTGGTTGATGTTGTCAAAGTAGCCCTTGATATCTGCATCCACTACCCAGTTGCCGGCTTTGTTGCATTGCTGTCGGATCTTTTCCAAGGCCTGATGTGCGGATCGCAAGGTGGACCCCATTGTCAAGATGCGTATTCCGGTGAAACCGGACACCTGTTCCGGAGTTTCCGGACAGTGGTCGGAGCGTAGCGGCGCTGGTTGTGGATAATATACCCAGGTGTCCGGAAACAGTCAAGCTTGGTCATCAATTTGCGCATAGACTCCCCCCTCAGTTCCAGTTTGTAGGCGTTGTGCACCAGCCGGTCCAGGATAGCATCGGCAAGAGTGGGATCGGCGAGGACCTCGTGCCACTGGCTTATGGGCAACTGGCTGGTGATCAGCGTGGACCGGATGTTAATGGCCAGTATAAAATCGGCATAAATGGCCACGAAAAGTCGTCC
>ENA-OSAE01000423-OSAE01000423.1-marine-sediment-metagenome-genome-assembly--contig:-NODE-423-length-17071-cov-17.421603_pt1 | contig 17071 bp, 15 predicted proteins | sample MGYA00237870_ERZ529317 | MGnify/ENA primary metagenome ERZ529317 (study PRJEB26369, sample SAMN03142812) | marine sediment metagenome | biome: marine; feature: borehole; material: sediment... | reverse complement strand
CGCGAGCCCCAACGAGGGCTCGTCGAGGAGCATCATCCTGCGCCCGCTCATGAACGCCCGCCCGACAGCCAGCATCTGCTGTTCGCCACCGCTCAGCGTCCCGGCCTTCTGGTTCATGCGCTCCTTGAGGCGCGGGAAGATGGAGAAGACCCGTTCGAGGTCGCGTTCTATGGCCGCGCGGTCGCGCCGTGCGTAGCAGGCCAGTCGGAGGTTCTCCATGACCGTGAGGTTGTCGAAGAGGCGCCGCCCCTCGGGGACATGGGAGATGCCGAGTCGGCTGACCACCTTCTCCGGCGGGAACTTCAGGAGGTCGAGGCCCATATAGGTCATCCTGGTCCCGTGCTCCACCGGCACGAGGCGCGAGATGGCCCGAAGCGTCGTGCTCTTGCCGGCACCGTTGGCTCCGATGATGCAGACGATCTCCTGCTCGTCCACCTGGAAGGATATCCCATGGAGAGCCTTTATCCCGTCGTAGGAGACGTGGAGGTTCTCCACCGACAGCAGCATCAGGCGACCACCTCCACTTCCCTGCCGAGGTAGGCCTCGATGACCGCGGGGTCGGCGCGGACCTCGTCCGGGGTCCCCTCGGCGATGACCTCGCCGAAGTTGAGGGTCTGGACCACCTCGCACAGTTCCATGACCACTCTCATGCGGTGCTCGATGAGGAAGATGCTCATCCCCAGTCGGTCATGGACCTGGCGGATGATGTCGATCATCTCCTTCAGTTCCTCCGGGTTCATGCCGGCGGTGGGTTCGTCGAGAAGGAGGACCTTGGGTTCAGTGGCCAGGGCCCTGGCCATCTCGACCCGCCTCTGCACACCGTAGGGCAGGTTGGTCACGACCTGGTCGGCCCAGCGGGCGACACCCACCATCTCCAGGAGGCTGTAGGCCTTCCGCTCGATCTCCGCTTCCTCCCAGCGGCGCCGGGCCGTCCCGAAGAACGCGCCGACCAGCCCGTAGGTTATCTGCGAGTACTGGGCGACCTTGACGTGTTCGAGGACCGTCATGTGCCGCCACAGCTGCATGTTCTGGAACGTGCGGCTGATGCCCAGAGCGGCGATACGGTGTGGCCTCATGCCCGTGATGTCCCGTCCCTCGAAGAGGATGCGGCCCTCGGTCGGCCTGTAGACACCGGTTATGAGGTTGAAGACGGTCGTCTTGCCGGCTCCGTTAGGTCCGATGAGCCCCCGTATCTGGCCGGGCTCAAGGACGAGGTTGTAGTCCTTCACGGCCCGGAGACCGCCGAAGTGGTGGGTCAGGTTCTCAATCCTGAGCAGCGACATGGGGAACCCCTCTCCGTCTCGTGGGTGCGCCTTTCGGCCTGACGAGGCTGACCATGTCGAACTCCCTGAAGGCGATGAGGCCCGTCGGCCGGAAAATCATGACCAGGATGAGCAAGACCGGGATGATGATCCACTTGTAGATCTCCAAGGGCCGGAGGGCCTCACTGAAGAGCATGAACCCCACGCCCCCGGCCGCGGACCCGACGACCGAGTTCAGGCCGCCGAGGTAGACCATTGCCAGGAGCTCCGCCAGCTTCTGAAGGCCGAAGCCCCCGGGGTTGACGTACCTCATCACGTGGGCGTAGAGACCTCCGGCCACCCCCGCCCAGAAGGCGGCGAAGAGGAAGGTGACCATCTTCGTCCGCCGCGTGTCCACCGTCATGGCCTCGGCCGCACCCTCGCCGTCGCGGACGGCGTTCAGGGCCTTGCCCATGGTGGAGCGGACGAAGCTGTTTATCATGGCCACACACGCCACCGCCCAGACGAAGACGGTGGTGAGGCCGGCCCAGTCGGGCTGGCCCATGAAGCCCCGCGCCCCCCCGACGACCTCCAGGTTCTCGATGAGGCTCTTGACCACCAGCATGAAGGCGAGCGAGATGATGGCCAGGTAGTCGCCTCTCGTCCTGAACGACGGGATGGCCACCGTCAGAGCCCCCAGCGAGGCGACCAGCCCGCCCGCGATGAGGGCCAGCGGGAATAAGAACGGGCCCAACGCCGACGGCAAGAGCGGCGGGCCGAACCTCTCGCTGCCGACGAAGGCCACCACCGTCAGCACGGAAGAAGTGTAGGCACCCAGAGCCATGAAGCCCGGGTGCGAACAGGAAAACTCCCCCATGTACCCGTTGACCAGGTTGAGGCTCAAGGTGAGCATTACGGCCAGCAGGGTCAGTTTGACGACCAGGACCCGGTAGTCGTTGAGAAGAGCCCAGGAGTGCAGGCCGACGTAGAACACGGCGACGTGCACAACAACGCTGACCACCGGGGAAAGGACCATGAGCTTCTCCGCCGCGCGGTTCGCCAGCGGCCTCGTCACGAGCGCGACCGAACCCACGGGGAGGGCGTAGACCAACACCATGTAGGCGAGCGCACTCGGCACGAGGAGTGGAGACTTGAACAGGAGGTCCACCCCGAACAGGAGCGGCACCCGCCCGAGCCCCAGAGCGCGGGCCAGCGGCGCGCCCACCAGGTACTCGACGATGACCGCGGCCACCATGCCGAGGAGCCACCCGAGGAGCGGCACCTCGGCGAGGGCCGAGCGAAGCCCCGCGAGCAGACGCTGCGCTTGGTTTTCAGCCATGACCGAACCCCTCATCCTGTCTGGGACTAGAGTCGAAGCCGAGCGCTGTAGGCCTCACCGAAGAAGCCGTGCGGCCTGAAAGTCAGGATGACGATAACGATGGAGAAGGCGATGAGGTCCCGGAACGTAGACGGAAAGAGCAAGGCCACGAATATCTCGATGAACCCCAGCAGGAACCCGGCCAGGCCGGCCCCGAGGACCGAGCCGCGCCCGCCGAGGATGGCGGCCACGAAGGCCTTCCATCCGACAAGGATGCCCATGTAGGGTTCCAGGACCGGATAGGCCAACCCGAAGAGGATGCCGGCCACCGCCGCCAAGGCGGAACCCAGGCCGAACGTGAGGGCGGCGATGGTGTTGATGGGTACACCCATCAGGGGGACCACCACGAAGTCGTAGGCCATGGCCCTCATGGCCATCCCCCATTTCGTCCGGCGGACGAACTGGTGAAGAGCAATCATCAGCAGGATGGACACCAGAACGATGACTATCTTCGTGTTGGTGACGGTCACCCCGGCGAACTCGAAGGTCGTTGTCTCGATGAGAGTGGGGAAGGACCGGCGCCTCGCCCCCAGCAGAGCGAGGTTGCCCGTCTGAAGGATGATCCCGATCATGAGACCGGTCAGCGCGGCCGACGCCCTGGGCGCTTTTCGGAGGGGCCGGTAGCCGACCCTCTCGACAAGCATCCCCACGAACGAGGTCAGGATGGCGGCCAGGATGATGGTGAGGACCAGGATGAGCCAGTTCGGCAGGGCGAGGACGCCCGAGGCCCCGAGCCCGACCAGCGCTGTGGAGACGAACAGGCCGACGTAGGCCCCGACCATGAAGATGTCGCCGTGGGCGAAGTTGAAGAGCATGAGCACGCTGTAGACCATGGAGTAGCCCAAGGCGATGAGGGCGTAGAAGCTTCCCCACTGAAGGGCGTTGACAACGCTTTGCAGGAACACGTTCACGGCGCTGACTCCTCGCTGTTGTCTACTTCGGACTGGTGGGAGCCTGGGCGCCGGGGGCGCTAGGCCCCCGGCGCCCGTCCGTTCAGCAGGCCGAAGCTTACTCCGGCTCGACGAACTTGTAGAACTCGAACTCGCCCTCTTCGTTTATCCTGACCACGACGCAGGCCTTGATGGGGTCGCCCTCCTCGGTGAAGGTCATGTTGCCGGTGATGCCCTGGAAGTTCTTGATTCTGGCCAGGGCGTCACGGACGGCCTTACGGTCGGCCTCGATGTCACCGGTCAGGCCGCCGGTGTCCTTGATGGCCTGCTCGATGAGATGCAGGCTGTCCCAGGTGAGGGCGGCCACGTCGTCCGGCACATAGCCGTACTTGGCCTCGTAGCGGTCGATGAACTCCTTGGTCGCACCCGTCGCGCCGGCCGCGGCGTAGTGAGTGGTGAAGAAGCAGCCGTAGCAGTCTTCCCCGGCGAGGTTCACGAGTTCGGCCGAGCCCCAACTGTCACTGCCGACGATGGGCTTGTCGAACCCGAGCTGGTGGGCCTGCTTGAGGATGAGAGGCACTTCGTCGTAGTACTGCGGCGTGAACAGGAACTCAGCCCCCGAATCGATGATCTTGGTGAGCTGCGCGCTGAAGTCGCGGTCCTTCGTGGTGAAGCTCTCGAAGGCCACCACGGAGCCGGGGCCGTGCAACTCCTCCCAGGCCGCCTTGAAGAACTCGGCCAGCCCCTTCGGGTAGTCGCTGGCCACGTCGTAGAGCACGGCCGCCTTGGTGAAGCCGAACTCCTCGGTGACGAACTTGGCCGCGGCGGGTCCCTGGAAGTCATCCAGGAAGCAGGCCCTGAACACCCACGGGCGGTCCTTGGTGGTCCTGGGGTTGGTCGACCAGGGGCTAATCATGGGGCACTCCAGGTTGTTGGCCACCTCGCCGGCGGGAACCGCCTGTTTGGAGGCCTGGGGCCCGATGATGGCCAGCACCTGGTCCTGCGTGATGAGCTTGGTGTTGGCCGCCACGGCCGACTCGGCCTTGGACTCGTTGTCCTCGATGATGAGTTCGACCTTGTAGGTCACTCCGCCGACCTCGAGACCGCCTGCGGCCTCGATATCCTCCAGCCACATCTCGGCGGCGTACTTGGTCCCCTCGCCGACCTTCGGGATGTCACCCGTGAGCGGCGCGTTGATGCCGATCTTTATGACCGCCTGCTCGGCTGTCGCGCCGCACCCCGCGGCCCCGAAGACGACCACCAACGCTGCAGCGACCAGTACGGTCAGGCGTCCTACCCTCCTCGACATGTCTCCGTAGTTCCCCCCTTCGGTTGTGACGCTTTCAGGTACTCCCTCCCCGAAAGCGGTGTTGCCAAAGGGTTCAATGTATACTGAAAATATCCTTTTTTAGCATGCATTCCTTTTGGTAGAGTCGAACCCGGGCGCCGTGGCGGTAGGTCAGGCCTATCCGTTCGCTCCCCGTTTCCTCTGGGAGTGCCTCACTAGCCCGACCATGACTCGGCTTCCCGGGCCCGCTCATCCCAACCGAACGTGCGGATTTCCCGCATCCGGCTCTCGGACGGGTTTCACGTCAAGGCATACTGGCCGATACCGGCCGGCGGCTCACGGCGGTGAGCGTGAGGGCCTAACGACCGACGAGCGGCAGGAGCTCGAGCGGCTGCGCCGGGAGAACTGGGTCCTGCGAGAGGAGCGTGAGATCCTAAAAAAAGCCGCGGCCTTCTTCGCCAAGGAGACCGGGTCGAGACGACGGTAGCGTTCCGGTTCATCGAGCGGGAGAAGGCCAACCACCAAGTATCGCTGATGTGCCGGGTCCTGGGCGTGTCCAGGAGCGGCTACTACGCCTGGCGCAGCAGAGGCCGGTCGGCCAGGTCCGAAGAGGACGCCGAGCTACTGCGGCGGATCAAGGACATTCATGAGGAGAGCCGGGGGACTTACGGAGCTCCCAGGATACACGCGGAACTCGCCCTCGGCCAGGGCATACGCTGCTCACGCAAGCGGGTGGCGAGGCTGATGCGCCAGGCGGGCCTGGTGGGGGTGCACCGCCGCCGCTCCGGCCGCCGTACCGGGCGCATAAAGGGCCGGCAGCGACATCCTGACCTGGTCGGACGGGACTTCACGTCCCCAGGGCCCGACCGACTCTGGGTGGCCGACCTGACCCAGCACATGACCGGCGAAGGCTGGCTTTATCTCGCCACCGTCCCGGACGTGTTCTCCCGCCGGGTGGTCGGCTGGGCCATGGGGCCCCGGGCCACGACCGAGCTTGCTCTGAGGGCCCTGGACATGGCCGTGTGGAACCGTGCACCCAAGCCTGGGGTCATCCATCATTCAGACCACGGAAGCCAGTACACGTCGCTGGTCTTCACAGCCAGGATGGACGAAGCCGGTATCCTGGGGTCGATGGGGACCGTGGGAGACGCTCTGGACAACGCCGCGGCCGAGAGTTTCTTTGCCACCCTGCAGACGGAACTCCTGGACCGGTTCCCCCCGAACCGGGGATCCTTCCCTCCACCGGCGTTACCCGGCTTCCTCGGTAGTATGGACCCCTCCGACGCCCACCTCGGCCCGCCTCCTGCAAGGCGGTTGAGCGTCAGCGACTCCCTCACCTCGGTGGGCCTCCCGTGTTGCGACGCGTTCCGTCTCTACGTGCCGTCCCCACTACCCCGGCGAGTCATTCGGAGCCTCGGCGGTTGTCCCCGCTCCGGATGCAGCGGCCTTCCCCGCGTTAGGGTCGGGTCGGCACTCGCGACTGGCCTTTCGGGGCCTGCTCAGGGTTCACGCGTGTTACGGCCCGTAGATTTGCTGGCCCTCCCGAAGAGGGCTTCTGTCGGGTGGCTTGACGACCCCGGTTACCCGAAAGCCGCCCACCCGTGGCTACGAGGCTGTACCGCCAATTGCCTCGGCAGGACTTACACCTGCAAGAACGCGCCACCTTTCACGGCGCACACTAACACAGCCCGCGGGCCCAGGTCGGAAGGCGGGTCAGGTCATCTCTCTCGGGAGACAGGCGAGGTGAGGAAGAAGAGCAACCCCGCCTCCGCGACGACGTTCCCGTCGGCCCGCGCCACGGCCCGGCCGCGGCCGGCGCGGCCCCGGAGACTGGTCACGGTGACCTCCAGGGTGACCTTCTCCCCCGGGCGCACCGGGCGCCTGAAGCGGGCCCGGTCGATGCCGCCGAAGAGCGGCAGACGGTCGCGGTTGACGGGGTCGGCCAGGACGGCGACCGCGCCGGCCTGGGCCATGGCCTCGATGAGGAGGACCCCCGGCACCATCGGGTTTCCCGGGAAGTGCCCCTCGAACCATTCCGCGTCACGCGGGGGGGTCCATTCGGCCACGACCCTCTGTCCGGGCTCCAGCTCGACCACCCGGTCCACGAAGAGGAAGGGCGGCCGGTGGGGCAGGATCTCCCGGGGTGCGGGCAGACGTCCACTCATCAACATCAGTCCCTCCAGCGTCCCAGCACGACGCAGGCGTTGTGGCCTCCGAAGCCCAGGGACACGGAAAGGCAGGCTTCAAGGTCCACCTCGCGCGCGCGGCCGGGTATGTAGTCGAGATCGCACTCGGGGTCGGGGTCGGTGAGGTTCATCGTCGGGGGCACCACGCCGTGCGCCAGGGCCAGCGCGCAGACGGCCAGCTCCACCGCTCCGGCCGCCCCCATGAGGTGCCCGGTGGCGGGCTTGGTCGAACTTATGGCCAGGCGGTAGGCGTGCCGGCCGAAGGCGAGCTTGATGGCCCGCGTCTCGGCGCCGTCGTTGGCTGGGGTCCCGGTCCCGTGGGCGTTCACGTAGCCGATCCTGTCGGGGGAGAGCCCCGCGTCGGCCACGGCGAGGGCCATGCAGGTCCCCGCCCCGCTGCCGTCCGGCCGCGGCAGGACCAGGTGGTAGGCGTCGCCGTTGGCGGCGAAGCCGAGCACCTCCGCGTAGATGCGGACCCCCCTGGAGACGGCCGACGCCGCCTCCTCCACAACGAGGACGCCGGCCCCTTCCCCCATGACGAAGCCGTCCCTGGCCCGGTCGAAGGGCCGGCAGGCCCCCTCCGGGTCGTCGTTCCGGGTCGACATCGCCTGGGCCGAGCAGAACGCGGCCAAGCCGATGGGGCTTATGGCCGCCTCCGCCGCCCCGGCCAGGACGATGTCGGCCTCGCCGCGCTGGACCATCCGGAGCGCGTCACCGACGGCGTTGGTCCCGGTGGCGCAGGCCGTGACCGGGCCGCCGCACGGCCCCCGGAAGCCCCACCTCCGGGCCACCTGGGCCGCGGCCATGTTGGCGATCATCATCGGCACGGTGAAGGGGCTGACCCGGCGGGGCCCCGCCGCCGCCAGAACCCGGACCTGCCTTTCGAGGGTGGCTATCCCTCCCGTGCCCGACCCCACCCACACCGCGACACGGCCGGGGTCCACACCGGCCGGGAGAGGGTCGAGGCCGGCATCCGACAAGGCCAGGGCGGCGGCCGCCGTCGCGAACTGGGCGAAGCGGTCCATGCGGCGGGCGTCGCGGCGGTCCATATAGTCCTCGGGGTCGAAGTCGGTTATCTCCGCCGCGATCTGCGTGGCGAAAGGCGAGGGGTCGAAGCTGGATATGCGCCGGACCGGGGACCGCCCCTCGACGACGTTCTCCCAGAAGGTCTCCACCGTCCGGCCCGCCGGCGTGACCAGGCCGAGACCGGTGATGACGGCCCGCCTAACCAAGGTGGAGCCCCCCGTCCACCTGCACCACCTGCCCCGTAATGTAGGCGGCGGCCTCGGAGGCCAGGAAGACGACGGCGTAGGCCACCTCGGCCGGGTCGCCGGCCCGGCCGGCGAGGGTCGCCCCGACGATGCTGTCGCGGACCCTGTCGGGCAGGCTTTCCGTCATGGCCGTCGGGATGTACCCCGGGGCGATGACGTTGGCCGTGATGTTCCGCCGCCCCACCTCCCGGGCGATGGATCGGGTCAGGCCGATGACCCCCGCCTTCGCCGCCGCGTAATTCGCCTGCCCGGCGTTGCCTCCGAGGCCCACGACGGACGAGACGTTGATGATTCGTCCCCACCGCTGCCTGACCATGTAGCGCAGGGCCTCCCGGCAACAGGCGAAGGTCCCCGTGAGGTTCACGGCCAGGACCTCGTCCCAGTCCTCGTCGCTCATCCGGAGAAGAAGAGTGTCACGGACGACTCCCGCGGCCGTGACGAGGACGTCCAGGCGCCCGAAGTGCTCCGCCGCCCGTCTCACGAGAGACCGGCAGGAGTCCGCGTCCCGCAGGTCGGCCTCGAAGGCGGCCGACCTCCGCTCCCCGGTGAGGCTGTCGATGACCTCCACGACCTGTTCGGCCCTGTCGCGTCCCCGCCCGTAGTGGACGCCGACCCTCGCCCCCGCCGAGGCCAGGGCCAGGCACACCGCCTGTCCTATGCCCCCGGAGCCGCCGGTCACAAGGGCCGCCCGCCCCTCCAGGAGGTCGGCGCGGAACGGAAAGCCGTCGACGTCGGTCCGGTTCACCGGGCCGCCCCCCCTCCCGCGACAAGCGGCCGCAGGACCTCCACGGCCCGGGCCAGGGACTCCGTGTCGGAGACCCCTATCACCTCGGCGCCCGGGAGGATCCTCCTTACCAGGGAGGCGAGGGTCCGCCCGGGTCCGACCTCGACGAAGAGTTCGACCCCCTGCAGGTCCATGTCGCGGACGATGTCCTCCCAGAGGACCGGGGAGCTCACCTGCCGCTCCAGACCACGCACCAGGGACTCCGGGCCGGTGTAGGGGCGTCCGGCGGCGTTCGAGTAGACCGGGAAGCGCGGCGTCCTGACCGAGGCGGTCGCCAGGAGGGCCGCCAGGCGCCGGCCGGCCCGGCCCATGAGCGGGCTGTGGAACGGGCCGCTCACCTTCAGGGGGACGACCTTCCCCCCTCGTGACGCGCTGAGCCCGGCCGCGAGCTTCAGAGCCCCCTGCTCACCGGAGATGACGCACTGCCCGGGGGCGTTGTAGTTGGCCACCCACACCCGGCCCGCACCGCTCGATGCGCTCTCACGGCAGAGGGCCTCCACCACCCCGCGCTCAAGACCCAGCACGGCGCACATCCCCCCGCGGTGGCCGCGGGCGGCCTCCTCCATGTACCGCCCCCGCCAGGTCACGAGCCTGAGGACGTCCTCGTCGTCGAGAACCTCGGCCGCGGCCAGCGCGGTGTACTCCCCCAGGCTGAGCCCGGCGGCAAAGGCCGGGACGAAGCCCGGCAGTTCCGTCATGAGCGCGCGCCAGGCCGCCAGGCTGGCGGCCACAAGAGCCGGCTGGGTGATGTCCGTGCGGGCCAGCACCCGCGGGGAGGCGTTCTCGATGAGGGAGGTGAGCCGGAAGCCCGCGACCCTGTCCGCGGTGCGCATGACCTTGCCGGCGGTGAACGGATAGGCATGGGCCAGGTCGAGCCCCATTCCCGGGCACTGCGCGCCCTGCCCCGGGAAGAGTACGGCCACCCTGCCCCTCGGCCTTTCGACCACAGACTTCATGTGACGGTCCCTCCCATCCTGCCCAGTCTTCGGAGCACAGCTTCAGCCTCTCGGACCAGCCCGGAGACGATGGCGGCCGCGGGCTCGACCGAACGGACCAGACCCGCCGCCTGCCCCGCGAGGACCGTCCCGCGGGCCACCTCACCCTCGAGGGCGGCGGCCCGGTAGCGCCCCATCCCGAACTCCTCGAGCTCCGCAGGAGTGGCGCCCCGAGCCTCGAGCCTCTCGTACTCCCGCGTGAGGCGGTTCCGGATGGCCCGCACCGGGTGGCCGGTGGACCGACCGGTCACCGCCGTGGCCCGGTCCCCGGCCTTGAGGACGGCCTGCTTGTAGGCCGGGTGGGCCACGCACTCGACGGCACAGATGAACCTGGTCCCCACCTGCACACCGTCCGCCCCGAGGGCCAGGGCGGCCGCCAGGCCGCGCCCGTCGGCGATGCCTCCGGCCGCGACCACCGGCACGGAGCTCCCCACCGCGTCCACGACCTGGGGGACCAGCGTCATCGTCGAGGTCTCGCCGATGTGGCCACCGGCTTCGGAGCCCTCGGCGATGACCGCGTCCGCCCCGGCCCGGACGAGACGCACCGCCAGGGCCACCGAGGACACGACGGGGATGACCCGGACCCCGGCCTCCTTCAGGGGCTCGATGTGCGGCCCGGGGTTGCCCGCCCCCGTGGTGACCACGGGCACCCTCTCCCGACGGACGAGCTCGATGACCTCGAGAGCATGCGGCGAGACGAGGAGGATGTTGACGCCGAAGGGCCTGTCGGTCATGGCCCTCACCTTGCGGATCTGCGCGGCCACCCAGGAGGCGGGGGCACTGCCCGCACCTATGATGCCGAGCCCGCCCGCCGCCGAGACGGCCCCGGCCAGTTCGGCCGTCCCGAGCCAGGCCATGCCCCCCTGGAACACGGGGAAGTCGAGGCCCAGGAGTGCGGTCAGTCTCCTACCGAGTGGAGTCTTCATGTCATCGATTGCGTCCTTTCCTGAGGGTTCGAGTCCGTTCCGCTGGGGCTGCCGGCCGCGCCGCCTTCACCGGCGGCAGAAGCGCCGGGCACGGCCGCCTCCCAGCGGAGGACGGCCCCGCCGTAGGTCAGTCCGGCCCCGAAGGCGACCAGAAGGACCGTGTCCCCGGGGCGGAGCCGCCCCCGGCGGCGGGCCTCGTCGAGGGAGACCGGGATGGAGGCCGAGGAGATGTTCCCGTAGGCCTCGATGGTGTGAAAGACCCTTGCCGGCGGTATCCCGAGCATGCGCACGGCGGTGTCGATGATGCGCGTGTTCGCCTGGTGGGGGATGAACAGGTCCACGTCTGCGACCCGGAGGCCGGCCCGGCGCAGGCTCTCCTTGACGGCCGACACCATGGCCCGGACCGCGAACCGGAACACCTCCCGACCGTCCATGCGGATGAAGTGCTGGCGGGAGGCGACCGTGTCCGCGTCCGCCGGGCGGCGCGAGCCGCCCGCGGGAAGCCGGAGGATGCCCGCCCCCCTCCCGTCGGCGGCCAGGTACACCGACAGGAGTCCGCCGCCTACCGAGGTCGCCCGCCGCACGACGGCCGCCCCCGCCCCGTCGCCGAACAGGACGCAGGTGGACCTGTCCTCGTAGTCGGTGATACGGGAGAGCGTCTCGGCCCCCACGACGAGGACCGTTCTGAAGCGCCCCGAGGCCAGGAAACCCTCCGCGGCGGCCAGACCGTAGATGAAGCCCGTGCAGGCCGCCCCCAGGTCCATGGCCGCCGCCCTCCGGGCGCCCAAGGCAGCCTGGAGCAGGCAGGCCGTCGACGGGAAGGGCATGTCGGGAGTGACCGTCCCGACGATGATGAGGTCCAGGTCGGCAGGGTCCATCCCTGCGTCCGAGAGGGCCTTCCGCGAGGCGGCCAGGGCGAGGTCGGAGGTCGCCTCGTGGGGGGCGGCCACGCGCCGCTGACGAATCCCGGTGCGTTCGACGATCCACTCGTCAGAGGTGTCCACCATCCGCTCGAGGTCGCCGTTCGTCAGGATACGGTCGGGAACGGCCGAGCCCAGTCCGGCCACGGTGACGGAGGTCTCTCGATACGGCATCCAGTCCCCCCTACGGCTTCCGGTGCGCCGCTCCTCGTACGCTCCTGGCGCGGTCCTAGAACCCCGACCGGCGGCCGGTCCTATTGGAACCAAGAGTGATTAGGAGCTAGCTATTAGGACCTAGGTCATTACTGCTGGCATTCTAGCATAGGCCTGGGGTCTCTGGCAACGGAGCGCAGACGGTGGCGCGAGGGGGTGACAAGAGGCAGGAATCCTTCCGTGCGGCGGCGTAACACGAGGGAGCGCGATGGTGTTACCAGTGACGTATCACGATTCTCAGAGGTGAACCATCACGATGAGACCCTGTAGGAACACACGCACCCGCACCAACGGGGACACCCCCGCCGGGGCCGCGGCCACCCGCGGCCCGACCAAGGCCCGGCGGAACGCACCCCTGGCCGCCCTCTTCTCCCTGGCCCTCGTCCTCTTTTCAGCGCTCCTCGGCCCCGGGTGCTCCCAGGGACAGAACGCCAGCCGGGTCGTGACGGTGACCGACATGGCCGGCCGGACCGTCAAGGTCCCGGCACGGGTCGAAAGGGTGGTCGGCATCGGGGCGGGGGCCCTGCGGTTGATAGTCTACCTCGACGCAGTGGACAAGGTCGTCGGCGTCGAGGACATAGAGAAGCGTGACCGGAACCGGCCCTACGTCATGGCCCATCCCGAGCTCGCCGACCTGCCCTCCATAGGGCCCATGCACGGGGGAGAGGCCGAGTCCATCGCCGTCCAGGAACCCGACGTCATCTTCTGGACCTACACCACGGCCCGGGAGGCCGACGACCTCGAGGCCAAGACCGGCATCCCCGTGGTCGTCATCGACTACGGCGACCTCGGCGAGAGGCGCACGGTCCTGTACGAGGCCCTGAGGCTCATGGGGGAGGTCCTCGACCGGCAGGACAGGGCCGAGGAACTCATCGGCTACATCGAGGAGACCGTCGCCGACCTCGCCCGGCGGACCGCCGGCATCCCGGATGAGGAGAGGCCCAGCGTCTACGTCGGCGGCGTCGGGTTCCGGGGCGCCCACGGCCTCCTCTCCACCGAACCCTCCTACGAGCCGCTGGCCTTCGTGGACGGCCGGAACGTCGCCGCCGGCCTCGGCCCCGAGCACGCCATGATTGACAGCGAGATGCTGCTCGAGTGGGACCCGGACATCATCTTCGTCGACCGGGGAGGTCTGTCGCTCGTCCTGGACGACCTCCGCCGTCCGGAGTTCGGCCACCTGCGGGCGGTGAGGGACGGCAGGCTCTACGGACTGCTCCCGTTCAACTACTACACCTGCAACTACGCCACGGTGCTGGCCGACGCCTACTACATCGGCAAGGTCCTCTGGCCCGAGCGCTTCGCCGACGTCGACCCCGAGGCGAAGGCCGACGAGATTTACGAGGCGTTCCTCGGAGAGCCCGTCTACGAGAGCATGGTCGAGGCCTTCGGCGGCTTCGGAGTCCTCCAGCGGGTCGAGGCCGGGCCGTGAGCGTCTCCGGCGAACGGGGGACCGGGTCGGAGTTCGTCCGCGACTACGAGCACCACGTCGCCCGCCGCCGCCGGCTCGGAGCGGCCTGTGCCGTCGGTCTCCTCATCCTTGCCGGCGTCTCCGTGTCGACGGGGGTCATCGACATCCCGGTGCGGCAGGTCCTGGCGACACTCCTCGATGGCGGCGGGACCAGGGTGTCGGCCGTCATCTGGAGCATAAGGCTGCCGCGGGTCCTGGGCGCCGTGGTGGCCGGCGCCGGGCTGGCCGTCGCCGGGGCCGCCATGCAGAGCGTCTTGCGGAACCCGCTGGGTTCTCCCTTCACCCTGGGGATATCCCACGCGGCGGCCTTCGGGGCGGCCTTCGCCATCATCGTCCTCGACGCGGGTACGCTCGGCAGCACCCCGGCGGACGCGGTGGTCCTGAGAAGCCTCCACGTCGTCACCGTCTCCGCGTTCCTGTGGTCGCTCCTCGCCACCCTCGCCGTCCTCCTCATTGCCGGGCTGAGAGGCGCGACCCCGGAGTCCATGGTCCTCGCGGGAGTGGCCTTGGGCTCGCTCTTCACCGCGGGGACGGCGGCCATGCAGTACTTCGCCGACGACGTCGAGCTCGCTGCGTTCGTGTTCTGGACCTTCGGCGACATCGGCCGGGTCACGTGGAACGACCTCGGCCTCATGGCGGCGGTCACGCTTCCCGCCGCGGCCTACCTCACCGCCAACAGATGGAACTACAGCGCCCTCGACGCGGGAGAGGAGACCGCGAAGAGCCTGGGCGTCGACGTGAGGCGGGTGAGGACGTGGGGGATGATGGCCTCGTCCCTCACCACGGCGGTCATCGTCTCCCTCGTCGGGATAATCGGGTTCGTGGGACTCGTCGTCCCCCACATGGTCCGCAAGGTCAGCGGAGGTGAGCAGCGCTTCCTCGTCCCGCTCTCGGCCCTCGTCGGGGCGACCCTCCTCCTCGCCTCCGACACGGCGGCGCGGACCCTGTTCGCCCCGCTCATCCTCCCCGTCGGCATCCTCACCTCCTTCCTGGGAGCCCCCCTCTTCATCTACCTCGTGGCCAGAGGGAGGGAGTTCTGGTGAGGCTCGAGGTCAGGGGCATCCGCGTGGCCTATGACGGCGTCCCGGTGCTGGAGGACCTCACCCTGAGCGCCAGTCCGGGTGAGGTCCTGAGCGTCATCGGCCCGAACGGCGCCGGCAAGAGCACCCTCCTGAGGTGTGTGGACAGGATCCTCAGGCCAAGGACCGGGGCGGTCCTCATCGACGGGAAGGATGTCGCCGCCCTCGACCCCGTCCGTCTGGCCAGGGTCGTAGGCTACGTCCCTCACGCCGAGACCAGGGGGTTCCCGGTGACGGTCTTCGACGCCGTCCTGGTCGGCCGACGGCCCCACATGGGTTGGAGGGTCGGCGCGAGAGACCTCCAGGTCGTGGCCGAGGTCATCGAGGTGCTGGGGCTCGGGCACCTGGCGATGCGGGACGTGACGACACTCAGCGGGGGGGAGCGGCAGAAGGTCGTCCTGGCGAGGGCCCTGGCCCAGGAGCCCGAGGTCCTGCTCCTCGATGAGCCCACCAGCAGCCTGGACCTGCGGCACCAGCTCGAGGTGCTCGGCATCCTCAGGGACCGTGTCAGGGCCACGGGCATGACCGCGGTCATGGCCATCCACGACCTGAACCTCGCGGCCCGTTACAGCGACAGGATCGCCATCCTGAAGGACGGCAGGGTCTTCGCCGTCGGCGGCCCGGAGGTCCTGACCCCCGCGAACATCGAGGCTACCTACGGGGTCAAGGCCGACGTGGTGCGGCATGCGGGAGGGCTGGTCGTGATACCGGCGGAGCCGGCGTGAGCCGGCGACCAATCCTCGGACCTCGAAAGGAAGTGAGGACTTGGCTTCGGGAAAGCAAGATCTGCGCCAGCGGCCCAGGGCCGCGGTGGAGAGGCTCATCCTCGCCCGCGACTGGGAGGGGCTCCTCCTGCGGGCGGGCGAGCTCCACGGCCACTACTGCCCCTTCCTGGCCCTGGGGGTGCGGGCGGGGGGTGAGGCCCTCCTCGAGCTCGGACTCGACTCCGACGGCATGGAGGACCTGGTGGCCGTCGTGGAGACCAACGGTTGCTTCAGCGATGGCATCCAGTGCGCGACAGGCTGCACCTTCGGCAACAACGCCCTGGTCTTCAAGGACGTCGGGAAGACGGCGGTGACCGTCGTGAGGCGGGGAGGACGCGGCCTACGCCTGCGCCTGCGGGACGTCGAGAACTTCGTCGCCGAGCACTCCCCGGAGGCCGCCGAGCTCTTCGAGAAGGTGGTCGTGAGACGAGAGGGGTCCGACGAGGACAGGGAGGCCCTCAAGAAGGCCTGGACAGAGATCTCCTTCAAGGTCGTGAACCTGCCGGCCGAGACCCTCTTCGAGGCCGAGAGGGACGTCGGGGTCGCCCTGCCGGAGTACGCCCCCATCTACGAGAGCAGGACCTGCGCCCGGTGCGGCGAGAGGGTCATGGCCCCGAGGACCGTCGCGGGTCCGCAAGGGGACCTCTGCCTCACCTGCGCCGGCGCCCCGTACTTCCAGCTCGACGGGAAGGGGATGACCTGCGTGGCCTCGAGGTAAGGTCCGCAGGGGGAAGGCCGAACGTGAGCCGGGGGTAGTGCCTGGCGAGGGCCTCCACGGCCTCGCGCGGAAGACCCATCTCCCGGAGCCCGGCCCGGAAGCCGGCCACGGCCCTGCGCCTGGCCAGGACCAGGCCGACGGCGGCCCCGGGGAGCCTGACCAGGAGCCAAGCCGCGAGCCAGGCCCCCCGGGCCACGCTCAGGACGGCGTCCTTCACCTAGCTTGCCCCCGGCTCGTCCTGCGGAGGCTCGGGGGCCTCACAAGACTCTCCGCGGGGCGGCCGAGGCCCGTGCCGGTGGGGATGCATCCAGGGCCCGTGGGCCATCGGCCCCGGCCCCATCCCCTGCCGCATCGCGGCCTGGACGGTCATGAGGTACTCTTGGGCCATGTTCACGGCGTCCTTGGAGGAGATTCCGCTCGCCATGAGCTCCTGGTAGAAGGCCCCGACCGCCTTGCCGAGGCTCCTCCCGGCCTCCTCGGAGAACATGGCGTCCCGGAGGGCGGTGATGAGACGGGGAATCTTGTCCCCCACGGCGTCGAGGATATCCGCCACTTCCTTGGCCTTCGATTCCGTCATACGGCTCTACCTCCCGTTCGCTTCAGAGTAGCCGAGCGCCCAATCGACCGTGTGCCACGCCGGCGACGGGAACCTCTCCGCGAGCCACGCCAAGAGGGTCGTCACGAGGGGCCAAGGTTCGGGCGTCGCCCGCTCCGGCCCCTCCGGACCCGCCGCCGGGCCCAGGGCGGCCTCGCCGCCCGTCTCCCGACCGGCCTCCCCGAGCAGGTCCACGAACCTGTCCCATGCTCCCTGCGGGAGGTCCGGGAGGGCTTCGACCGACCGCCGGAGGGCCACACGGACGGCCAGGGCCTCCGCGAGTTCACGACGGCACGATGAGCAGGTCAAGGTGTGGAGGACCACCGCGGCACGTTCGTCCTCGGCGGCCGTCCCG
>ENA-OSAE01000422-OSAE01000422.1-marine-sediment-metagenome-genome-assembly--contig:-NODE-422-length-17185-cov-17.046001_pt1 | contig 17185 bp, 14 predicted proteins | sample MGYA00237870_ERZ529317 | MGnify/ENA primary metagenome ERZ529317 (study PRJEB26369, sample SAMN03142812) | marine sediment metagenome | biome: marine; feature: borehole; material: sediment... | reverse complement strand
TAGACTTATAGCTAGGAAGAGGACAATACCGAGGCACAAAGAGGCCCAGAGTGGGAGAAGCGGAATGTAGTCGGCCAAGGCCCTCTGCACCTCCTCTCGTTGGCCAGGTATCAAGGTTCGGGTTCATGCTCCGGGGGCTCCCAGTCCTCCTCGATAGCCGACCAGAATCTATCGGGCTCACCCGGTGCCTTCAATACCCATGTGGATAAGTCCTCGATGTCTAGTCCGCCCTCTTCGAAGTACTCCTTGAATTCCCTCGGAAGCAGATGGTGCCTCTCCAGGCGGGTCCCGCCGGACACACGCTTGGCGCCCGCCTCCACCAGCCCCGCCAACTCATCGGCCGCCCGCAGGCCCCCGCGCAGGGTGCTCCCGCCCACGAAGGGGAACAAGATGAGGACCCCGGTCAGGAGCCGCTCCCCGATGGTGGGCCTCTCGCCGGTGATGAGGTCGACCCCGGTGAAGGCCTCCTGGACGTCCTTCAGTTCGCCCACGAACGGGATGAACCCTAGCCCGGCGCTGAGAATCCATTCCGTGCCGCCCCTCGGAGTGTCCGGCCGTGGCCTCACCGTCGACGGCGGGGCTGGACCGCCCTCCCGGAGGAGGAGGAGGTCTTGAAGCAGGCCATCGCAGAGACCCTGGCCAGCGCGACCTGGCAGCGGTGCGGGTACACTTCATGAGGAACCTCTTGGCACAGGTGCCGAAGGGCGCCCAGCCTCCGGTCGCCGTTCTGGTCAGGACCATCTTCGCCCAACCGGGCCAGGCGGCGGCCAGAGCCCACCTCCGGAAGGTGGTCGTCACCCTGGAGCACCGTCATCCCAAGGCAGCTACTCTGCTGGCCGACGCCGAGGAGAATGTGTTGGCCTACATGTCGTTCCCGGAGAAACACCGCCGGCGGCTGCACTCGAGGAACCTGCTCGAGAGGCTCCACAAGGAGATCAAGTGTCGTCGAACGTAGTGGGCATCTTTCCGAACCGGTCGGCCGTCATCCGCCTCGCGGGGGCCGTCCTGATGAACCAGAACGACGAGTGGGCGGTGGGGCGACGCTGCTTCAGCGTAGAGCCATGGCGGCGCTGGACCAGGACGGTGGCGCCGCTCAACTTAAACTTGTGGAGGGAGAGGCTGCGGCCAGTCAAGGGTAGGGTTCGTGACGCGAGGGACCAACTCGACAAGACACGACCCAAGCCACTGCCCGCGCAAAGAGAGCCATACGCGCCCGCTGGCCTTGACAAGCCTTCAGCGCATCTACTCGACAAGGTCTAGGATTTCATCTGAACCAATCAAGACGTCCTGAGCGTAGGTCCGGAGCAACCGTGCATATCCTTGAAGTGCCCTGCGATACCGCATGATGTGTGGAGGCAGACCACTCTCTGCTGGTGGATTTGGAAACCCCAAGTCACGGATACCACGCTGAAGCAACAAGTGAGTCAAGTACTCTCTCACAACAAGCCCTGAAGCGTTCTTGCGGTACGCCTTTGGTGGCTCGCCCTTATGTAGCCTTATAATCCTAACTGAGATATCATCGTCGCGTTCCTCGTAGGTGCACTCCACGCCCACCAGGCCTTTACGATAGACAACGGATGCCAAACCCGGTGATTCGAGTTTGACCTCCGGGCCGCTGAAACCATAGTCACGGACCAGGAAGCCCAAGGCCTGTTTACACTCTTCCAAGAATTCATGCGTGCCCACGAGCTACTCCCCCAAGAGTTCAGAGCCACCCTGCCACTTCCCAAGACGCTCCCACAGCCTGACAACTCCGTACTCCTTGGTCTCCATCCGCTCCATTCCGTAGAATGGGCTATCAGGTCGGTCTTCCAGCCTGCGTCGATCAAGCCTCCTACGAAACGCCGGCCCCACATCGTATATCTTGTACCCCTCACGCATTTTCGCGCGAATCCAAGCTCGATTCGCCTCCATTCCGACCCCCTCGAACGTTTCCGCGCCAAGCTGCTGTGCAGCCGCTCGAACACGTCGCATATCCTCACCGATGACAATCCGGCCCAACCCACGAGGGTGAGGGGGTCGGTGATGGTCCCCGGGAAAGGGTCCGGGGTGGTGAACCGGCCCACCGATGCGTCGTACCAGCGGGCGCCGAAGTAGACCAGGCCCGAGACCGGGTCGTACTCCTTCCCGAAGGGGCCGTAAAGGTTGTAGGGGGCGGTGGCGCCGGTCAGAAGGCCCCCGTAGGCATCGTAGCGGTAGCGGTATACCACCTCCCCCAGGCGGTCGGTGAGCAGGCTCACGTTGCCGATGCCGTCGTAGGTGTAGTAGAGGAGACCCCCTCTCGTCTGGAGGTCGGGGAGGCCGGGTCCCTTTCGGCCGTGGTAGCCGAACATCTTCCTGGCCAGGATGCGGCCGGGGGTGAGGTGGTACTCGGCCACGGGCGCGCCCTCGCCGGTGTACTCGCCGAGGACCCGGAGACCGTCCCAGAGGTAGGCGGTGGTCTCGGTCTCGAGGCGGGGTCTGGCCAGCCCCGGCGGCAGGCCCTGGTGGCCCCAGCCGTTGTGGCCGCCCTGCTCGTGGCCCCGGCCTTGCTCGAGACCGTTCTCCGAGGGACCCCGCCGCTTCGGGTCGGGGAAGGTCCAGAAGGTGGCCTCGCGGGAGACCTTCCGCCCCAGGGCGTCGTAGCCGTAGACCACGCCCGTCCCGTCCGGGTAGGAGGCCCCGCGGAGGCGTCCGGCCGAGTCGTAGGCGTAGGCCGCGTCCCCATCGGGCCCGGAGCGGCGGGTGAGGCGCCCGGCCGCGTCGTACTCGTAGGTGACATCCCCGGCGGAGAGAAGACGGCGGGCCTCGTCGTAGGTGTAGTGGACGGGCCTCTCCTTGGAGATGCCGCCGTCGTGAAGCGGACGGCCGTCCTAGAGGATGTCGTAGACGGCCAGGCGATGCATCTGTTCCTCACCGTCTTGCAGGAGGCTGGCACGCCTAGCCAGAATACAAAATCCCGTATAATGGCTTGTGGCCTATGTCCCTGCTTGAACGTGACAGGAGGTAGGTCTGATGGACGAGGCAGCCGGCCGCAGCCGGCCTGTGGATTTCGACACCGCGACGGCTGTCCACCGGAAGAGGCGCCGGCCGCTCCGGGGGGAGGTCGTCTCCGCTCTGGAGAAGGCCGTCGGCCCCGAGCACGTGCTCTCTGGGCGGACGGCCCTCGAGGTCTACGCCAGGGACAGCTGGCCCCTGGCCGCCCTGAGGCTCCACCACGGCGCAGAGCTGCCCCTGCCCGACGTGGTGGTCCTGCCCGGCGGGGTGGCCGAGGTGTCGGCGGTGCTGGAAATCCTCTACGAGCACGAGGTGCCCGTCATTCCCTACGGGGGCGGCTCGGGGGTCCTCGGCGGGACCCTTCCCGTGTCGGGCGGGGCCGTCGTCGACGTGAAGAGACTCGACCGGGTGCTGGAGATAAATGACGAAGGCCTTTACGTCACCGCCCAGGCCGGCATCCTGGCCGTCGACCTCGAGCGGGCCCTCGCCCGGGTGGGCCTCACCCTCGGCCACTTCCCGCAGTCGGTCGACGTGGCCAGCCTGGGCGGGCTCATCGCCACCAGGTCGGCCGGCCAGTTCTCCACCAAATACGGGAACATCGAGGACATGCTGCTGGCACTCGAGGTCGTCCTCCCGGGGGGCAAGGTCGTCAGGACCAGGCTCGCGCCCCGCTCGTCGACCGGGCCCGACGTCAAGAACCTCTTCCTCGGCTCGGAAGGCACCCTCGGCATAGTGACCGAGGCCTCGCTGCGGGTCCACCCCAGGCCGGAGAAGCGCGAGACGCAGTCCTACGAGGTGGCGGACTTCGTCAAGGGGCTCGAGCTCATCCGGCGGGTGATGAGGACCGGGCTGCGCCCGGCGGTCATCCGGCTCTACGACCCCATCGAGACGGCCCATTCCTTCAAGGGACTCGCCTCGCAGGGCAGGTGCCTTCTGCTCTTCGTCTTCGAGGGGTTCGGACGCCTCGTGGACCTGGAGGCCAGCGCGGTCGACGAGATCTGCGGCCCCGAGGCGGAGCGCCAGCTCGGCCCCGAGCCGGGGCGCCACTGGCTCGAGCACCGGAACATCGTCCGGGCCCTGCCCGAGTTCATGAACCAGAACCTTGTCGTCGACACCCTAGAGGTCGCGGCCACCTGGGACAGGGTCGCCGACCTCTACCGGACGATGACCGAGCGGATGCTGAAGGTGAAGGGCATCATCTCGGCCTCGGCCCACAGCTCCCACTCCTACACCCAGGGCACCAACCTCTACATCACCTTCGTCGCCCTCGGGCCGGACCTCGCCGCGGCCGAGAGGGTCTACTATGAGATATGGGAGGCGGCCATGACCGCCTGTCTGGAGGCCGGGGGGACGATGTGCCACCACCACGGTGTGGGGCTACACCGTACCCGATGGATGCCGGCCGAGCACGGCGAGGCCCTGGAGGTCCTGCGCCGGCTGAAGGAGGCCCTCGACCCCAAGGGCCTCATGAACCCCGGCAAGCTCTTCGGGGAGGTGGACTAGTTGTCGGAAAGGCACCCAGACGCAAGGACCGATGCCCGCGTCTGCGCCCTCTGCCCGAACATGTGCCGCTTCCTCTGTCCTGTCGCGGCGGCGGACAAGGTCGAGACCGTCACGCCCCGGGGGAAGGCGACCCTGGTCCTCGCCCTCGAACGGGGGAGGGTCCCGTGGGGTCCGGAGGCGGCCGAAGTGGCCTACCGCTGCGCGGGCTGCGGGGTCTGCCGGGAGTGGTGCCCGAGTGACGTGGACCTCCCGGAGATGCTGGACGGACTCCGGGTCAGGGCGGCGCGGGAGGGCCTGGCGCCGGAGCCCGTGCGGCTTCTGGCCGAGCGGGTCGTGGAGGGGCGTTCCCTGCACCGGCCGGCTTCCGAGCTGGCGGGAAGGATGGCGCGCTATCGCGAGATGCTCAGCCCGGAGGCGCGGGTCCTCTACTTCGCGGGCTGCTCTACGGCTGCCCTCTATCCGGAGGTCGTCGCCGCCACCCTGAGGCTCTTCGAGGCGGCCGGGACGCCGGTCACCATGCTCGAGGGCGAGGAGTGCTGCGGCCTGCCCCTCGACGTCCTCGGCTGGAAGGACGCCGCGGCCGGGTTCGTGCGCCGTCTCGCCGAAGCCGTGAAGGAGAGAGGGATCGAGACCGTCGTCTCCGGCTGTCCCATGTGCACCTACATGATGAAGGAGCGCTTCGGGGCCTTGGGGGCCGACCTGGAGGCCGAGGTGAGGCACGTGGCCGAGTTCTTCGCCGAGAGGCTCGACGACGGGTCCCTCAGGCCGGCCGCCGCCTCCGGCCGGGAGCCGGCGGCCGTGACCTACCACGACCCGTGCTATCTGGGGCGCTACCAGGGCGTCTACGACGCCCCGCGCCGCCTTCTGGCCGAGGCGGCCGGGCTGGTGCCCGTCGAGATGGAGCGGAGCCGGGAGCTGGGGGCCTGCTGTGGGGGGGCGTCCTCCACGGCTTCGGCCTTCGCCGGGACGGCGAACCTCATGGCTTCCAGGCGCCTCGAGGAGGCCGCCCGGACGGGGGCTCGGGTCCTGGTCACCGCGTGCCCGCACTGCCTGGAGATGCTGCGCCCGGCGGCCGCGGACGCGGCTCGCGGCGGCCTCGAGGTGCTCGACCTGGCCGAGGCGCTCGCGGCCGGGCTCGGGGTCCTGCCGGGCCGGACGGAAGGAGGGGTCCGCGTTGGCTGACGACGGCCAGGTCTACGACGTCCTCGTCATCGGTGGCGGCATCACCGGGGCCTTCGTGGCCCGCGACTGCGCCCTCCGGGGCCTCCGCACGGCCCTGGTGGAGCGCGACGACTTCGGGTCGGGCACGACGGGGACCTGCATGGGGATGCTCCACGGCGGGCTGCAGTACCTTCTGTCCAACCCCGAACTGACCCGGGTCGAGTGTGCGGAGAGCGGCATCATGCAGAAGGCCGCGCCGCACCTCGTCTTCGCCATACCCTTCATCTTCGTCATCGACTCCGAGGACAAGGTCGACAAGTTCGAGGCCTTCATGGCCTACTACGACCAGTTCCAGGAGGCGAAGTTCGGCCGCCCCCACGTGACCTTGACCCACGACGAGGCCCTGCGGCTCGAACCCGCCCTACGGCCGGGCTTCGCCGCGGCCATCACCAACGACGAGCCCGGGGTCAACGTCTTCCGCCTCAACCTCCTGGCGGCGCTGGACGCGGCCGAGCACGGCGCGGACGTCTGGAACCACACCGAGGTGACCGAGCTTCTCGTCGAGGAGGCCGGGGAAGGGCCGCGCCGCACGGCGGCGCCCGAAGAGACCGGCTCGCCGGAGGGCCGGGCCTCACCCCGGCGCCGCGTCACCGGCGCCAGGGTGAGGGACGTCCTGACCGGGGAGACCCGGGAGATCCGGGCCAGGGTCACCGTCAACGCCTGCGGGCCCTGGGTCCCCCGGGTCACGGCCATGGCCGGACTCGACTACCGCCTCAGGCCGACGAAGGGCGTCCACATCATCCTCGACCGTCGGGTGACGAGCGTGGGGGTCGCGGCCAACGCCATCGACGGCCGCGGCATCTGCCTCCTGCCGCATGAAAACACGTGCCTCATCGGGACGACGGACGACGACTTCTTCGGTGACGAGGACGACGTCCGGGCCACCCGGGACGAGGTCGAGTACCTCCTGCGGAGCATGGAGACCGTCCTGCCCGACGTCGGCCGGGCGCGCGTCATCCGGGTCATGGCCGGGGTCAGGCCGACCCTCTACCAGTACGGAATCTACGAGGACAAGGTCACCCGCGACTTCGAGGTCTGGGACCATCTCGAGCGCGACGGTCTCGACGGGCTCATCACCATCGCGGGGGGCAAGATGACCATCGCCCGCATCATGGCCGAGAAGACCACCGACGCCGTGGCGAGGCGGCTGGGCCCGGACCGGGCCGAACGGCCGTGCCGCACGGCCGACCTGCCCCTGCCGGGCGGCGACGGCTGCCCCGGCCCGGCCGAGCTGGAGAGGCTCGCGCGGCGCTTCAGGGTACCGCTTGCGGCCGTCGGCCGTCTGGCGACCAGGCACGGCTCGCGCACGGAGGCCGTCCTCGAGGAGGGCTGCCGGGACCCCGGCGGCCGCCGCGTCGTGTGCACCTGCGAGCCCGTGCTGGAGGCCGAGATCCGCTACGTGATCCGGCACGAGTTCGCCCGGACCCTGTCCGACATCAGGCGGCGGACCAGGCTGGGGATGGGGCCCTGCCAGGGCTTCGGGTGTTCGGAACAGGCGGCCGCGGTCCTGGGGCTCGAACGGGGCCTCGACCCGGCCGTCGTCCTGGCCGACCTCGAGAGCTTCCGGCAGGAGCGCTGGAAGGGCCAGGTTTGCTGGTTGGCCGGCGAGCAGTTGCGCCAGCAGGAAGTGACCCAGGGCGCCTGGCTCCACCCTGAAGGGCCTGAAGGGAGGGCACACCGGTGAGGTTCGATCTGGTCGTCATCGGAGGGGGCCTGGCCGGCCTCACCGCGGCCGCGGCCGCGGCCCGGCGGGGGCTCGAGGTCGCCGTCGTGCGCCGCGGGCTGGGGACGACGGCCATGTCCTCGGGGGCCCTCGACTTCCCGGCCGAACTGCCGGGACTCTTCGGGGCCGGCCGGCCCGTCCGGCCGGTCAGACCTGTCGGAGGCGCGGGCCCGGGCGGAGCTGCCGGGTCCGTCGGGCCCCGGCAGCCGGAAGACGAAGCGCAGGACGCCGGGTCGGTCTTCGACGCGAGGGACGTGAGGGAGGCCTTCGAGACCTTCCGCGGCTGGCTCGCCGAAGCCGGCGTTCGGCTCGAGGGGGAGCCGGGGGAGGGGATGCTCCTCCTGGACACCGGGGGGTGCGTGCGCCGGACCGACCTCGCTTTCCCGTCGGCGGCCGCCGGGCGTCTGGACCGGTGGCCGGGGCGGGCCGCCGGGTCCGGCGGTGCGGACGAGGGAGGGGCGGGGAAGCTCCTCTTCCTCGGTGTCAGGGGCTACGCCCCCTTCCGGCCGGAGTGGGTCGCCCGCCGCGTCGCGGCGGCCGGACTCATCGACCCCGGCCGGGTCGCGGCGGGCTGGGTCGCGCTCCCGGGCCCTCTCGGCGAGGAGGCGGACCTGTCCGCGCTCCGCATCGCCAGGACCCTGGACGACAGCGCCACGCTCGAGGACTTCGCCCGGCTTGTGGCCGCCGAGGCCCGCCGGGCCGGGGCGTCGATGGTGGCCATGCCGCCGGTGCTGGGCCTGGAGCGCGCCGAGGAGGTCCGGGCGGCCCTGGCGGCGGACGGGACGGTGGTCTTCGAGCTCCTCTCGCCCCCGCCGTCACTGCCGGGACAGCGCCTGCAGGGAATCCTCGACCGCCTCGCCCGCGGGGCGGGGGCCGTGGTCATCTCCGGGACCGTGAAGGGCCTCCGCCGGGAGGGGCGGGGAGGCGAAGGCCGCATCGGCGCCGTCAGTGTCGAGGCGCACGGCCGGTCCTTCGAGGTCGGGGCCGCCGAGTTCGTCCTGGCCGCCGGGCGGTTCGCCGCCGGCGGTCTCAGCGCCGCGGACGGCCGTCTGAAAGAGCCGGTCTTCGGGCTGGCCGTCTACGCGCCGGCGCCGCCCGGATGGCCCCCGGACGGGGTCCCGGCCGGCCGGCGGCTGGTCACCGACATGGTCTACGAGAGGTTCCGGGCCGGCCATCCGGTGTTCGAGGCCGGTCTGGCCGTGGACGCCGAGCTGAGGCCCCTGGGCGCAGACGGCGGGGCGCCCTTCTCCAACCTCCGCGCCGCCGGCTCCATCATCGGCGGCTGGAACCACTTCGCCGACGGGGCGGGCTCCGGCGTGGCCGTCGTGACCGGCATCCGCGCCGGCCGCCTGGCCGCCAAGGCCGTTCTGCGCGGCCCCGGCCGGCTCCGTCCGGGCGCCGGGTCGGCGGAGGGCCGGCCGCGGCCGGACGCACAAGGGAGAGAAGGGGGGACCGGAAGATGAGCGGAGCGACTGAGACCGGCAGGGGCGCAGGCGCGGGCGCTGACAGCGGCACCCCCGCGCGCAGAAGCACCGACAGCGGTACCCGCACCGGCACCGGTGGCCCCGGCACCGCCGGGTCCGGACGGTGGCGGGCGAGGGCCGAGCGGCACTCCGAGGGCCTCGAGCGCTTCCTCGACATCTATCTCGACGAGCGCCTTCTCCCCTACAGCCGGCCGGACAGCGAGCTCATGCGGGCTCTGGAGGGCTGTCTGAACTGCGGCACGTGCCTTTCCGTGTGTCCCGTCGTCGGGGCCGGGGCCGGCCACCCGTACCCGGGGCCCCGGACGGTCGGGACCTCTCTCTCGAGGTCCCTGCCGGAGTTCTGGGCGGCGGCCGACCTCGCCGGCTTCTGCACGACCTGCATGGCCTGTGAGGAGGCCTGTCCGGGCGATGTCCCGGTCTACCGGGCCGTCCTCATGATGCGGGCCAAGAACTTCGAGCGGTCGGCCAGGGAGGGGCGCGAGCCCCTCAGCCGGACCAAGCTGTTTCTGGTCGACTTCTTCGCCGGCGGGCGCCTCTCCGCCGCGGCGCGTTGGGGCGCCGTCTTCCAGGGCCTGGCCTTCCGCAGGACGGAGAGCGGGGAGATGAAGGCGAGGGTCCCGCTCCCGGTCGGGCGGCTGGCAGGCAGGGTCGTCCCGCCCCTGGCCCGGAGGTCCCTCACCGGCGAGTTCCCGGACCTCATCCCAGGTGAGGACCCCCGGGGCCCCCGCGTGGCCGTCTTCGCGGGATGCCTCATGAACCACGCCTACACGGAGACGGGCCGGGCCCTCGTCTCCGTCCTGAGGAGGCACTGCCGGGAGGTCGTCGTCCCCGCGGACCAGGTGTGCTGTGGGGCCCCCGCCCTCTACAGCGGTGACCTCCCGACCTCGCGTCGGCTGGCTGCCGAGAACGCGCGGGTGTTCGAGGCCGCGGGAGCGGACTTCATCGTGACCGGATGTGCCACCTGCGGGGACGTGCTCGGCCGGGAGTACCCCGCTCTCTTCGCCGCACCCCGGGGCGTCGCCGAGCCCGAGGAGGCCGGCCTGGTGAGGTCCTTCTCCGCCCGGGTGCGGGACGTCCACGCCTTCCTCCTCCGGGAGGTCGAGTTCCGTCGGCCCGGCGCGGACGGTGCCGTGACCGACGGCACGGTCGGGGGCGCGGCCGGTGGCGCGCGCGGCGACATGGGCGGCGACAGAGGCGACGGCGCGGGCCGCGGCGCGGGCGACGCGGAGGTCCTGGTCACCATCCACGACCCTTGCCACCTCGCACGCGGGCAGGGCGTCCGGGACGAGGTCCGGGAGCTCGTCGGGGCTCTCCCGGGCGTCGTCCTCAGGGAGATGCAGGAGCCGGCCGTCTGCTGCGGCGGGGCCGGGAGCTTCAGCCTCGACCACTACGAGCTCGCCTCGGCCATCCGGGACCGGAAGGTGGCGGACATAGACCGGACCGGGGCCGACGTCGTCCTCACGGGGTGCCCCTCGTGCCGGATGCACATCGCCGACGGGCTGGAGCGGGCCGGGAGGGCTCGCCCTGTGAGACATCCGGTCGAGCTCCTGGCCGAGGCCTACGAGAGGGACGCCGCCGGAAGCCATGGGAGGGGGAGGACAGGTTGAGCGGGGGAGCCAGACCCATCGTCGCCATCATCAAGGAGGAGAGCCGACCGGACGCCTCCCGCATCCGGGGCATGGTCCGCGAGGCCGTGGACCTTCTCGGAGGCGTCGGGCGTTTCGTCGGCCCGGGCTCCCACGTGGTCATCAAGACGAACATCTTCGCCCCTTATCCGCCACCGGTCTCCGTGGACCGCCACACCACCGCGGCCGTTGTCGAGCTGTGCCGGGCGGCCGGGGCCAGGCGCGTGACCGTCGTCGAGGGGGTCAGCGTCGGGACGAAGATGGGACGGGGCGAGACGACGGAGCGCGTGATGCGCGAGCTGGGGGTCAGGAGGGCGGTGGAGCAGGCGGGAGGCGACATCGTCTGCCTCGACGACACCCCGCGGGTGAGGGTCGAGGTGCCCGGCGGGGTCGTCCACCACCAGCTCGACTACCCCGAGATCGTCCTGCGGGCCGACGTCCTGGTAGACCTCTGCGCTATGAAGACCCATGTCAACACCCTCATCACCATGGGCATTAAGAATTTCCACGGACTGCTCACCGATGAGGAGAAGTACTACGGCCACCGCGACGACCTCGACGTGAAGCTCGTCGACATCCTCCGGGTGCGGCAGCCCGACCTCGTCATCGTCGACGGTCTTCTGGCCATGGAAGGGGACGGGGCCGGGGAGTACGGCGTGCCCGTCCCGATGAACCTCATCATGGCCGGGGACAACGTCGTGGCCACCGACGCCGTCGGCGCCAGCGTGATGGGCTTCGACCCCCTCGACGTCCCCGCCGTGAGGATAGCCGCCCACGCCCGGATGGGGCCGGCCGACCTGGGGGACATCGAGGTCAGGGGGAGGGCCGTCGAGGAGGTCAGGCGGAGGTTCCAGCCGCCCTTCAACTGGTTCAGGCCTGTTGACCGCTTCGTGACGGGCTCCTTCGAGAACGTCCACGTCTTCATCGGAGGGGCCTGCCCGTGGTGCTGGCTCATGACCGCGCTCATCGGGCGCCAGCTCGGCTTGACGGCCCCGCGGCAATGGAGCGTCATCGTCGGGTCCGACCCGAAGGTCCCCTCCAGACTGCCGTCCGAACCCAAGCACACCATCGTCCTCGGAGACTGCGCCTGCGCGGCGACCGGCCCGGTGAAGGAGCTGCGCAACTCGCTCCTCATCCGGCGGGAGGGGCTGATCGCCCCCGGCTGCCCGACCTTCCGGCCGACCCTGGCCAGGCTGGAGGAGTACCTTGTCGAGATCGGCGCCGTCACGGCCGAGATGCTTGAGATGAAGCGCCTCTTCATTAAACAGAAGTGTTTCGACTACTACAGGAAGGTGGACCCCACCTGGGAGCCCGAGCCGGTCGCCGAGCCCGCCGCCGGCTCCCGTCGCGGGGGGGCCGAAGGGGAGGAGAGCCCATGACGGAGAAGCCCTACGTGCTGGCCATCGATTCGGGGACCCAGAGCGTGAGGGCCATCGTCTTCGACCGCAGGGGCGGCATGGTGGCCCGCGAGGCCGCCCCGCACGAGCCCTACTTCTCGCTCAAGCCCGGCTGGGCCGAGCAGGACCCCGCCGACTACTGGAAGAAGCTGTGCCTCGTCCTGAGGAGGCTCATGGCCCGCCCCGAGTTCGACAGGGACGAACTCGCCGCCTGCGCCATCACGACCCAGCGGGCCAACCTCATCGCCACCGACGAGAGGGGCGACCCGCTCCGGGCCTCCATCATCTGGCTGGACCAGCGGCGGGCCGAAGGGGTCGAAATCCCGGAGGGCATGCCGGAGGTTCTGAAGCTCTACGCGGCCCTGTCCAAGATGAACTGGCTCCGGCTCAACGAGCCGGAGGTCCACCGCAGGGCGGCACGCTTCCTCACCGTCGCGGGCTGGTTCACCCACAAGCTCACCGGCCGGTTCGCCGACTCGACCGGGATGCAGGTCGGCGTCTGGCCTTTCGACATGACCACCCAGAAGTGGTACGACCACGAGATGATGTTCGACATCGTCGGCTGCCGGCCGGAGCAGATGGCCGAACTCCGCCCGCCGGGCGAGGTCCTCGGGACGGTCACGGCCGCCGCGGCCGAAGAGACCGGCCTTCCCGAAGGCCTCCCCGTCGTGGCCTCGGCCGGCGACAAGCAGTGCGAGACCCTGGGCTCGGGGTGCACGGGTCACGGCACGGCCGTCCTCAGCTACGGGACCGCGGCCGTGGTCGGGACCACCTCCAGGACCTACATGGCCTCGCCCACCCTCGAGTACTACACCTGGCCCAGCGCGGTGCCCGGGGCGTGGAACCCGGAGTTCTTCCTCTTCCGGGGCTACTGGCTCGTGTCGTGGTTCCGCGACCAGTTCGGGTACCGGGAGACGCTCGAGGCCCGGGAGGAGGGGCTCCCGACGGAGGAGATCCTGAACCGCGAGGCGGCGCGGATACCGCCCGGCTCCGACGGGCTCGTGGTCCAGCCGTACTGGACCCCCCACCCCGCCCTCGCCCCGAAGGCGCGCGGCGCGGTCGTGGGCTGGACGGACGTCCACACCAGGGCCCACCTCTACCGGGCCATCCTCGAGGGGATAGCCTACGCCCTCAAGGACGGCGTCCCCATCCTCGAGCGGGACTTCGGGACCGAGATCACCGAGCTCAAGGTCTCCGGAGGCGGGGCCAAGTCCGACGTCGCCATGCAGATAACGGCCGACGTCTTCGGCGTGCCTGCGGCCAGGCCGAGCACCATCGAGACCTGCGCCCTCGGGGCGGCCATCAACGCGGCCGTGGCCGCCGGTTGGTACAAGGACACCGACGAGGCCGTGGCCAACATGACCAAGGCCGACCGCGTCTTCGAGCCGAACGAGGAGAACGTGGCCGTCTACGAGGAACTCTACACCGGTGTCCACCGCCGGCTCTACCCGGCCCTGAAGGACATCCACGAGACCCTTAACAAGGTCGCCGGCTGAGACCGAGGGGGGCGACGAGTTGGGGTTCAAGGCTCTGGCCACCGACGTGGACCGCACGCTCACAGACGACGACCTCCTGCTCGACCTCCAGGCCGTGAGGACCATCCGCCTCCTGGAGGAGGCCGGGGTCCGGGTCATCCTGCTCAGCGGGCGCGACCTGGCGACCGTGGGCAGCCTGGCCCTGTACCTGGGGGCCTGCGGCCTCGTGGCCGCCGAGGACGGGGCCCTGGTCGGGAGCCTAGGAGGGGCGTTCGGCTTCAGCCTGAGGATGATGGCCGACGTCGGCCGGGTCCGGGCAGGTCTCGCCGCCCTCAAGGAGGCCTTCGGTGCGAAGGTGAGGGAGTACCACATCCCGGCGAGGGTGGCGAGCCTGGTGCTCTCCAGGGAGCTGGACCTCGCCGCGGCGAACGACCTCCTCGCCCGGCGGGGCGTCCCGGCCAAGGTCGTCGACTCCGGCCTGGCCTGCGAACTCTGCGACGCGGACGTGGACAAGGGCCGGGGCCTGATCGAGGCGGCCGCTTCTCTGGGTGTGGACCCCGCCGACGTCGCGGCCGTGGGGGACAACTTCAACGACGTGGAGATGTTCGAGGCCGCCGGGTGGAGCGCGGCCGTGGCCAACGCGCCGGAGGACGTCAAGGCCAGGGCCGACTACGTCTGCCGCCACCCCTACGGGCGGGGGTTCGTCGAGGCCGTGCGGCGGGCGGTGGAACTCTTCAGGCCCGACCTCGCCGGCCTTCCCTGGCCGGACCCGGAGGCCGTGGAGGAGCCGGGTGCGGGCCTGCCCCCCGAGAAGGAACGTGCCGCCCGGACCGAGTCTGCGGGACCGCGGCGGGCCTTCGGCGGGCGGGCCGCGGGAGGGGCCGAGACGTGACGGCCGCAGGCGGAGGCGGACCGCGGGTCAGGCCCTACGCCGGCTACATCTTCGACCTCGACGGCACGGTCTATCTCGGCGAGAGGCTCATCCCGGGCGCCGGGGAGGCCGTCACCGCCCTCCGGCGGCGCGGGGCCCGGGTCGTCTTCCTCTCGAACAAGCCCCTCCAGACCCGGGAGCACTACGCCGAGAAGCTCCGCCGGCTCGGCCTCGAGGTGGAGGCCTCCGACGTCCTGAACTCCTCGGCGGTCATGGCCCACTATCTCGAGCGGCGCGCGCCCGGGGCGACCCTGTACGTGGTGGGGGAGGAGCCTTTCCGCGAGGAGCTCCGCCGGGCGGGGTTCACCGTCCTCGAGGACCCGTCGAGGACCGGGTGGAAGGTGGACTACGTCGTGGCGGCCTTCGACCGGACGTTCGACTACGCCAAGCTCAACCACGCCCTGCAGGCCATAAGGCGGGGCGCCCGCTTCGTGGCCACGAACCCGGACCGGACCTGCCCCGTCGACGAGGGTGAGGTCCGTGAGATACCGGACTGCGCCGGGATGATCGGGGCCATCGAGGGTGTGACAGGGGTCAAGGTGGAGGAGGTGGTGGGCAAGCCCTCCCCCCTCATGGCCTGGGCGGCCCTGGAGAGGCTGGGCGGCGTCGAGCCGGCCGAGTGCCTCCTGGCCGGGGACCGCCTGGAGACGGACATCCTCATGGGCCGGAAGGCGGGTATGGCCACCGCCCTCGTCCTTTCCGGCGTCACGACCCGGGAGGCGGCCGCCGCCGCTCCGGAGGAGATGAGGCCGGACTACGTGCTCGAGACGATAGCGGAGCTGGTCTAGGCGCGGTCTGGGCCTGATGCCCCGCCACCTCGTCGGTCTGGACGTCCGTCGAGGCCACGGCCACCAGGTGCCCGTGCTCGAGCCCTTAACTCCACGGCAGGCGGTAGACCAGGAGGGTCACGTGTGCAACACTCTCGGCCCGGCTGTGAACGCGGTCCTCCTTCGGCCCCGGCTTGAAGCCTCAAGTGCGACCGGGCATACCTGCTTCCAACCAGGGCCTTTGCGGGCCGACCTTCGGCACGCTTGCCTAAGGAACATCTATCTCTATCACCATCAGAGGACCGGGCTGCTCGGCGAATTCCCGAGCATCGGACCGAACCGCTAACCACGGCCTGACGAGGACATATGCTGGAGTCTGTACTCCCTCGGTTGCAACGACCATCGGAACGAACGTGGTCTCACGTGCCGACAGCTTGATTGCGACGGGCTCACATGTCAGATACGGAGGCAACCCCTCAAGGTAGACGGTGACCTCCAAGGGTATGTCCTTCTCGGATGAGAGCCAGAACCTTCCGCTGATGCCCTCGCCGCCGCGTACCGGAGAGCCCGAAACGATCCAGCCGCTCAGGTCGCTTACGCTTGTCTCTCCGGCTGCCTCCCTTGCATCGAAAACAATAGAACCGACCGAGATGGTATCGACCAGAGAGCCTCGCGTGATGGTGATTGCCGAGACTGTATGCTGCCCCGGGGAGCGCGCCGCGACGTCCATGACGAGGGCTATTCTCTGTCGACACAGCCCACGATCCATGACCACAGTCTCATATTGGACTACCGCAATTTCACGGTTATCGAGAGCCACGGACTGGACGGGTGGCGAGGAGTGGAGCCAGAGCCAGTTGCCATAGTCGTAGTAGTACACACAGAGCGCCGTAGGCGAATGGGTCCAACAAGCAATCAGGCCGATATGGGGCTTGTCAATCGCTAGCACTCCCCTGAAGGCGAAGGGCAATAGAGTGGCCACAATTAAGAGCCCTGCAGCAGTCGCCAAGCCAGCGGCGGTCCGCCGCCTAACCTTTAGAACTGACTGCGCATCGCGTCCAGCATCCAGGCTCAAGATTTACAGCCCCATCCTTACGGCTGGCAGAGGTCGCAAGTCCACGCGAACAGTTTCGGCCAGTACTGTCAGCTGTATCGATCGCACTTGAAGCCCGTGGCCGTAAAGGTCCCCTGGAATATCCGCGTTGTTTCGCCTGGAACGTCCTCGTCGGTGCAATACCACTGGTAGTAGGTAGCGCTTGAGTGGAAGTGATAGTCGGTGTACCACCACTGCCCAACCTCGCCAGCAGGGTAGAAGTGGGACAGCGGGTCTCCCGGGTCTTTGAGGGCGTATTCTCCCCTTTCAAGGAGAGTGGTTTTCCAAATGCTCTCAAGCTTCAGCCACACCAGCAGCGTGCCGACGGGGACGGTGGCACCGCCGCTAATCTCGACTCATACGTCACGTTGACTCCAATGGTCATTGTGGTTGGGTGTCTCCATCGATTGCTTGAGACCTTTACATCGTGATGGTCGTTGTACGACGAGCTAGTCAGCAGACTAGATATCACTGGGCTCTGCGCTCGAGAGCACATCCCAGTCTATGACCAGCTTCATGTTTTCGGTAACAGCAAATGACCTGGGAGTGTTGTTCAAGACGGTTACGAAAGCCCGGGCCACCTGTTCCTCCTGCTCGGACATCTTGCTCAGGACTTTCTCCCGTACGCGAGGTACCCCCCGAAGACCGACAGGTCGTTCCTCAAGATACCAGCCACCTTCTCGTGAGAGACCGGCTGGCCTTGGCCAAATGCTACCGACATGTTCAGAATCACCATGAGGCTCAGACACAACCATGTTAGGCTACGGGTCACAACCCATTATCTCCCTCCACACTCACGAAGAGGCTAATGGGCAGGGCGACGGTTGTCAAGACGAAATCGCATTCCTTCGGCTAAAAAGTAACCAAAAGGGGACTCGCCTTGTCAGATAGATAATGTAACCGAAGGGATTCGATGTAGATGCGGGAGCGAAGCGCTACAAGGACACCGACGAGGCCGTGGCCAACATGACCAAGGCCGACCGCGTCTTC
>ENA-OSAE01000421-OSAE01000421.1-marine-sediment-metagenome-genome-assembly--contig:-NODE-421-length-17288-cov-44.308362_pt1 | contig 17288 bp, 20 predicted proteins | sample MGYA00237870_ERZ529317 | MGnify/ENA primary metagenome ERZ529317 (study PRJEB26369, sample SAMN03142812) | marine sediment metagenome | biome: marine; feature: borehole; material: sediment... | reverse complement strand
GCTATATATTGAGATTATTTTCCAGCTAAAACTAAGACTTTTTACACTAAAATCATATATAAATTAAATATCTTTTGGTAAGGTGGTGTTCTTATGTTGAATACATTTGGAAATATTGCTGCAGCAAGAATCAAAGGAGGGCCTCTTGCTCCAAATATAAGAGGAGTTGTCTGGTTTTACCCTGCCCTTTATGGGACAAATGTGTGTGTAGAAGTAAGGGGGCTGCCTCCGTATCAATCTGCCGAAAACGGCAAACCTCCCATCGGCCCCCATGGCTTTCACATACATGAGCTTGGCAACTGTAAGATATGTGACCCTGTAGATCCTTTTAAAGCAGCTGGAGGACACTGGAATCCCTGCAATCAACCCCATGGAAACCATGCGGGGGATTTTCCCGTGCTTTTTTCAAACCATGGTCTGGCACGAATGTGCTTTTTTACCGATAAGTTCACGGTAAAGGATGTTGTAGGAAAAGCCGTTATTATTCATCAAAACCCCGATGATTACCGTTCCCAACCCGCTGGAAATGCTGGAAAACGGCTGGCATGCGGAGTTATTAAATGGTATTATCCATCTGCATGGTGGTTTTACAGCACAATCAACCCATAAAAGCAAAAGGAAGAAAATCGCTGCAAAAACCAGACCGCCAGGAATTTTTAAGAATATTTCAGGCGCAGTGATGAACGTAAGAGATGGACCGCTCGTTGCTTCCAAACCAACGGCAACAGCAGCTGGTATGATGACCATTCCGGCCAAAAGACCTGCTGTTGTATCTCCTATAGCTGTAAATAGGGCATTCTGAGGGATGTTTTCTTTTTTTGACATGTAACTCGCATAACACATCATAAAGGTGCCACCTAGACTTAATGAAAAGAAAGCCTGACCCAACGCTCCTAAAACCGTTGAACCTGTAATTTTGGGAAAATCCGGCATCAGATAGAATATCCAAGGCATCAACCCGCAGGACTACACCTGGACCATTTAAGACCAGTGAGTTTAAGCAAGTATCTACAATACCCCAGCAGGTGTTCTGCTAGGTTTTTTTCGCACTCTTCTGCATCCACTCCAGGAGGTACATTCCAGTTGGGCTTGGGATTTACCTCTATCATCCAGATCTTCCTATCTACATCTACTCCGATATCAAAACCCAGTTCCCCAAACTGACCGGAATAAACGTCATCTATTACCCCAGCAATATTAAACAAACACTTCTCGATTCCTTTTATTACTGCTGCCGCATCCTGAGCACCAAATGTTTCTGTCAAAATCTCCAGTGCAGTTGCTCTATACCCGCCCCACAGAGGACCTGTAATTATTCCTGCCTCCGGACCCAACTTGGCTTTTATGATAAGGATATTCCATCTACCCTCCTCATTTTTAAAAACATGTCCTCTAAAGGCAACAAGCCTGTTTTTAAACCGAATCACACGAATTGGCTGTTGAACCAGATAGCTTTTTGCTGTAATAATGGGGTGCATTCTGGTCAACAATTCCTTTTTGTGCTGAAATGTTTGCGTGCATTTTTCGATTTTCGATACATGGTGTTCTACTATGTATCCTCCATTCCTTGCTTTTGATATTTTGTATACACCAAAGCCAAGGGACGAAGAGGTCGGCTTAAGATAAGCGGCACCATATTTCTGCAGGAAATAAAAAACAGTATCGGCGGATTTATATCCTATTGTTTCCGGTAGATAATCTTTAATCAAAGGATATTTCACAAAGTTATTATGGTTTACAAGTTTATCATTCAAACCAAAAGGGTTCAGCAATTTAACCTTTTTGTTTCTCTTAACGTAATCCACCACCAGTTTGGTATACAAAGGCCTTAATTCTTCAGTTATAAACCCCACCTGATTGTATATAACATCCGGTATAGGAAACTCTTGTATAATCCAATCCTTTTTATAATTTGAATCATATATGAAACCACTGATGGTTTCGTTATCATAATCTACAAAATCCGGAGTAAAGAAGTAGCAGACCATCCCGGTTTCATAAGCTGTTTTTGATATTGTTTTAAAAAGGGATTCAACTTCTGGATCATGCATCATTACAGGTCTGCTGCAGAGCACCCCTACCACAGGTCCTGCTTTTAGTTCACGCTTGATTTCGTCAAAAAAGAAGGTAAGAGGCTGGTGAATACCCATCAATCCAAATTTTACAATTGCTGTCCTGTGAATGGAGTATGCATCCTGGTTATTTTTGAATTCTTTCAATTTTATTTTTGCCTTTTTAACCCCGACAGACACGGTTATTTCCGCATCACTTTTTAAATTCAACCTCTCTAATGCATTGGAAGACAATCCGAGCAAAGACCCTCTCTCCTTTCATTTTTTTATTCATTGTATGTGTCAATCCTCCGGGTTGTGTTAGAGATAAATATGATTATTCCGGGGACGGCTGTCTTTAAACACACCTCTCGAACACATCGCTTCCCTTTTGACATGACATCCGGCCCTTCCTTTTACCGGGTATAGAGTTGGAAGAGATAGCTGCTATCCATGTCGGGCGTACAACAAAAAATTCTCCCAATGGGAGAACATAAAAGAAAAAACTATTTTTTCGATAATCTCTTTAATCTCTTTCGCTGCATTTATTTCTCTGAATCAGATGCCGAATCAAGGAACAGCACATGCTCATTCCGGCCCAAAGGTTCGGTTAAGTCTACATGACCGGCCAGGGTTTCTATCTCTTCACCTTCTACTAAAATGCGGACTTTTTCTACACCGGGAAACTTTATCAAAGTATTGGCTATGGAAGCCAGTACCAGTGCTTCTCCTGCACTGCCCACATTTATGTTGTAAATTTCTTTAGAAAAGTTGGGATACGCTATCCAATTTTTCACTTTCACGTCCAACACTTTTGTTTCTTCAGGAATTAGACCTGTCAGGGATTTAGAAGCAGAACCTTTTATCAGTTCTTCAAGGGCAATTTTTAAGACATCAGAGCAGTAGGTTATTTCCCGCAATTCAGGGACAAGCCAGAAATTCTTGGGAGTAGTTTTCACAAAATACAGCGTTATAGTCCGCTTTTCTCTATCCTTCAATTGTTCTTTGAGTTCCCTTACTCTTTTTTCCAGAGTTCTGTTCTTTTCTTTTAGGTCTCTGATCTCGCTGTTTTGTCTTGAGCAGCCTGAAAGGAAAAAGCTCAGTATCAAAACCAAAACCAAAAACAACACCGCCAACTTGATAAACGCTCTCTTTTCCATTTATTCCCCCCCTTTCTAAGTATTATCTCTAAAATACAATATGCTTATACTAAAATTGAGTTCAACTCGCAAATTACAACAATTATAAATCAAATGCCAGGCACTCAGGGTCATTAACCTGTACCTGACATAACAATTTATACCACTCCTAAAATTTAATTTTCCTCTTTTCATCAACCGATTTCATCTTCTGGTTCATACTGGAAACCTTATTTCTCCTATCATCAATCTTAACAACGGTATACACCCTTTTTGCTCCCGATAACGAGAAGTTGCTGAATAAAAGGTATAGTTATATTTAAAAAAGACAAAGAATTGTTAACTATAATTTTTTGTTGGTTGACATTTATGGCCTTTTACACTACAATATAGTTAAATTCTAAATTTGAGAAAGGAGACGGTTCTATGAACAAAACAAGGAATATGATTTTGGTTGCTTTTTTTATTGCATTAACAGCAATAGGGGCCAAAATAGAAATTCCCCTTCCTTTTGTTCCCATCACCCTGCAGGTTTTGTTCGTGTTTATGGCAGGGATTTTGCTGGGAAAAAAGTTGGGAGCTTTAAGCCAGCTACTTTATGTAGCCATGGGCCTTATTGGTCTTCCAGTTTTCGCCAAAGGGGGCGGACTCGGATATGTATTCAAACCCTCCTTCGGCTACTTGATTGGTTTTATCCTTGCAGCTTATGTTATTGGTTTGATTGTTGAAAACAGGGAATTGAATTTTAAACAGGCTTTTTGGGCTTCCATTGTGGGACTGCTTGTAATTTATGCATGTGGTGTTCCGTACTTGTATTACATCTTAAACAACATCATGGGAGTGAACATCACCCCATATGGAGCTGTTAAAGCAGGAATGTTGACATTTCTTCCTGGTGATATCATAAAAATTCTGGTAGTAGCATCACTGACACCTCAAATACACAAAAGGATTAAACCTTTTATAGAGAATAAACGAATGTAATTTTAGACAATCCCTCCTTCATAAATATGTTTTAAAGCAAAGGAGGGATTTTATAATGGTATTAAAATTTGATAGACAAGAAATCGGTGAGGGTGATATAACTAATGCATTTCCTGAAAAAATCAGTGGTAAAGAATGGATAAAATACTCAATTAGTGTATGGGATGATTGTAAAACCAAAGAAGAAAGTTTGTATAAGCATCCCGCATCTTTTCCTGTTAATCTAGTACATAAACAAAACCTAAAGAAATAATTATTGACCCGTTTATGGGTATGGGAAGTTCTTTAGTTGCAGCCGCCAAGTTAAACAGGCGAAGTATTGGTTTTGAGATTAACAAGGATTTCATTAAAATCAGGTATAGTAGATTGCAAAAATACAACTGTCAATTTAAAATCATTGACGACTCTTGTTTAAATATTGAAAACTATATACTGGTCAATTCTATCGATTTTTGCATTACTTCACCACCATATTGGAATATTTTAAACCGCAAACGTAGTGCCGATTGTAAAAAAATCAGAAACTACGGTAATGAGAAAAGAGATTTGAGTAATATAAAAAGCTATGACAAGTTTCTAACTCAAATACAAAAAGTATTTTCAAAAATTTACATACTACAAGAATTATCACATGCAAATATTATCAATTTTGGGTTTAAAAAACACAAATTATGCAACCCTAAAAATAAGGTAATACGTAAACGCAAACCAATTAATACGGATGAACATTCTTCTAACTTACCTGTTAAAATTCGAGGAATTCACTTCAACGCATTCTGGGAAATTTGTCGCGCATTGGGGTGTAAAATGGGTAACTAATTCTCCCCGCGCAGTTTGGGATAGTCTGGATCAGCTATGATCTGCCTCCCCCATCGAAATCAGATCGGCTCTGCCTTCTGCAATAATTTTTTCACCTATTTAAACTGCCTAAAAAATTGAACAAATAATGAAAAAAATTGGATGATTATGCCTTCTCCCTTCAGCTAGAGATAAATTTAAAGTATATTCAAATAAAAAACGAATTATAACCCGTTATCCGCAGCTACAGCTTCTTTTATGGTAACACCTTCTTCCATATTATTATCAGGATACAGAATAATCGTTTCACCTTCTGCAAGGCCTGCTTTGATTTCTACTACATCATCCCCTTCAATTCCCGTTTCAACTTTTTTCAATGCAGCACGGTGGTTTTCAACTACAAATACATACTTTTCATTCCCCAATTCGAAAACAGCACTTTTAGGCATGTAAAGAACATTATTCTTAAAAGCTGTTACGATCTTGACAGTTACCTCATAACCAACTTTCAACTCGGGGCTTTGTTCCAGCAAATCAATCTCGATTTTTACCCTTTTCTGTTTGATACCCAGATCGGACATTTTACTGAAGGCTTTAGGATAAATTTTGTTTACCTTACCCTTAATGGGTTTCATATCTAAATCATCACTTGTAATAATTACATCCGCTCCCTCTCTTATTTTGCCAACATCACCTATGAGTATATCTGCCTCAATATACAGTTTGTTTATATCTCCAATTTCAAACATTGCTGTTCCAGGCTGTAAATAAGTGCCTTCCTTTATAAAAACATCCAGCACTGTACCACTGACTGATGAGGTTATCTTCAAATCTTTTTCGGTCTGTTCAAGCAGTTCAATCTGATACTGTAGTTCTCTTATTTTGGCCTGATGCTGTTTGAGAATATTGCTTGAAGCGCTCTTTTTAAGCAAAGCCAGCTCGTTCTGTGCGATTTTGAGGGATTCCTCCTGGAGGGCCAGATTATCCACCGCATTTTTATATGCTTCATAGCTGATTGCATCTTCTTCATACAGCTTTTTGCTGTTTTCCACCTCCCGTCTGGCCTGTTCAACCTTGATCTGCAACGACTTCACGCTGGCTTCCGCCTGCTTTATCTTTTCTTCATCCGCCCCTTTTAGAGCTTCTCTGTAGGCAGCCTTTAATCCTTCAAGCTGAGCCTCCATCATCTTTATCTGCAGATCATTTTTTGTTGTATCGATAATGGCAATGACTTCTCCTTGTTTGACAAAATCACCTTCTTCCACGCGAATCTCCCGAATTTCTCCCACGACTTGGGCATAAATGGTTCTCTGGTTTTTCGATTTGACTACAGCCGTTTCTTCTATAAAACTCGTAACATCTCCCCTTTCAACCTCAGCTACTTCCGCTTCAATTTCCCGGCCGCCTTTAATCATATATACTGCAGCGATAATTATCAGCAGCGCAACCAAACCTATGATTATTTTTTTCTTTTTCATCCATTATCACCCCTATGAAATTCTATTTTTTAGGGCATCAATAAAGTTCAGCTTGTTGATTCTGTTTACCGTTGCTAATTGTGCAAAGGCTATAAAAACCATCGTGAGTACTATAGCCATAAGGTAGGTTCTTAACGACGTCGGTACATCAAATGTATAAAGCTCTGTGCTATATACCTTTCCCAATTGTTCTATCATAAATCTCCCCAACGGCATCCCCATTATGATTCCAATAACAGTCATAATTACGTTTTCTTTCAGCAATATATTGTGAATTTCCTTCTTTGCAAACCCCAGCACCCGCAGTGTTGAAAATTCTAACCTTCTTTCTGAGATGTTTATAACCGTTGAATTATAAACAATTGCAAACCCAAGGATGCCTGCAAACAAAAGCATTATACCGATTGAATAGATGGTCAAATCAAGAAACTTCCTAAAGGTTTCCATCATATCATGAATTGATTCAACGGATGAAATATTTTTTAAGTCATCCAGCTTCTCTTTCACCCGATCATTTGAATTCAAATAAACACTTGTAATCATTTCCCGGTCCAGGAAAAGGTTTCTCATTTCTTCTATATTCATGTATGCGTTAATTCCAAGGCCTTGTTGGATAACATCCTTTACTTCAATATACACATCATCCCGGTTTGGGATAAAAGTTTCAATCTTGATGGTATCACCTGTACTGACTCCTAGAAATCTCGCAAGGTTTTCTGAAAGCACAATCCCTTCTCTTGGAAGTATAATTTTCCTCCCCTCTTTATTGATAAATTTATAAAACTCTGTATTTTCTTTTAACCCAATTATATTGACAACCTTATTCTTCCAGCCATAAACTATGTTGAAGGGATACTCCAGTTTGGGTTCAATTTTCTCAACTTTAACGATGTGTTTAATATCATTAATAATGTTTTCATTTACTGGTTTGTCAAAATTTATGTTGTAATCCATTCTCTGAAATTCTCTATAATGGATATAAAAAATATCTGTAACAGCAGTATTCAAATGTAAGGTTAATAGCACCATGCTGTATGTCAGTGAAATCCCAAGAATTATAAAGATAAACCTTTTCTTGTTTCGGAAAATATTTCGTAAAACCATTCTCCAGTCGAATGGTAGATGTTTCCATAGAGTTCTCATTTTTTCCAAAAATATTTCCCCACCTGTCCCGGGAGCCTCGGGTTTCATTGATTCTGCCGGGATTATTCGAATGACCTCCCTGGCTCCCCAGAGACCAGATGCCACACAAAAAGCTGCTGCAATCAAAACCGCCAACAGCAGGTATTGATAATAAAAATTGATCCTCAACATCGGTATATTGAAAAATTGTATATACATCTTTGTCATAATACCGGACAAAAGCATTCCAAATGTGATTCCCAGTATTGCTCCGATAACACCTATCATTAATGAATATTTGGAATAGTGAAGCATTATGTGTAAATTGCCGTATCCTAAGGCTTTAAATATTCCGATGGCCATTCTATCGTTTTTAACCATTCTTCCGAGCATAACTGAAATGATAACGGCGGCAATCCCTAAAAACACCAGTGGCACAGCAGTTGATGTGTTCCTTAGCTGCTTTATCTCTTCATGAACCATCCGGTTGCTTAACTGTTCTTCTTTTGCATAGATTCTTTTTACTCCATATTTCTTCAATTCTTTCTTCAACAGTTCCTTGACCTTTTCTATATTTTTCTCGGAATCTACTGTTATTAATACCTCGTTATAACTACCGTGAAATCCCATGCTCTGTTGAGCGAAGGATTCTGAAACATATATAACCCCAAATTTTTCAGGTTCAGGCAGCAAACTCTGCTCATTCTTCATGAGATATATGTGTTCCGGACTCGATGCTATTCCACTGACTTTAAGGTTATATCTTTTTCCGCCAATTTGAGGCTGTATGGTTTGACCGAGTTTAATATTACGTGCATCTGCAAACTGCTTAATCACAAATGTTTCTTTACTTTTTAGCTCAGTTGATTTCCCCTGGGATGGATAAAGGGCATTTATAGGATTATTCTTTTCAGAAATCGATGTGACTCTTACGATGACTTTTTCATCTTCATCTTCTACTTTCAACGGAACGTCTGCTACTACCCTGCCCTGAGCCTGCCGAACATCGTTTATACTCGTTAGTTTCTGGACCGCTTTCTCAGGAATTCTAACCACTTCAACATAAATATCAGCAAAATTTGTGATATCATAATAATGCTGAAGAGTTGTATCCAGGTTTATGGCAGCCATATTCATCGCAACATAAATGATTAGCCCAACAATGATGAGAGAACTTATCGCAATAAACTGGCCTTTTGTGTTTTTTATCAATCTCAAAAGCCGAACATCCAGTTTCATCATCACCATTCAATCCTTCTGGGGTCAACCGGATTGGGATTGACCCTGGTTTCATAAATCATACCACTTCTCATTTTTACCACCCTGTCAGCCATATCTGCTATGGCAGCATTGTGAGTAATTACAACAACGGTCTTTTTGTATTCTCTGTTGATCCTTCTGAGCAATTCTAAAATAGAAATCCCTGTCTTATAATCCAGTGCACCAGTCGGTTCATCACACAGCAGAATAAGGGGGTTCTTTGCTACAGCTCTGAGAATAGCCACCCTCTGCTGTTCACCACCACTAAGCTGTGAAGGAAAATGGTTCTTACGGTCAGAAAGCTCCACATCGTCAAAAAGTTTATCAATATCCAGGGTATCTTTACAGATCTCTGTTGCAAGTTCTACATTCTCTCTGGCAGTCAAATTTGCTATCAAGTTATAGAATTGAAACACGAACCCGACCTTGTTCCTTCTGTAGTCTGTAAGCTGTTTTTCATTGTAGCTGGTGATTTCCTCATCTCGTAGGAAAACCCTACCACTTGTGGGTCTATCCATACCACCCAATATGTTAAGCAATGTGCTTTTTCCGGAACCACTGGGTCCTAAAACAACAATAAACTCCCCTTTCGGTATCTCAAGGGATACATTCTTTAAGGCTCTTACAATCACTTCACCCATTTGATAATTTTTGCTTACGTTTTCAACCCGCATCAAAGTTCTCTTTGCCATTGTTTACACCTGGCCTTTATATTTATTTTTATCTTCCTTCTTAAGTTACTACAATTTTTCAAATTGCTAAGTCGTATCAGATAACTGCCTGGCGTTTTACCTGTTTTTCACATCCTTGCTACCTGTTGAAAAAACAATCACTTTATTCTAATTATTCTAAAAAATTGCTATACTTTTTAATCAGCAATTTTTTTATATATTAAATCTGGACTTAATCAACGTCGCGTATAGCTTTTTGGATGGAATCCGGCACTCAGCTTGGTGTTTACTTGTTGAGTTAAATTTGAGAATTGAGTATTATTATACCGGAGTATTGTTGTTACCCGTAAGATACACATTGAGTTGCGTGCCGGAGATCGGATTCAATGCGGCTTCCTGCCGGTGAATCCTTTCGGGTGTATCCTGCCCCCCCTCATTCCGATTTTGCTCCTTCCCTTCGGCGGGTTCCATTTACCAAAAACCTATAATTCTCCTTTTGATTAAGTTCAGCCTCTTTAGTGTCCCATTTAACATCTATAAGCTTAATGAATAATGCTGAATTAACGGGATAGTCATATTTTATAATTGTATTAAACAAAAATTTACAGAAAAGGAAATATTTAATTCTTATTTAAAAACCAGAAAGTCCTGCATATCGAAAGTTTGTGTGTAAGAGCTGCGATTAGGGGTGCATATCATATTAATCAATAGCATATTAGGTTATGTTATAATAAATCTTGGCATAATGTTGTATCGTGCGTTAGAAGGTTTAAGTTACATCAACCCCTTAACACTGCCCGGCTTTCGAATGGGTTCTGTCAAAGCTACCGACACAGAATTTACACCTGTATTGACGGTTTTATACCCTTTTGCTATATATTATATTAATAATTAATATATATATTAACGAGTATAAATTGAAAAAACTCAGGTTCAAATACTTGTTCAAAGAGGTGAATTAACATGCGGGTTGTTTTCCGTGCCCCTCACAAAAAAGAAATTGAAATAGAGGGTGAGATGACACTGCAGCAGCTGGCAAAAAAACTGAACTTCAGCCTGGAATCCCATCTGGTGGTTCGAAATGGCAAAATGTTAACACCTGATGAAGTTATAAGAGAGGAAGATGTAGTAGAAGTGTTTTCAGCAGTATCAGGCGGATAAAAAAGGAGGAGTCTTTATGTATTGCCGACGCTGTGGAGAAAAGGCTGAAATACACTTAAGGAGACACCGTGCAGCTTTTTGCAGCAAATGTTTTTTAGAGTATTACGATAGACAGGTTAATCGGAACATCAGAAAGGAAAAAATGTTTGGTTTTGAAGACCGTCTCATGATGGTGGTTTCGGGAGGAAAAGACAGCATGGCTCTCTGGGACTGGCTTTTAAAAAAGGGCTACAATGTGACAACCATGCACATAGATTTGGGTATTGGGGAATACTCAAAGGATTCCCGGGAGCTTGTGGAACAGTTCAGTCAGGACTGGAAAGCTGAACTTATTGTGGTAGATATTAAACAGGAGTATGGTTTTACAATACCTTCGCTGGCCCGCAAAACACGACGGAGCTTTTGTTCTGTCTGTGGATTGGTTAAGAGGTATCTTTTCAACAAAGTTGCTTTAGATGGCGAATTCAATGTAGTAGTTACCGGACACAATTTGGATGATGAAGCTGCCACTTTGTTGGGTAATACCTTGAGCTGGCAGGTAGGCTACCTGGCTCGACAGGCTCCCGTTTTACCCAGCGACCATCCCAAACTGAAAAAGAAGGTAAAACCCCTGTTTACCCTCACTGAAAGAGAAAACCTTGCTTATGTATTAATTAATGGAATAGAATTTATTAATGAGGATTGTCCATATTCCAAAGGAGCCAATTCCATACTTTACAAAGAAACCCTGAACCGTCTGGAGGAAGCAAATCCCGGAACCAAACAAAGGTTTTTAGCTACCTTTTTAAGAAAGGGCAGAAAGTATTTTCAGGCCTACAAAGAAGACCTAAAGCTGCATGAGTGTGAGAACTGCGGTCAGGTAACCACCGCTGAAGTGTGCTCCTTCTGCCGGTTGCTTAAAAGGTTACAGCAAAAATAACAGATAAACTTTCACTCTTTTTTAAATGTTTGTTCACAGAACTGTCAAATTTGATTCCTATAATATAGTTAAACCAAGAAGAAAGGAGCATGAAAAATGAAAAAAGCGGTTTTGATGATGAGCATTGCAGCTCTGGTGATTGTGATAGGGGTGCAGATAGCTGCTGCTGCCCCTGGGGGGTTTAGAGGTTTTGCCTCACCCCAGCCTCAACCGAGGGTATGGAACCCTGAGCTTACTCAAGAGCAGCGGGCAAAACTCCTTGAAATCCATGAACAATACTATAAAGAATTAAACAAAATACGGGATCAGCTTATTGATAAAACCTACCAACTGAAAAAGCTCTATCTATCAGAAAACCCTGACCAGAATAAAATCAATGCTCTCTATGATGAAATCACTGCTTTACGAACAAAATATTATAATCTTAAGTTACAACAAAGAGATGCAGTGGCGGGAATAGTGGGTGTTGAAAACTACCCCCTTCGTGGATATGGATTCGGCTGCGGCGGCCCGGGACTTGGCAGGGGTGGTTTTGGCGGCTGCTGGGTATACTAATCTCAAAAAAACATTGATCAAAGCCTGTATCTGTTTCCAGATACAGGCTTTGTTTGTGACGTAACTTTGAGCATTGTGGGTTAAATTAGTTTCTTCCTCATTGAAAAATTAACGAAAATTATTCCTTTGTGTTTCTTGTTTTGGATCTTTAAATTCAATAAGATAGTGGCCTTGAATTAACTTTTGGATACAAAGCAGTAAAAATGATAAAATATGGTTAGAATTGGTTTGGGGCTAAAAACCTTTGTACTCTCCGGGCCGATTTTTGCCCTGACCGGGGTTTGGCTCCATCCCAAAAGTTCTATGTGACGTTTAAAATGGATGGAGGGTGGAGAATGGGAAACAAAACCGTTCTGGTAGTGGATGATGAGAAAAAAATACTGGAGCTTGTAAGGCTCTACCTTGAAAATGAAGGTTTTAAGGTGATTACGGCAGAAGATGGTGAAACAGCCCTGGAGAAGGTAGAAAAGCATGAACCTCAGATAGTTATACTGGATATCATGCTTCCAAAGCTTGATGGGTGGGAGGTTTGCAGAAAAATACGGGAAAAAAGCGCAGTTCCTATTATCATGCTTACAGCCCGCGGAGAAGAAATTGACCGGATTTTAGGTCTGGAATTGGGGGCTGATGACTATGTAAGTAAACCCTTTAGCCCCAGGGAACTTGTGGCACGAGTTAAGGCCGTGTTGAGAAGGTATAATAACACCGATGAAAAGGAGAGACAGCGTATAACTCTTGATAACCTGGTAGTGGATTATGATTATCATGTAGTAAAAATCAATGGAAAACGAATAGATTTATCCCCAAAGGAATTTGAACTATTATGGTTTCTGATTAACAACAGAAACAGAGTGTTGAGCCGGGAACAGCTCCTTGCCAATGTATGGGATTATGATTATTATGGTGATCCCAGAACTGTTGATACCCATATAAAGAGATTAAGGGAGAAACTCGGGGATAAATGTGGCGGCTATATTAAGACAGTATGGGGAGTGGGATACAAATTTGAGGTGGAAAAGGATGTTTAAAAGTCTTTTTGGCCGGCTTTTGTCTTCATACCTTATTATCATCGCTGTGACTCTAATAGCCATTGGATTTTTGCTTCCTCATTTTTTTGCCAATTACTATTTTAATGCCAAAGAACAGGAGCTCATAAGACAGGGTAAAAAAATTGCCGATGTAATAGTGGGTGACATATTTTCGATAGAAACAAAAAACCGTATGGGCATGATGGGAATGATGAGGGGCAAGATATCCTTTATTCTGCTGGAAACTATGGATGATTTCCTCGATGCGAGGATGACTGTTATCGATGATAATGGCAGGATTATAGCATGTACTGCAGCTAATAATATTACTCCGGGGACAAAACTTGATACACCAGAGGTAAGAAAGGTACTGCACGGAGAGATAGTCAAGTGGAGAGGCTACTCGGAAAAGTTTGATGAAGAAATGCTTGGTGTGGCAGTTCCCATTGTAAAGAACAATTTTGTGTTGGGTGCTTTGCTGCTTCAATCTCCTATTTCGGGCATGAGGGGCGTCATTTCAAAAGTTCGATGGCTGACGATTTATGCAGCCCTTGCAGCGGTGACCTTCTCTACTTTGATAGGATATTTCCTTTCTCGATCAATTTCAAGACCTTTGTTGCAGATGAACCGTGCAGCTCTTCAGATGGCTAAGGGTGACTTCAATCACTGGATAGCAGTTAAAAGCAAAGATGAAATAGGTCAATTGGCTGAAACCTTCAATTACATGGCAACTACCCTTAATTCTACGATAACTGCTTTATCAACAGAAAAAAGCAAAGTAGAGAGCATTATTTCAAACATGGCTGAAGGGGTTTTGGCAATAGACGGCACCCAAAAAATAATACTGGCCAATGACAAAATGCGTAAAATAGTAAAGAAAGATTATATACCGGGGAAAACTCAGTTGGAACATCTGGTAGAAACCGAAATAACTCGGGTTTTTCAGGATGTGTTGAAAGCAAACAAGCCTAAAAAAAAGGAAATTGAGATTGACAAAAATATATATCTGGTGCATGCCTCTCCCATCAAAAATAGAGAAGGAGAAACAACGGGAGTTGTCGGGATATTCAGGGACATAACGGAAATGAAAAAGCTCGATGAGATGCGTAAAAATTTCATAGCCAATGTTTCCCATGAATTAAGAACACCTTTGACTTCCATTCAGGGATTTGCAGAAGCCATTATGGATGGACTTGTAAAGGATGAAGCTACCAGAAACAAATACCTGGAAATGATACATGAAGAAGCATTGAGATTAAGTCGTTTGACTAAAGAACTTCTCGACCTTGCTATTCTGGAATCAGGTAAACCAAAACAATGGAGAATGGAAAAAATAGATTTAAGAGAAATAATACACAAAGCCGTTATGAAACTAAGACCCCAGGCAGATGCTAAAAATATCCACCTTGCTTTAGAAACATCTGAAAGAATAATTGTTAAAGCCAATTCTGATAGAATGGAACAGGTTATAATAAACCTTTTATCTAACGCCATCCAATTTACACCTCAGGGAGGTAGGGTAACGCTGCAAGCCAAGGAGGAAGAGAAACATGTTGTGGTGGAAGTGATTGATACTGGTGAAGGCATACCTGATGAAGAGCTTCCCTACATCTGGGACAGGTTTTACAAAGTGGATAAAGCCAGGACAAGGAAAAAAAGCAGTGGAACCGGCTTGGGTCTTTCCATTGTTAAAAGCATAATAGAAGCTTTTGGAGGTAGAGTATTTGTAAAAAGCAAGATTGGGAAAGGTTCGGTCTTTGGTTTTGCTATACCAAAGAGAGTGTAACACCCCCTCCATAAGGCCTTTCTTCTGTAGTCACATTTTAATGGTGATGAATATATTAATATTGTAAAAAATATCAAGTAAATTGGAGGGGTGTAAATGTACAGGATTCCAATTAACGAAACTGAGATGGAAATAATTGAAGCCCTCAAGCCGTTCCTTGAACCCAAAAGCCAGCAGATTGTAGATAAATTCCTGACCTTTTTGAATATTTTCGATGGTTCAACAGGAAGGCTGCTCAATGAAAATGCTCTATCAAAGTTTCTGGCTTTAATGGAAGGAGAATCACAGGATAAGGAGATAATGCCGATTAAAACCAACGGCAGAGCAAAAGAAATTATTGATCTTATTGAAGCTGTCCTGAAGTTTACCGGGCATTATGATGTGATGATTAATCCCCCAAAAACCTGAAATGTGGAAAACGATACTACATCTGAAAACTGGTAGTCCAAAAGGTTTAAATTTAGGGGTGGCAGCGTATGAACTGTCACCTTGTTATTTTTACACAAAAAAGGGCGGCTTAAATCACTGCCGCCTTTAATTATTAACTTCTATTTGCAATAACAGAAGCCGCAACCAAGTACCAGAAGGATAAGGATCAGAAAGATTAGAAAGGCTTGTGTGTACCAATATGGATATTTACCCGACATTTAAACTCCCTCCTTTTTTGAGCTATTATATATTATGGAAATAACCTAGAAAATGTTACTGATATGTAAAAGGGTGGTTATTACAACCACCCCGTTTATATTATAATTAAATTGTCATGCATCATATCCGTAATAAAATCCTGAACCCAATATCAACAGAATCAGAATCAAGAATACCAGGAACGGTCCATCCCAAAAACCTTTATAGCAACCTGACATTTCTTAACCCCCTTTTTTGAGTTATTGCGTCAGATATTTGAATAAGCTTATCGAACTTTCTTAGGTTTTTTTACTTTATCATATGCAATACTTAATGCGATAGTTACAAAAAGGTGGTAGCTTGATACTACCACCTTATTATAAGGACATATTATTTTTCATAGTAGCCGTAACCGAAGCCAGAACCCAATACCAGGAGTATCAGGATCAGGAAGATCAGGAACGGTCCTCTAAAGAAGCCATAGTAACTACCAGACATTTAGTTAAACCTCCTTCGAGTTTTCTGCTTTATTAATATGCGGAGAGCTTTAAAACTGTTACACTATTTATTTTTCGTATCCACCATAACAAAATCCTGAACCAAGTATCAACAGAATGAGGATCAGGAAAACCAGGAAGGGACCTCTGAAGAAATGGGGGTATCCATATGTTTCTTCCATAGAATTCTACCTCCTTTTTTATTGTTACTTTATAATATGGAATTGTGCATTAAATTGTTACAAAATAAAAAGGTAAAAAATAAAAGTGGTAGATCCGTTTCTACCACTTTTGACATTATGTCCTGTTTTTTAAAAATCATTTAACCTCATTATACTTGCCATGGTATTTCCGAAAGAGAGGATGAGAAGGATTTGTATTAAAAACAAAATAAAGGGATTGAAGTTATAACGGGGAACTGAACCATTATTATCACCATTTTTTTTATAAGGATTGCCTGGCAAAGGAGTCACCTCCTGCAAACAAAAGATAAAAATATTCTAATTTTATTATTTATTATATGTGGTGGCGAGTAAAAAGTTAACCAGCATCTATTTAACTACTAAGAACAACTAACTTTTTAATCTTAATTTTATTGTTTTATAAAAAGATACGAAAAAAAAGATTTGCTATATATTAATATTGTAAAGCAGGCTTATTACATTATGTTATGAGAGGAATCTGCTATGAGTTTAGACAAAATAAAAAAAATTTTAGGAAAGGACCTATTTTCCAAGGCATACTATAAAAAGGAAATAACAATTACTGACCTGTTGTTGATACAGTTTTTGTTGATTAAGGCTAATATCGATTATGATGTTACATTTACAAGCAAGACTCCCAGAATTCTGGCAAACATACAGTTAACTTTATACTTTGATCCCAATTTCCAGATTTCTGTAACAATAACCTTCTGCGAATAAGAATCGGAAAATTTATTGTGTTTTTTGTGTTTGTACATATTGATTATCCCCTGACTATAGTTTTACCGTATTAACCAGAGGTTGGAGAACCTCTGGTTTTTTACTTTAAAAGGGAATTTACCCCAATGCCCGGTTAGCCTGTATCCACACCGGGCAATGAGGCAGTCAAAGCCGCCGTAAAGCACCCCTAGGGGTTGCCTTGACTGCCGAAGCTGACCGGTGTAGAAATTCTTGAGCCGGGCAAGGCTATCTAACCAACCCATGTATCTCTCTAGATAAAGTTTGTTAG
>ENA-OSAE01000420-OSAE01000420.1-marine-sediment-metagenome-genome-assembly--contig:-NODE-420-length-17290-cov-16.601044_pt1 | contig 17290 bp, 15 predicted proteins | sample MGYA00237870_ERZ529317 | MGnify/ENA primary metagenome ERZ529317 (study PRJEB26369, sample SAMN03142812) | marine sediment metagenome | biome: marine; feature: borehole; material: sediment... | reverse complement strand
CCACCGCCGCCCTGGCGCCGGGCCTGTCCCCGGGGCGGGTCGCGTCGTCCGCCGGGCCCGCCGGGGCGGTCCGTCCCACCACCTGCGTCCGGTCGCGGGCCCCGGGCCCGAGAAACGACGGCTCCGGACGCCCCCCGGCAGACCATCCTGAGAGCCGGCGCTGGACGGCCTCGAGGTCGCGGATCATCTCCTCCGCCGTCTGGTAGCGGCGGTCGACCTCCTTGGCCATCGCCTTCATGACCAGGCGCTCCACCGCCGGGGGCACCCTGGGGTTGACCTCGCGGGGCGGAGTGACGGTCTCCCTGATGTGCTTCAGGGCGACACTGACGGGGCTCTCCCCGTCGAACGGCACCCGGCCGGTGAGCATCTCGTAGAGCACGACCCCGAGGGCGTACAGGTCCGAACGTTCGTCACCGTACCGGCCCTGAGCCTGCTCGGGTGAGAAGTAGTAGACCGTGCCGAGCAGGGCTCCGGCGTAGGTCATGGTCGTCCCTGTCGCCGCCCCGGCGATGCCGAAGTCGGTGACCTTCACCCTCCCCTCGGCCGTCAGGAGGACGTTGTGCGGCTTGACGTCCCGGTGGATGATGCGGTGCGCGTGGGCGTGCTTCAAGGCCTCGGCGATCTGCCTGGCGATGCGCACCGCCTCCTCGGCCGGGAGGGGCCCTCTTTCGTTTATCTCTTCCTTCAGGGTCCTGCCCCGGACGTACTCCATCACGATGTAGTGGATGTCGTCCTCGTGACCGACGTCATAGACCCCGACGATGTTGGGATGTGACAGGCTGGCCGCGGCCTGGGCCTCCCGCCTGAAGCGCCTCACGACGCTCTCGTCCGAGGTGAACTCGCCGCGCAGGACCTTCACCGTCACCGGCCGTCGGAGAAGGAGGTCCATGGCCCGGTACACGACAGCCATCCCGCCGGCGCCGAGCCTCTCCCCGATCTCGTAGCGTCCGCCCAGGGTCGTCCCGGTCAAGTTCACGCCGGACCACCCCTCACCCTGACGGGTCCTGCGATGAGAACGGTCACGTTGTCGTAGCCCCCGCGCTCGTTGGCCATGGCCACCAGGCGGTCACAGGCCTCGTCAAGGTCTTCGGCCCCGGACAGGACCTCCTCGATCTCGGCGACGGACACGCTCCGCGTCAGCCCGTCGGTGCACAGGAGAAGAAGGTCGCCGTCTTCCAGAGGGACGGAGGTGACATCGGCCTTGACCCTGAGGTCGGACCCGAAGGCCTGCGTGAGAACGTTCCGCTGCGGGTGCCTCTCCGCCTGCTCCTCGGTGAGGTTGCCGTTGCGGACCAGCTCGGCCACGAGCGAGTGGTCCCGGGTCAGCTGGACCACCCGTCCGCCCCGGAAGAGGTAGGCCCGGCTGTCGCCGACGTGACCGATATAGGCCCTGTCCCCGCTGATGAGCGCGCTGGTCACGGTCGTCCCCATGCCCAGGCACTCCGGGTCGCTCAGCCCGTGGCGGACTATCTTCTGGTTCGCGACGTTCATCGCGTCGGCGAGGGCCCTGTCGAGCGGACCGCCCGCCCTGACGGCCTTCTCAAGCTCCTCGGCCAGGGCTTCCAGAGCCAGGCGGCTGGCGACCTCACCGGCCCGGTAGCCGCCTATCCCGTCCGCCACGGCACAGAGCCGGACATCGCCGGTCTCCCCCAACAGCTTGTGGCAGAAAGCGTCTTGGTTGACTTCCCGGACCAGCCCGACGTCGGATCTCGCGCTGACCCTCATCTCGTCCCTCCCGGGCCCAGTCAAACGTCAGCCGCCCGTGGGCGGCCGGAGCCGCCGGTGCGCACCAGCCGGGCGACAAAGAACCCGTCCGGGCCTCCGCTCTGCGGGCCGGAGGTCAGGTAGGGCCCCTCGGAAAAGGCCGTGAGGCCTCCGGTCCCGCAGCCGGCCAGGCGCTCGGCGGCATCATCCCACGTGAATTCGCGGCTCTCGGCAAGAAAGCCTTCAACGACTTCCTGGTTCTCGGACCGTTCTATGGTGCACGTGGAGTACACCAGGACCCCGCCCGGCCGGACGCACGCGGACGCCGCCCGGAGGAGCTCCTTCTGAAGTTTGACCAGCCGGGGAAGATCCTCCTCCTTCAACCGCCACCGGAGGTCGGGGCGCCGACGGAGCACCCCCAGTCCGGAACACGGGGCATCGACGAGAACCGCGTCCGCCCGCCCGGCAAGCTCCGAGGTCGGAAGAGTGCGGGCGTCCGCGCGCCGGGTCTCGATGATGCCGAGACCCAGCCTTCGGGCCGCGCCCTCCAGGAGGCGCAGCTTGTGCCCGTACGGGTCGACCGCCACCACCCGGCCGCGGTTCCGCATGAGCTCGGCCAGGTGGGTGGTCTTCCCGCCGGCTCCCGCACAGGCGTCGACCACCAGCCACCCGGGCTCCGGAGCCAGGACCCTCGACGCGACCATGGCTCCTTCGTCCTGCACGGAGACCATGCCGCACCGGTACGCCTCGAGCCCCCTCAAAGGAGGGCCCTCTCCGGCGACCAGGGCTTCCGGGAAGAGGCGGCCGGGAACCGTCCGCAGCCCTTCACGCGCCAGCGCCGCGGCCGCCTCCGCCGGCGTCGTCCTCGAGAGGTTGACCCTGAGGGTCAGAGGAGCCGGCTCGTTGTCCACCCGACACAGCCGCTCCGTGTCCTCCGACCCGAACTGCTCCAGCCACCGCGCCACGAGCCACTCGGGATGGGAGCCCTCCACCGCCAGCCGGCGTGCGTCACCAGCCTCGGGACCGGGCAGGGGCACCCGGCGGGCTTCCGCGACCGCCCGGCGCAGCACGGCGTTGGCAAGAGCCGCCGTCCCCCGGTGGCCGAACTCCCGAGCCAGGGCCACGCCTTCGGACACGACGGCGTGGGCCGGTATCCGGTCAAGGTGAAGGAGCTGATAGACACCCATCCGCAGGATGTTGCGGATCCATGGCCCGAGTTCGGCCGCCGGCGTCGTCGAGAGATGGTCTATCACATGGTCCAGCCGGCCGCGCCACCGCGTCACACCATAGACCAGCTCGGTGGCGAGGGCGCGGTCGGCCCTCGTCAGCCGGCTCACCTCCAGGGCCTTGTCAAGCGCAAGGTTGGCGTAGGCTCCGTCGGCGTCGACGGCGTGAAGCACCCGCAGGGCCAACCGCCGGGCCGCACTCGCCCGGCGCCGCCGTCCCGAGCCTCCTCCGGTCCGTCCGCCGCCGCGCGGCCGGCCGCTCCGCCCGAGACCGGCCCGGAAGTCCCCCGCCCCCCGGCTCATACGCCGTCCTCGTAGAAGAAGAGAGTGGCCGTCCTGATGTGGCAGACCACAGGGATGCCGGCCAGGGCCGGGTTCACCAGGAGGCGCCCCCAACCGAGGTGGGCGGCCTGGCATTCGAAACCCGTGATGAAGAGGTCCTCGACGTCGGTGCTCGTCGTCACGTAGCGCTGGAACAGCCGACCGAGCACCGGCCCGCCGAGGTTGGCCAGAAGCATGACCAGGATGACATTGGCAAGGCTGAACCGACCGAGCCCGAACAGGAGCACAAGGAAGACGACGGCGGTCACGAAGTTGGCCGAGGCCCACGACGTCCCGCAGCGGTCATGGACGGCCAGCTCCTTCTCCCCCCGCTTGAGCCTTGCGAGCCCCTCCTCCGCGGCGAGGCGGATGGCCCTGGGGTCCCCCCAGCCCTTGATGATGAAACCGTCCTCCCTCGCCAGACCCGCCAGACGCTGCGGGCCGAAACGCTCCTCGAGAACGTTTATCGTGGCGTGCTCCAGGGCGTGGTTCCGCCTGAGATGCTTGTTGGTGGCCACAGCGAGGAACTGGGCCGGCGCGGTCAGGGCCGCCGCCAGCGACCAGGCGGCGACCCAGAGCGGGATGAAGAGCAGGTTCCCCAGGACGAAGATGACCGCGGCCAGGAGGAGAAGGCTCGCCAGCCCCACTAGTCCCGGCGCCCCCGTAGGACCAAGAGGTAGATGAGCTGTGATATGGCGGCCGCCGTCGCGGCCACGTAGGTCAGGGCGGCGGCGTTGAGGACCTGTCGGGCCGCCCGGGCCTCCCGCCCGTCGACGATCCCGAGCTGCCTTAGGGCGACCATGGCCCGCGCGCTCGCGTCATACTCGACGGGAAGGGTCACGACCTGGAAGAGCACGGCGCCGAAGAAGAGCACGATGCCGAGGTCCATGAGGCCCAGCCCCAGGCTGGAGGACTGCGACAGGATGAGACCCACCAGGAACAGGGGCCAGGCCAGAGAGGTGCCGAACTGGACCACGGGGACGAGGGCATTCCTGACCTGGAGGAACGCGTAGCCCCGGGCGTGCTGCAGGGCGTGCCCCGCCTCATGGGCGGCGATGCCGACCGCGGCGACGCTCGGCCGGTCGTACACCTGCGGTGACAGCCGGAGCACCCTCGACCGCGGGTCGTAATGGTCCCCGAGACCGACCCCGCCGGCCAGTCTCTGGACGCCGACGTCGTCGAGGCCGTGGGCCCGCAGGATCCTTTCCGCCACTTCCCGCCCGCTGAGCCCGGAGCCCGCCCGCATCCGCGACGCCCTGGCCACGGTCGAGGAGACCGTCGCCTGGGCGTAGAAGGCGAAGATTATCGCCGGAAGCACGATGATGAAGTAGGTGGGGTCGAAGAAATACATCCAACGCCAGCTCCTTTCCCTTGAAAAGTCTCTAAAGAACCGGTCCTACCGGCCCCCGAACCGGTCGCCGAGACCCACCCGGTAGCCGTTCACGAAGTCCGAGCCCGACATCCTGGAGCCCCCCGCAGGCTGGAGGACCTGCAGGACGACCGCCCCTGAACCGGCGGCCACGACCGGACACCCGTCGGCGAAACCCACGACACTCCCCGGCTCCGGCCGGCCCGTTCCGCCGGCCGGACCGTCACCGGCCGGACCGCCCTCCTCGGGCCCACCGGCCGTCTGCACACGCCAGACCTTCACCCGACGGCCGCGGAAGACCGTGTGGGCTCCGGGGGCAGGGTCGAGAGCCCGCACCTGACGTTCGATGCTCACGGCCGTCTTCTCCCAGTCTATCACTTCGTCCTCCGGACCGATCCGCGGTGCCGGTACGCTACGCCCCGCGGGCTGGGGTCTCGGCTCCGCCCGGCCCGCGGCCAGGAGCTCCAGCGCGTGAAGGACCAACCCGGCCCCTGCCACGGCCAGGCGGTCGTGGAGGGTGCCGGCCGTGTCGTCGTCGGCGATGGGGACCTTCTGCTGGGCGATGATGCCCCCGGTGTCCACCCCCTCGTCCATCTGGATGACGGTCACGCCGGTCACCCGCCGGCCGTCCATGAGGGCCCTCTGGATGGGGGCCGCTCCGCGGTAGTCCGGGAGAAGCGAGGCGTGGAGGTTCACGCACCCCAGACGCGGTGTCCTGAGCACCTGGGACGGCAGAATGACTCCGAAGGCCACGACCACCCCGATGTCCGCCCCCCATGCCGCCAGGACATCCGCCAGTCCGGTCCGGACCTCCCGGGCTCCCCCCTGCCACACCTGGAGGCCCAGTTCGGCCGCGGCCCTCTTGACCGGCGGCGGCCGCATCCGGCGGCCGCCGCGCCCGGCCGGGCGGTCCGGTCTGGTGACGACGCCGACGACACGGTGCCCCGCCTCGACCAGGGCCCGAAGGGTCGGGACGGCGAAATCCGGCGTCCCCATGAAGGCCACCTTGAGGGGGTGGGCCGTCCTGGGCCACGACCCAGGTCCGGCCTCCTCCGCGGAACCGGGTCCTTCCCCGTTCCCTTCCCGGCCATCCTCTTCATCTTCTTCTTCATCCGGCACGCGGCGCACGGCTCTCGCCCGGTCGAGGATGACAATCCCGTCGAGATGGTCGATCTCGTGCTGGAGGACCCTCGCCAGGAAACCCTCCGCCTCGACCCAGACCCGCTCACCCTCGAGGTCCAGGGCCTCCACGCTCACGTTCCGGGCCCGCTCGATCTCCGCCAGGAGGCCGGGGAAGCTCAGACATCCCTCCCAGTCGACCTCCGAACCGGACGAGGCCGTGATCCTGGGGTTCACCAGGATGAGGGGTCCCTCCCCGATATCGACCACGGCCAGACGCCGCAACACCCCGACCTGCGGCGCCGCCAGGCCGACGCCCTTGGCCTCACGCATGACCTCGAGCATCCTCCGGGCGAGCCGCCTGATGGAAGCGCCGGGACGGTCCACAGGTGCGGCCTTCCGGCGCAGGACCGGGTCACCGAAGGTCCGGATGATCACCTTGCGCCCAGCCTCCCGACTATCCCGAATTGAGTCGCCGCGACACCTTGACCTGATGTCACCGGCCATCTCGTAGTTTAGCAGAACTTGAAGGCGGGTGGGTCGTGGGTGAGTCGGACGCGGTAAGGCATAGATTGCCCTCATCCAGCCTGCATCTTGCCACTGAACAGTCTGTCACAACACGCTCACCGGGTCCACGTCGACTGCGGCCACCGGCCCGGCCGCCTCCCTGCGCCGCCCGCCCCGGGCCGCCCTTCCCGTCGTTTCCTTCACCGCCTGTTTCACCACTTCCAGCATGGTCTCGAGGTCGGAGCTGAAGACGAGGACGTGCCAGCGGTGGCGGCCCCTCAGACGCTTGATGGGGGCGGGCGCGGGCCCGGCGTAGCGCGGCTCCCCGGCCCCGCGGGGCAGGTCGGCCGCAGCGCGGAAGCCGAGCCGTTCAAGGGCCCCGGCGAGGGCCTCCGCCCCCGCGGCCGCCCCGGCCTCGTCCCGGTCGCTCAGCTCCACCCTCACCAGGTGGGTGAAGGGCGGGTAGCCCAGCTCGTGTCTTGCCTCCATCTCCGCTCTGGCAAAGGAGAGATAGTCATGGGTCGAGGCCGCCGCGACCGCAGGGTGGTCGGGGTTGTAGGTCTGGATGATGACCCGCCCGGGCCGGCTCCCCCGGCCGGCCCTTCCGGCCGCCTGGACGAGGAGCCGGAAGGTCCGCTCGGCGGACCGGAAGTCGGGGAGGTGGAGCGCGGAATCGGCCGAGACGGCGGCGACGAGAGCAACCCCCGGGAGGTCGAGCCCTTTCGCCACCATCTGGGTCCCGACGAGGACGTCGCTCCGGCCCGCCGCGAAGAGGGCCAGGATCCGGTCCACCTCACCCCGGCGCCGGACCGCGTCGGCGTCGAGCCGGGCCACCCGGGCCCCCGGGAAGAGGGTCCTCACCTCGTCCTCGAGCCTCTGCGTCCCGGCCCCGAAGTACCGCACCCGGTGGCCCCCGCACCCGGGGCACCTGTCCGGCGCCGGCGCGCGGTGTCCGCAGTAGTGACAGGCGAGGTCGGCCTCAGGGCGGTGGAAGGTTAGGGAAACGGCACAGTGGGGACACCTGGCGACCCATCCGCAGTCGCGGCAGAGGACGAAGGTCGAATGACCGCGGCGGTTCAGGAAGAGGATGGCCTGCCCCCCGTCCCTGAGGGTCTCGGCCAGCGCCGCCTGGAGCCTGCGGCTGAAGACGCTCCGGTTCCCCGAAGCCAGCTCCGCCCGCATGTCCACAAGCTCGACCGGCGGCATCGCGCGCCCGCCGGCCCTCTCCGGAAGTGAGACGAGAGTGTACCGGCCCTCAAGGGCCCGGTGGTAGGACTCGAGGGAGGGCGTCGCGCTGGACAGGACGAGGACGGCCTTCTCACGGCGGGCCCGCCAGGCCGCCACCTCCCGGGCGTGGTAGCGCGGTGCGCCATCCTCCTGCTTGTAGGCATCCTCGTGCTCCTCGTCGAGGACGATGAGTCCGAGGCGGTCGAGAGGGGCGAACACGGCCGACCGGGCGCCCACCACCACGTCGGCCTGACCGGTGACCACCTTCTCCCAGTAATCGAGGCGCTCACGGCCGGCGAGGTAGCTGTGGGCCACGACCACCCTGACGGGACCCAGGTGCCTTCTCACCCTCTCGAGCGTCTGGGGGACCAGGGAGACCTCGGGAACAAGGATGAGCACCTGTCTGCCCCTCGCCAGGGTCTCCGCCGCCGCCCGCAGGAACACCTCGGTCTTCCCGCTGCCGGTCACCCCGTGAAGGAGGAAGACCTCCCCTCCTCCGCCCTCCAGCGCGGCCGTCAGGGCTCCGACAGCGGCCTCCTGGGCCGGGGTCAGCCTGAAGCCGCCCTCCCCTTCCGGGACAGGCCCGGCCGGGCGGCTGTCGAGGGCGGCGGCGAGGTCCGTCGGCGCCGCACCGTCCCGTCTCGGCCCTGTGCGCTCCCCCGCCCCCGCCGCCTTCTCTTCGAGAGCCACGAGCCCCCTGTCCGCCAGGGCCCTGAGGCTCCGGGTCGCCCCCGGACCCAACCTCCTCCGGAGAGCCGCGACATCGGCGGAGCCCCGCCTGCCGGCGAGCTCCACGAGGGCGGCCGCCTGGGCCGGCGCCCGGCCCGAGAGCTCCTCGGCCCGCCTCAGAGCCTCGGTCGGCGTCACCAGAAGGCGAGCCCTCTGTGTGGTCCTGTAGCGCCCTTCGGCAGGAGCGGCGGCCTGCAGGACCTCACCCGGCTGGCAGAGATAGCGCCGGGCGGCCCATAGCGCGAGGTCGAGGACGGGACGTGGGTAGCTGGCCCGGGGTTCCAGGACCCGGGCGACGTCCTTGAGCTTCTCCGGCGGCACGTCGCTCCGGTCTTTCAGGGCGAGGCAGTAGCCTTCGACGATCCGGCCGAGCAGCGGCACTGCGACCCTGACCCCCGGCCGGACCTTTCCGGCCAGGGCCGGGGGGACCCGGTAGTCGTAGACCCCCTCCCCGCCGCTCATCGGCGCCGCGGGGGCGACCTCGGCGACCGTCGGTCCGACGCCGGCCCCGCCGGGAGTGACGAGGGACCTCTCAGCCAAAGAAGAGCATGCCCCCTTCGGCCCGGGGCCGTCCCACGCCGTCACCCGGACCCCGGACCCTGGTCCGGAGCCGGCGGACGCGGGACCGGGGGCCGCCTACACCTCTTCCAGGAGGCGGACGACCCTGTCGAGCACGGTCCGGGCCACTTCGTCCTTCGTCATGAGGGGGAGTTCCTCCACCGACCCGTCGCGCGCGAGCAGTGTCACCCGGTTGGTGACCGCGGCGAAACCCGAGTCCTCCGCCTGGCCGACCGGGTTCGCGGCGATGAGGTCCAGGTTCTTCGCCCGGAGTTTCGCCCGAGCGTTCTCCACCAGGTCGCCGGTCTCGGCCGCGAAACCGACCAGGACCCGCCGGCCCTTGTCCCGCCCGAGCTCGGCGAGGATGTCCGGCGTACGGACGAGGCGGAGCTCCATGTCTCCTTCCGTCTTCTTCACCTTCCGGGAGGCCCTCTCGCGGGGACGCCAGTCGGCCACCGCCGCGGCCATGATGACGACGTCGGCCCCGGCCGCCTCACCGAGGACCGCCTCCCGCATCTCGGCCGCTGTCGTGACCTCTACCACACGCACCTCGGGCGGGGGAGGCAGTTCCGTCGGGCCGGAGACGAGGACGACGTCGGCGCTCCTCCGCCGGGCCTCAGCGGCCAGAGCGAAGCCCATCCGCCCCGTCGACGGATTGGAGAGGAAACGGACCGGGTCGAGGTGCTCGCGGGTCGGGCCGGCGGAGACCACGACCTTGCGGCCGGCCAGGTCTCCTGGGCCGAGAAGCCTCAGGCACGCGGCGAGGATGCGCTCCGTCTCAGGATACCGCCCCGGCCCGACCAGACCGGAGGCCAGCCGGCCCCTGTCCGGCTCCATGACCTCGGCGCCGAACTCCCTGAGGAGGGCGATGTTCCGCTGGACCGCCGGGTGGGCGTACATGGCCGCGTCCATGGCCGGGACGTAAAGCACCTGTCCGCGGGCGGCCAGAAGGACGGTCGACAGGAAGTCGTCGGCGACCCCGGCGGCCGCCTTGCCGAGGATGTTGGCCGTGGCCGGAGCGACGACCACGAGGTCCGCCCTCTCGGCGAGAGCGATGTGTTCCACGTTCCAGAGCCGAGGCGGCTCGAAGAGGTCGGTGTGGACCGGGTTGCCGGTCACGGTCTGGAAGGTGAGGGGAGACACGAACCTCGTGGCGGCCTCGGTCATGACGACGTGCACGTCAGCCCCGAGGTCGCGGAGGCGCCCGAGAAGAAGCGGGACCTTGTAGAGGGCGATGCCTCCGCAGGTCCCGGCGAGGACGGTCTTCCCCTTCAGCATCTGTCCGGTCCGGTCTCGGGCATGTCCACGGTCACCTTGCCCTCGTTGATCTCCAGAAGGGCGATGGTGACCGGCTTGTGCGACGGCGTGTCGACCACCTTGGGGTGCCCTTCCATGAGCTGGCGACTACGCTTGGCCGCCGCAACGACCAGGGTGTACTTGCTGTCGACCTTTTTGAGCAGTTCCTCCAGCGGAGGAGTCATCATGCTCCCCCTCACTCCTCCTTGCCCCGGCTCGGACCGGTCCTTATCAGCTCGTCGATGAGGTGGAGCTGCCGAGAGGTCCGGCAGCGTTCGGCGGTGATGATGGCGTCGAGGACCCGCCCGGCCTCCTCGAGGATGTCGTTCAGAACGATATAGTCGAAATCCCGTGCCGCCTTCAGAAAACCCGAAGCCGCCTCCAGTCTCAGGCGGCGTTCTTGCTCGGTCTCCGTCCCCCGGCGGGAGATGCGCTCATGCAGTGCCTCCAGGGAAGGCGGCAGGATGAAGATGAGAACAGCGTCAGGCACCTTCTCTTTTACCTGCCGTGCCCCCCGGATGTCAAGGTCCAGCAGGACGTCCGAGCCCGCCTCCAGCGCGGATTCGACCTCGGCGACCGGGGTCCCGTAGTAGTTCCCGTAGACCTCTGCCCATTCAAGGAAGTACCCTCGGCCCGCAGCTTCCAGGAAGCGTTCCCGGGACCAGAAAAAGTAGTGCACCCCGTCGACCTCCCCGACGCGGGGAGAACGAGTGGTGACCGACACCGAGAACCTCAGCCCTGGGCGACGTCTGAGAAGATCCTGGCAGAGGGTGCCCTTGCCTGCGCCGGAGGGCCCGGAGACGACGAAAAGAAGACCCTTCCTGGGCAACTGCCTAACCCCTCTCCAGACTCTGGACCTCCTCGTCGACCGCCTGCCCCGCTCTAGAGGCCAGACGGTGGGCCACCGTTTCGGGCTGCACCGCAGACAAGATCACGTGATGGCTGTCCGTCAGGATCACCGAACGCGTCCTGCGCCCGCAGGTCGCGTCGATGAGGGAACCCTCGTCTCTGGCTTCCTGGATGACCCTCTTGATAGGTGCGGACTCCGGGCTGACGATGGCTACGATGCGGTCGGCGGAGACCATGTTCCCGAAGCCGATGTTGACCAGTTGGATTTCCATCAGTGCGGTTGTCCTCTCCTACCTCTTCCCGCCGAACCTCTCGAGCAAGGCCTCCCTCTGGCGCTTGCCCAGCCCCTGCACCCGTCTGGAACTGTCTATCCCGATCTCCTCCATGATCTTCCGGGCCGTCGTCTTCCCCACCCGGGGTAGAGACGCCAGAAGGTAGGCCACCCTCATCCTGGCCACGACCTCGTCGTCTGACCGGTCGAGGGCCTCCTTCAACGTCATGGCCCCCTTCTTGAGCTGTTCGCGCAGGCGCCTGCGCCGGGACCTCATCTCCTGGGCCTTCCCGAGCGCCGCCCGGCGCTGCCCCTTCGTGAGAGCCGGAAGAGTCACGCCCTTCACCCCCTCTCTCCGTCCTCGGGCGGCCGGGGGCCTGCGCCGGCCGCCCTACTCGATGTTCTGGACCTGTTCCCGCAGTTTCTCGAGTTCGCTCTTGACCTCGACGACCCGCCGTCCGATGGTCGGGTCCTGCGTCTTCGAGCCGATGGTGTTTATCTCCCTGACCATCTCCTGGAGGATGAACTCCGCCTTGCGCCCCACCGGCTCCGAGGCTTCAAGGAGGCTTCGGAACTGGTCGAGGTGGCTCTCGAGGCGCACGACTTCCTCGCTGATGTTCGACCTCTCCGCGTAGAGGACGATCTCGGTCGTCAGGCGGTCCTCGGCGACGATCGGGTCTTCAAGGAGTTCGGATACTCTTCGGGTGAGCCGCCGCCGGTACTCCTCCGTGAGAAGGGGTGCCTTGGCGCCGATTTCGTCCGTAAGATGCGCAACGCGAGCTATCCTATGTATGAGGTCGCGCCTCAGGGCCTCCCCCTCCGCCCGGCGCATGGCGGCCAGCGCCGATGCCGCCTGTCGGACCGCAGACCGGACCACCTCCCAGAGGGGCTCCAGTTCCAACGGGGCTTCACTGACCCTGACGACCCCGGGAAGGGCGACCACGAGCGGCAACAGACCTTGACGGGGGACTCCGAGGTCGCGAGCCAGCGCGACCAGTTTCTCATGGTAACGCTTGGCAAGCGCACTGTCAATTTCCACGGTTCGGTCCCTGGTCAGGGATTCCTCCAGGGTCACGAACGCGTCCAGCCGGCCACGGGAGAACCTGGCCTGCAGTTCCCTCCGGACCCGGTCCTCCAGGCCGCTCAGCTCCGCCGGCATGCGCACGGAGACGTCCAGGAAGCGATGGTTGTAAGAACGTATCTCCACCGTCACGCGGCCGATGTCGCCCTCGGCGACACCTCGGCCGAAACCCGTCATGCTGTTCGTCCGTCCAGTCCTCCCCTCACCAGGCCGCGAAGGAGGCGAGCCGGTGCAGGGCCTCCTCCAGGCGCTCGTCGGGCAGGGTCAAGGAGATGCGGAAATAGCCCTCCCCCTGGGTTCCGTAGGCCGACCCGGGCGTCACGATGACCCCGACCCGGTCCAGGACCTCGGCGGCGAACCCGGCCGAGGTGAAGCCCTCGGGCACCGGGGCCCAGACGTAGAAGCTTCCCCGGGGTGCGGTCACCGGACAACCGAGCCGCTGGAGCGTCTCGACCGTCGCGTCGCGCCTGCGCCGGTAGACCCTGCGCATCTGTTCGATGAAGTCTCTGGAGGCCGGGTTGGTCAGGGCCTCGACCCCCGCCCTCTGGACGGCCTGGAACTGCCCGGAGTCGGTGTTGGTCTTGATGACCCCGAGAGCCCTTATGGCCTCGGCGTTCCCTACCACGTAACCGAGCCGCCAACCGGTCATGTTGAACGGCTTGGACAGCGACCCGAACTCGACGGCGACCTCTTTCGCCCCCTCGACCTGGAGGACGCTCGGTGCCCTGTAGTCGTCATAGGTTATCTCCACGTAGGCCGAGTCGTGGACAAGGAGGATGTCGTTCTCGCGGGCGAACCCGACCGCCCGGGAGAAGAACTCGAGGTCGGCCGTCCCGGCCGTGGGGTTGTTCGGGTAGCAGAGGAACATCACCGTGGCCCGGCGCCGGTCGGCCGCCGGCACCGCGTCGAGGTCGGGGAGGAAGCCGTTCTCGGCCCTCAGGGGAAGCGGGACGACCTCACCCCCGGCGAGCAGGGTGTGGATGCCGTAGACCGGATAGCCGGGGTCCGAGACCAGGGCCGCGTCTCCCCGGTCCACGACGGCCCACACCATGTGGGCGAGACCCTCCTTGGACCCGATGAGGGCCATCACCTCGCGGTCGGGGTCGAGACCGACCCCGAACCGCTCCTCGTAGTAGGCGGCCACGGCCCGGCGGAAAGCCGCCGTCCCTTCGTAGGGCGGGTACCTGTGGGTGGACGGGTCCCGGACCGCTCGGACCAGGGCCTCGATGACGAAGTCAGGCGTGGGGAGGTCGGGGTCCCCTATCCCCAGGCTGATGACGTCCACCCCTCGCGCGACGGCTTCCCTCCGCTTGCGGTCTATCTCCGCGAAGAGGTACGGAGGCACCTTCTGGACACGGTCGGCTGTCTTCACAGGCAGTTCCCCCTCCCGCGAGGTCGGCCGGGCCTGCCGCGTCCCGGCCGAGACGCGGCAGGGGCCGGGAATATGTCGCACGGAACACTTCGACGGCCGGGCCGCTCAGCCTGACCGACCCGGCCGGAGTCCACTCGACTTCCAGCTCCCCCCCGTCGGCGACCACCGTGGCCCGCCGGCCGGTGAACCCGGCCGACGCCGCAGCCACGAGGGAGGCCGAAGCACCGGTCCCGCTGGCCAGGGTCAGTCCCGACCCGCGTTCCCACACCCGCATCCGGAGCCTTTCCGGGGAGACGACCTCCACGAACTCGACGTTCGTCCGGTCCGGGAAGGCCGGGTGCGACTCGAGCGCCGGTCCGACGAGCGTCACCTCCACTTCGGAGGCGTCGGGGACGATGAGGACGAGGTGGGGATTGCCCATGGAGACGTATGTCCCCCGGTAGACGCCGGCGGCGGGGCCGCCCTCGACGACCAGCTCCAGCCCTTCCCGGACCTCCCGCGGCGGCCCCATGTCGACGGTCACCTTCACCACCCGCCGCTCCGGGCCCGGAGCCGGCACCACCTCAGGGACGATGACACCCGCACGGGTCTCCACCTCGAAGCGCGTCTCGCGGACATAGCCCTCTGCGAAGACGTAGGCGGCTAGACACCGCATGCCGTTCCCGCACATCTCGCCTTCGGACCCGTCGGCGTTCCACATCCTCATGGCCAGGCGGCCGGAGGGGGCGCGGGAGATGAGGATGAGGCCGTCGGCTCCGACGCCGAAGTGCCGGTCGGAAAGCTCTACGGCCAGGCGCGGGAGGTCGATGTCACGAGGCAGGCCGGGCCCGCCGACGGTGTCGACGAACACGTAATCGTTGCCACAGCCGTGCATCTTCACCAGGCTGAGCGTCGCGCCGGGACCGGTCTCTACCGGCGTTCCCTCCCTGCAGGTCAAGCCTTCTTCAGCGCGCGGTCGAGCGCCTCTCTGACCCTCGCCTTCTCCTCGACGGGCCGGCCTGAGTGGGGGTCGACAGCCACACACCGGCCGTCGATGATGCGCGTGCGGACCAGCCCGCATGCAGCCGGGTTCCCGGCCAGATGCGGTGCGTCGAGAACGCCCGTCCGGACGGCCCGGGCCAGGGTGTCCGGGTCGGCCCACGGATCATCCACCCCGGGGCCGGCGAGTTCCCGGACCGCGTCGAGGATGACCCTTGCCTCGGCCACGAGCTCTTCCCGTCTGGCCTTCACTCTCGGGGCCGAGGTCATCTCCGGCAGGCCGGCCGCGCCGGCCCTGACGGCGCCGCGGGCTATCTTCACGCTCTCGACCACTTCCTCGGCTCGAGCGGCATGGTCGGCCTCGCTGTAGCCCACCACGTGGAGGATGTGCGGAGACAGGGACATCTGCAGGAAGGCCACGGCGGCGAGGTGTCCCTTGGCCTCGTCGAGGTCGGCCGGGAAGCTCGCCAGACCGGCCCTGACCTGACGGAAAGAGGTGAAGGTCTCGTCGTGGAGACCCTCGATGAGGTCTATCTTGGCCAGCATCTTCCCGAGGTCCATGTCGGGCCAGGTCCCGGCCGGCGTGTTGAACATGTACTGGCTGACGTAGTGCCGCACACCGCGCCGCTTGGCGTTGTAGGCGGCCAGGAACGCGGCGGCCACGGCCACGGCGTCCGGGGCCTCACGCAGGCTCCAGTGGTGGGACTCGTTCACCTCCACCGGCACTCCCTGCTCGGCGTGCCAGGCCACGACCTCCATGTTCTCCCTGATGCTCTCGGGGAGCGCCCGCCGGCTCCGTCCGTCCAGCACGTTGTACCAGAAGAGGGGGACGGCGCACCAGGCGTTCCTTATCGTCTCCCGGAGCATCCTGGCCATCCGGAGGATGTCGCGCGTCCCGCTGTAGCAACGCATGAGGGGGTGGTTCCCGCGGCGGCTCGCCTCGTACAGCCGCCGGAAATCCTCCGGCCGCCGCAGAGGCACACCGCCGGCCCCCGTCTGGTCCTCCTGCATCTCTTCCGGGTGGAAGAAGTGTTCCTGAGCGTTCTGGTCCGGCCCGATGGAGATGACGTCGAGGACCCCCGACTCGGCCAGCAGGGCGCAGCCGCGGACCGTCTCCTCGAGGGACGGCCGTCCGTAGTGGTGCCGGAAGATGGGATAGGGCCGCGCGGCGGCGATGCGGTCCACCAGGTTGTCCGGGTGGGGCTCTGCGGCGGCGGTGGGGCGGCCGGGCCGGGCGGAGCCGGGAGTAGGTCCAGCCACCTCGCCCCGGGCCGCCCGGCGCAGGAAATCGACGACCTCGCCCGGGTCTGTCTTCGGGCTGAAGACACGCGCGAAGAGACCGCTCTCCCGGGCCACGCGGCACACGGGTTCGGTCCCGCCGAAGACCATCACCGGGCCGGGGCGTCCCACCCGGGAGGCGCGCTTCGCGAGTTCCCGGGACAGCTCGTCCAGAAGGGGCCCGATGGCCTCGGGGCTGAGGCGGTAGCTCACACCGACCATCGACGGCTCCAGGCGGTCGATGGCCCGGATCACCGCGTCGACCGGCTGGGCCGGCCCGAGGAACTCCGTCCGGAACCCCTCGGCCTCGGCCAGGGAGAGGAAGTGGACGATACCGGCCACATGGACGCAGTCTCCCAGGGCCGCCCCGACGACGAGCTTCTTCGGCCCACCGGCCGTCACGGAGCATCAGGCCCCATGAAGGCCTCGGCGTCGGAGGCGACGGTCTCGCCGTTCCAGCTCGATGTCGTCCGGGTCTGTGGGTGCGGCACCTTCCTCAGTCCGACCTTGACGAAGTCGATGATCTCCTCCACACCCATTCCTCCGAGTCCCACCGAAGACAGGGTCCGGCCCTTCTTCACCCAGTCGACCCCTGTCAGGGCACAGGCGATGGTGATCAACGACTCCATGACCGGAGCCGAGCGTCCGGCGGCCCGCGCCAGGTCGGCCAAGGGAACGAGGCTCATCGGCACGTCCTCGAAGACGTAGCGGTGCTCCAGGCTGGCGGGGGACTTCAGCCCTCCGTAGGCCCTGGTCCGCTGGATGGCGGTGTAGAGGTCGTCGGCCCGTGTGCCGTACACCGCCGCCAGCCACCTCCTGGCCGGGACAGCCCTCACCCGGTAGCTCTCGGCGATGGCCAGCCGTTCCTCGTCGACCCTTTCCAGAGCCCTGGCCACACCACGGGTTATACCCTGATGGTAGTAGTCGAACTGTGAGGCGGACTCTATCCACCCGGCGTTCAGCAGGGTCGGAGCCGGGTGGAAGATGGCCCCGATGTTCGAGAGACCGGTCTCGAGCACGTTGGCCGCCGCAACGAACTGGGGCAGGACGTGTCTGACCTGCCTCAGGACGGACGCCGTGCGGTAGGCGGGAAGGGCGGCCAAGTGGACCTTTCTCTTGACCCTGTTTATGCGCGAGACCCCCGGCTCGACGCGCCGGCTGGCGAAGATGAAGGTCTCCGTCTCGGCGACGGTGAGCCCGGGCGGGGCCCCGTTCTCCCTGAGCACATGCTGGAACTCCACGGCCCCGAGGGTCCGCCCCGGGTTGAGGATGATTATCTGGCCGGCCTGGAGGTACGGTGCCATGGCACGGGCCAGGTCGCGGTGAGCCGAGGCCGGGACGGTCACAAGGATCACCCTGACCCCGTCGAGGACCTCCTCCATGTCGGAGCTCACCACGTCGAGCC
>ENA-OSAE01000419-OSAE01000419.1-marine-sediment-metagenome-genome-assembly--contig:-NODE-419-length-17384-cov-24.988747_pt1 | contig 17384 bp, 12 predicted proteins | sample MGYA00237870_ERZ529317 | MGnify/ENA primary metagenome ERZ529317 (study PRJEB26369, sample SAMN03142812) | marine sediment metagenome | biome: marine; feature: borehole; material: sediment... | reverse complement strand
CGACGCCACAAACAGGACATTCAGCGGGTGGGGTTTCGCCTCTATGGACATAATCGCAAACGGTACAACGCCACAGTCTCATCGCGTACACCTCTGTAAATAGTTATTGTTCTGTTTTTCGCCATGGAGCCTCGGAATCCTTTCCTCTTGCCAAAGGTGCCCAGCGCATTGGGGGTCCCTGCCAACACAGAGAGCCTCGGGCAAGCGGGTAACAGAGCGCCGATGGATGCCTCTGGCATTATTGGAGGAATAAGGGGTTAATTGGTGAAACTGCTATATATAGAATTTCTATTTCCAGGGAGGCAAATCGGGTGACGTCCACTATTCTCGAGGACCTCAGGAGAGTTCTAGAGGGACTGAAAAGGCTAGACCCCGCGACGGCTGCTCCTGAGCTCAATGACCACATGACGGAGTTGCTAGAAGCCTGGGAGCAGTTTAAGGCCCGCAGCTCCAGGCGAAGGGAGCTAGTCCACAAGTTCCAGGAGATACTGGCCAACACCTCCGACGAAGCCTTCGATGCCCTACGCTATTTCGACATCCCCCTCCAGCGTAGCGACCTTGAACTCGAGCCGGCCAGCCTTGACGATGACGAGCTTGAGAGGGCGGTGAACTGCCTGACTGAGCTGTCAGACCTGGCCACGAGGGCCTCCAAGCTTCTCAGAGAAAAGGGCAAATCGCTGCGCGAAGACCAGAGACGCCTGGAGGCTCTTGCTGAGTACGGGCCGCAGATTCAGGCTCAAGTGGAGAGCCTTCTCTCGCTCAAGGATAGTACAGAGAGACGGGATGCCCCAGAGGGCCCCCAGGAGAAGCATGCTCCCACAGAGCCCGCTCAAGAAGCTCCACCTGTTCCGAAGGCGACTCAGGAGGACTCGCCAGAACCCCCGACTGAGGATATCCCACAGAAGGAACCAGTCCGGTCCAAGCCCGCGAGGAAAGCTCCAACAAAGAAGAGGCCAGACAAGGTGGTTCCCAAGCAGGACGCCCCGCCGGACCCCATGGTCCAGGCGGCCTGGTCTTGGCTCGGCAAAGGGGAATTCGGCAAGGCCTATTGGGCCGCCCGGAGCATCCTCGAGGGGTGTGACGTGGGACGGGAAGCCGGTGGGGTAGTGCCCCCGTGGCTTTGCCTGTCCGCCCTCCTCTCCCTCCACGGCGATTGGTACAAGGCGGGCTCTTCGGACCGGGTAAGGGCAATAATATCCGAGTACCCTAATCCCATGTCCGAGAGGCCGACGGGAGTTGACGCAGGAGACTGGGCCCGCATGGTAGCCGCCACAGCCTTCAGGCCCACCCTCACCCTGCCGGAGGCGGGTGCCCTCCAGTGGCTTCAAGACGTATCTGGGGCTATCTTGAAGACCGACGGGCCGATGCGGGACATGTATCAGGCGGTGTACGATCTCGGGACCAAGGGTATACACCTCGACCTCCGGGTCTTGACCGACAGTGAGCGTACCGGTGATGCCGAGAAGCACTTGAAGCGCTGCATTGAGGAACTGGAGGCCTGGCAGCGAGAACAACAGAGTGCCCGAACCATATACTCCGGCGCCACCAGCGTCCTGAAGTACCTGTCGGGACCTTCCAGTGAGATCGGCTCACTGGTGAAGGACATAATCAACAGCAAATCCCCTTCCCAGGAGCTAATTGACCGGGTTCATGAGTGTATCTCAAGACAACTCCTCTCCAGGAAGAAGATCGACGAAACTATTCACCAAGCCATGTCTCACACGGCCCGAAGGGGTCAGCGATCGCCCAGGATAGTGGGTACGGCCCTGGAGCAGGTGATAAGGCCCCTCGAGAGGCTCCGGGACCTGTTGGAGGAGTGGGCCAGCACGGCGAGCGTCATCCTGTTGGGAACCCGCGATGGGGACTGGAGGGTGGAGCAGGTCAAGTCCTTCCGGGACCGTTTCCTGGAGGCCTGGAGCAGAGCCCAAGAACTGCGAGACAGGGGACCGGATGACGAGAATCCGGTTGCGAGGGCCATCAGGAAGGCTTCCCATCTATTGGTCGGTACGATTGCAGCAGATCTCGAAGGTAGAGGAAAGACGCAGTCAAGACACGAACCAGGCTGGCTCTACGCGGTTCGTAAGCCCTTGCTCCTGGTTCCGAACCCGCCCCTGGACGATGAGGGAAAGGCCCTCATCGATGAGAGGTTCGCAACCAGAGAACCGGTCTTAGAGTACTTCGACGAGTACGACTTCAGGGCCGCCTTCCGACGCCACCTCGACAACCAGGACTTCTTGGCCGCTGAGTGTACCCTAGAGGTGTTGGAGACCGAGGGCTACCCGGGAACCGGTGACCTTAGGCAGGACTATGACCGAGAGTATCGTCAGGCCCGCGAGAACCTGGAATGGTACGTCGGGAGAGTACGGAACCAGATCGAGCAGGGTACGATAGACCACGTGCTCACCGATGGCGAGAGGACAGAGTTCGTCGCTCAGCTGGAGGCGATCGCTAACAACTCCAGCAGGCGAACGGGACAGCTCAAGGCTAGGCTTGACGAAATCAACCAGCGGATAGAAGAGCTGCGGGTTGTGCGTCGTCAATCCTTAGAGAGGCGGATAGACGAGCTGGTAGAGGACGTGTCCGACGACGAGAGTGACCTATCGAAGGCGGTGCTCAAGAACATCGAGGAGGCCCGGAAGGCCCTCGAGAACAACGACCTTCCCGTAGCCGACGAGTACCTCACCTATGCAGAAGACATACTGGCGAGCGGTGAAATCATGCCCCAGGGTGACCAAGATTCGCAACACGAAGCGCACCTAGAGGATTTCCTCACGGTACTCGACACCCTGTCGAGCGCTCTCGAGGAGGGCTCCAAGAAGGTCCTGAACAAGCTCTCAAAGGGGAAATCCGTGGCTGGCATTAACATGAAACCAGTCCGGGGCGCCCAGCATGACGAGATTCGCAAAGGCCTTGGAGCCTTCTTAAGCCTGAAGGGGTCCAGCCGCCCCACTGGGAAGCTAGCAGAGCGGTACCTGACCGACCTTCTGGAGTACATGGGGTTCATCAGCCCCTCTGTGACCACCGTTGAGGTCGACAGCAACTCCGCCCATTACAAGGCCAAGATGCAGGGACCTTCTCCGCTGCCGGAGTTCGGCTCTCTCAGGAACGGCCACTACGACATCGTTATGATCTATGGCAGGCCCAGCATCAAGACCCTCGCACAGACCCTGGAGAAACACGGCGTCACCGGCAACTGCCCGATAATCCTCTACATGGGGCGCCTCACACGCCGGCAACGTGAGGAGTGGGGCAGTCACTGCAAAGACGTCGGCCTGACCGCCCTAATGGTGGATGAGGTCATTCTCTTCTTCGCTGCCTCCCAGCGCGAAAACCGGCTCCCGGCCATCGTCACCTGCGGGATATCCTGGGGGTACTCTAACCCCTACAAGTCCTTCGGGATGATTCCCCCCGAGATGTTCAAGGGGCGCGCCCGGATGAAGTCCAGGCTGGTCGATCCGAAGGGCGAGACGGTGATATATGGTGGTCGGCAGCTGGGCAAATCGGTCCTCCTCAGGATGACCCAGAGGCAATTTCACGACCCGTCACAGAACCGATACGTGATCTACGAGGACATCAAGTCCATCGGCGACCCCAGCACCGTTGAGTCCGACCCTTCCCTGGTCTGGGAGAGGATTCGGGACGCCCTGGTCGCTCAGAAGCTGTTGAGACCGAGCGTCTCCTCCCAACGGGAGACCCTTCAGCGCGCCATCACCAAGCTGTTCAGGCAGACCCCGGATCTGAGGGTCATCATGCTCCTCGACGAAGCAGATAAGTTCCTGGAGGCTGATTCCAACAGGGGCTTCGAGGATCTCACGGGGCTGCGCAGGGTCATGGATGATACGGACCTGAGGTTCAAAGTGGTCCTCAGCGGGCTCCACAACGTACAGAGGTATTCAAGGGTCGCCAACCATCCCTTCGCCCAATATGGTGAACCGCTGGTTATCGGCCCGCTGGAGCCAGCGGCTGCGCGGGCACTGGTTATGGATCCGCTGCGGTCCCTGGGTTTCAAGTTCGAACGCGCGGAGGGGCTGGACCCAGTCCTCAGGATCCTGTGTTACACCAATTACCTGCCCGCCCTGATACAGGAGTTCTGCTCAGAGCTGGTGGATCTGGTTCGGGAGCGTACGGACACCCCTCCGTACGTGGTGACCATGGAGGACGTCGAAGCAGTATACAGGCGAGAGAGATTCCGCCAGTTCATGCGCGAGAGGTTCGAGTGGACGGTTGACCTCCTCGATAACAGACATGCCGTGATTGTCTACGCCATGGTGGTCGCCCAGGTCAGCGACAGGGATGGTTACCGGAAGGAATTCTCCCTTTCGGAGGTACAAGAGATCGCCGAAGCCCTGTGGACGGAGGGCTTCTCTGGCACGGGAACCGAGGAAGTCAAGGCGCTGCTCGAGGACCTCATTGGGTTGGGAGTCTTGATCAAGAAACCATCCTCTGGCACCTACAGGCTCCGGAACGGAAACGTCGTCCGGGTCCTCGGTTCCGAGCAGGAAATCTGGGAGAGGCTGGAGCAGATCGAGTCCAAGCAGGCGCCGATGTCCTTCAATCCGGCCAGCTGTCGCCTCCTGATGGAGAAGACATACCCCAGCTCCCTTACGGTCGAGCAGGTCGGCCTCCTGACGAGGGCGAGGTCCGGCGTGTGTCTGGTCTTCGGCAGCGAAGCTCTGGGGCTCAGCCAGGTGAAGAAGACCCTAGAGATGTACACCTCCAGGCGAACTCCCCGGGCCGATACGGCGGTTAGACTGCAGGACCTGCCAGTGGAACGCATGTCCACGGAGAGCATCAGGAACTACCTCTCCTCCCTGCGAAAGCGCGGCCCCACTATCGTCATCGTGCCGGCCGACCGGCTGTTCACTATCAACGAGGACCTGTCGGAAATCATCGGTAACATCGCGGCTCAGCTGGCTCGGTTCAGGCGCCGCGACCGTTGGGTACGGGTCGTCGTGCTCTTCAATGGCCCCGACACGGTACGCTGGTTGAGGCTTCCCGAGAAGAGCCGCAATCAAGCCGAGGGCGCCTCAGACGCCATAGTGACCCTTAAGAGGTGCAACGAAGAGGGGCTGAGGGATTACCTGGGCTCCATGGAAGTAGTCAACACACCACCCGCGGTGAAGGCCGTCATGAAACACACGGGAGGTTGGCCGTGGCTGTTACGTATCTTCGGAGGTCTGGCTAAGAGGCCGCACGACCGCGGAAGGCTCAGGAGCGCACGAGAACTGGCCGAGGACGCTCTCGGTCTGGTTGCTACCGACCCCAAGAGGCGCGAGACCTTCATCTCCGCAACTGACGTTAACAACATTCCTCACGGTGAACTGATCACCCTTGCCGTTCGCAAGCACGAGAAGGTAGGCCAAAGCGAGATGTTGGTCGCCCTAGAGACGCTTACCCCCGAGGAGACCTACGATGGGGCGGAGGTCGACGCTGCCACCGAAGCCCTGCGCAGGCTCGGGATCCTAGACCTCCGCGATGGCGCTCTAGTGGTCGAGCCCGTCCTCGCTGAGATGATGTTCGGGAAATGAGCCAGCTCATCGACAGCGTCCTCCGAAGCCTACCGACCTTCTCGCACCGCTGCTCAGAGGTCGTAGACCAACTGGCGCGCGGCAGAAGCGTCCTCTGGTTGTTCCCAAAGGGCGCCCCCAGGGAGATGGCGGTGGATGTCGTGCTCCGTGAATGTCAAAAACGCGGCCTGGACCATAGAGCCGTCACCGTCAGCGGGGCAGAGCCGCCTCTGATCGAGCTCTGGCGGTCCGTGCACGGAAGAGCGCCGCGACAGGTGCCGGATCTACGTCAGTTGGTTGCTCATAATGACACGGCTAGACTGTACGTGCTGCAGGGCTTGCAGGACCTGGATTCGGTAACGCAGGCAAAGTGGCTGGACCTTCTCGTCAGCTGGTCCAGGGCCGTTCAGCAAGCATCCTCCTTTGAACCTCCCGATTATCTTCCCAGGGTGTTGCTGGTTCCCCTCGAGGGCTCGGCTCCAGTTGAAGAGCGCTCCGATACCTACCTGGTGACGATGAGGTTTTGGGGGTGGGCCACACTGAGTGAAACCCGATTGATAGCCAGGGTCGTGGCTGAGGAAGTGGGGCTGACCTATGAACGTGCCCTGTGGCTCGAGTGCGTGAGCTCTGAATTGGCAGTGGGCGACCCAGGACTGCTCAGGGAACTGGCGCTTGAATGTAGAAGGGTGCAAGCAGTAGAGGATCACGTTCCCACGTTAAGAGAGATAGGCTCAGGACGGGGGTGGGACAGCCAACTCCTCTCACAGCTCCGTGCCCACAGGTTCAGCATTCCCGTCCATTCGGGCAACAGCCATCATCTCTCCAAGACAGAAGCGGAACTCTGGCATAAAGGCCTCCTCTGTTGGACTCCCGAGCGCGGCGCTGAGATCCACTCCGCTGCCCTGGCCATCCTCGGGCTCGAGCCGGAGATCCGACACAGGGCTTGGCGGGGCCAGGTGGGGTTCTTCCTCCCCCTCCTGGACACCTTACGCCTGCGGCTGTGCGCCCACGTAGCCCACGGGCCCACGGTTGACTTCTCAATGGAGTTCAAGGAGCTCGCCAGCAGCCTCTCCCAGGCCATGCCTGAAGGGAACCGAGTGTACTCCAGCATCTTAACCCTCAAGCGTTGCCGGGATGCACTGGCACATGCCGCTCCCCTGCGGGTAACTGAGTTCGAGGACGCGATACGTGCCGTGCGTCATATCTACGCGGATATCGACTTCAGCTCAGGGGCCTTCGCAGTGTAAACGTCCGGCCATTATCACCCCTTGAGCGAAGTTGTGCCTTCACCCAGCTCTCCACCAGAGACTAGCAGGACGCACCAGGAAGAGGGCAGTGACCAGCGAAAGCATATTGAGGGAGACCACGGGTTCAGTGCCAGCGCTCTTCGGGATCTCAGGGCCAAGAGCTTCGTCCCGTACCCGTCCGGACACTGAGCCCGTTAGGGGCCCCCCAGCCACCCGGTGAGTCGAAGGGCGGCCAAGGTCGAACTTAGTGGAGAGCCCGGGCGCTTCCAGCATCCCCGATAGGTGCGAAAACGTCACAGGGGAACAGCCGAGTTCCTTCTGTGTTGTGACGCCGCCCTGCTCCTAACTAGCACAGAGGGCCAAAGGGAAAACAGGCCAAGAGCTCTAGGAGGGAAAGACATGAGCACAATCCTCGAGGATACACCGCTACTGGTCGTGGACCTCGACCGCCTGGAGGAGAACATCAGGGATATGGCGGACTTCGCCTCTCGACGCTCTCTGGACCTCCGCCCCCACATCAAGACCCACAAGACGCCGGCCATCGCCAGGCGGCAGCTTGAGGCCGGGGCGGCCGGGATCACCGTCGCCAAGCTGGGCGAGGCCGAGGTGATGGCCGACCACGGCATCGAGAACATACTGGTCGCCTACCCCCTGGTCGGGGAGGTCAAGGTAAACAGGCTGCTGCGGCTCGCGGAGAGGGCTCGGGTCTCCACCGTGGTCGATAACCTGGAGGCGGCGACCGTTCTATCCGAGAGGTTCCTCGCCGCCGGCAGGCGGCTCGATGTGCTCATAGAGATCGACTCGGGGCTTCACCGCTGCGGCGTCGAGCCCGGCCGGGATACCCTTGACTTCGCTGAGCACATCCTTCAGCTCGAGGGGCTGCGGCTGGTCGGCATCCTCACCCACGCCGGACACGCCTACGCCTCCCGGACTCCGGCGGAGGTGGCAGAGATCGGCCGGCGGGAGGGAGAGGTGATGGTCGAGACGGCCGCGTTGATGCGTAAGGCCGGCCTGGAGGTGGACATCGTGAGCGTTGGGTCGACGCCGACGGTAAAATATGCGGGGTGCGTCGAAGGCGTCACCGAGGTCAGACCCGGGAACTACGTCTTTTACGACGCCATACAGGTCGCCCTGGGGGTAGTCGAACCGGAGAGGTGCGCCCTCCGGGTACGGGCCAGGGTCGTCAGCGCCGTCCGGCCCGGCAGGGTCATTATAGACGCCGGCAGCAAGGCCCTTGGCCTGGACACCGGTGGCCACGGCACAGATCTCTTAAGGGGACATGGGATGGTGGTGGGCCACCCCGACGTAGTCATCAGCCGCCTCTCCGAAGAGCACGGCTTCCTGGACTTCAACTCCAGCCCAAGGCCCTTAGAGGTGGGGGACATCATCGAGATAATACCGAACCACGCCTGCTCGGTAGTGAACAACTTCCGTCAGATGCTCGGCCTGCGCAAGGGCGTGGTGGAGGCCACCTTCGATATCGCCGCCCAGGGCATGCTGAGGTAGACCAGCCCGGGCGCCCTGGGGAGTGAGCTCCTCCTTTGGGCATGGGTTTTCCGGTAATCCCTAGGTGCTCCTCTGAGCGAAGCTCTGACTGTCTGGGGTATGGCACCTAGTGGGCGAAGGCATTGACCCCTGAATCCTGCGGTTTCGGCATGGTCGCCCGCTCAGCCTCTTCAGTCCCACCGGAAGGTCTTAGCCGACACCACGACCCCCACGATTAGCATCCCGAGCAGCACAGCCACCTTGAGGAGGTGTTCACTCCACGGCTCGCCAAACCACAGCCCTTGAAGCAACTGCACCACGTAGGTCAGTGGCAGGGCACGCCCCACCCTCTGCACGCCCTCAGAGAGCGTCTGCCAGGGAATAGTAGCCCCGCTGAAGAATATCATGGGGAAGAAAAGCACCATGCCGACGATGTTCGCGGTGCGACCCGTCGGGGCTAGGCTGGCCACCACGAATCCCAGGGCGAAGAAGCTCAGAGTGCCCAGTGTGAAGGCTAGAAAGACGTAGAGGACATTACCGTCAAAACGCATGTCGTAGACCAACTTGCCAGCCGCCACCAGTAGCAGTGCGCCCACCAAGGTAATCCCGAAATACATCACCAACCAGGCTGTTATGATGGTATGCGGACGGACAGGTGTTGTTCGGAGCCGCCGCAAGACCCGCTTCTCCCGGTCTGTAGCCACCGAGATGGGGATGCTCATGAGACCGGTGGTGGCGATGATAATCCCCATATAGGCCGGGACTGACATATCCACCGTGCCACGTCCGCCGAATATGTCCAGGGGCTCATTGCCGTAGATACTACCGAAGACGAACAACATAAGCACCGGGAAGATCAGAGTAAAGAAGAAGGCCTCTGGCTCCCTGAAGAAGAGTTTTAGTTTGACCCATATCAGCTTTCCCAGGCCACGCACGATCGTCCCCCCTCGCTAATCTCGCATCTCGCGCCCGGTCAGGGCCAGGTAAACATCGTCCAGTGTTGGCCGCTCGGTGCGCAGGTCACGGAAGCGGATGCCTCTCTCCGTAAGCAGATTTATCACTTGTCCCACCAGCGCCTCACCCTGACCGTAAAGGGTCACCCGTTCACCGCTCTGCTCCACCCGGCTCACCCCGTTAAGCGTCTGCAACAGTTCCAGTGAAAAAGTGCCCTCCACCGAGAACACCACCCGGCTGTCCACGCCAAGGCCCTGGATCAGGTTCTCTGGAGTATCCAGGGCGATGATGCGTCCGCGGTCTATGATCGCCACCCTGTCACATAACCGTTCTGCCTCTTCCATGTAATGAGTAGTGAGGAAGACGGTCTTGCCCCGGTCGCGTATGCCACGGACTAAGTCCCACATCGCCCGGCGGGCCTGTGGATCAAGGCCAGTGGTCAGCTCATCCAGGAAGACCAACTCCGGGTCACCGAGCAGCGCCAAGGCGATAGACAGGCGTTGCTTCTCCCCGCCCGACAACTTGGCGAAGCTAGCGTTATATTTATCAACCAAACCCAGCTGTTCCAGCAGGGGCCGCCAGTCATCCGAAGGCCGATAGAAGGAGGCATAGAGGTCGAGCGCCTCCCACACCTTGATGCGGTCCGGCAGGGCGGATTCCTGGAGCTGCATGCCGATGCGTTCTCGGAGCGCGTAGCCCTTCGCCTGAGGGTCCAGGCCCAACACGAGGATGCGCCCCGCATCTGGACGGCGCAAACCTCCAATACACTCGATGGTGGTGGTTTTCCCGGCACCGTTTGGCCCCACCATGCCGAAGATCTCCCCTTCCTGCACCTCGAAGGAGACCTCGTCCACCGCCACCACAGCCCCATAGACCTTTCGTAGCTGTTCTACCTGAACAACGGCCACGGTGCCACCTCCATGGGTAATCTCAATCAATCCCCAGCACAATACCGTGCGACTTGCGGGTAAGACGGTCGGGTTGCGGGAAACAGGCGACTCCAGAGCAAGCCGAGGGCCTCTTTGCTGAATAGGGGGAGAAGAACGGTCCTGTAGGAGTTTACGACGGGCTTCGTCCTAACCCTATCCTCGACAAGTGCCGCGTAAGTCCCGGATTACCGGAAGCCGCTTTAGCCATATCCGGCTCGTAATCCCCTTAGCATGTTCGGGCCTCGGAAGTAGGCCCGGGACGACCTCTTGGACTGTCCTCGGGGTCCTGGACGGGTTAACGAAGAGACGGCATACCGCACCCCGAGCGCCTGGACGTGAACAGTAGGGGCCTCGATGGTACTCCAGCACCTTGCAGGTTAACTTCGGGCCCGGGACCAGGTGCTTCTCCCTACGGATATCCGTGGCGGGCTCAGGCAACCACCAGAGAGTAACGACCCATAAGCTCCGCCAGCAGCTTAGCGTCTATGTTTCCCCCCGAGATCACCACGGCGACCTTACGGTCCCTGAACAGAGCCGGGTTCTCGATTATGTAAGCCACGCCGGCGGCCCCGGAGGGCTCCGCCACCACCTTCTCCTGAGAGATCAGCTCCACAACCGCCCTCCCGATGGCCTCCTCGCTGGCCAGCAGCACGTCGTCTATACACCTCTCCGCGCAGCTGAAGGGGAGCTCCACCACGCCACCCACCAGCCCCTCGCACATAGAGGGCTCGCTGGGGTACTGTTCGTAGCAGATCCCATCGCGTAGGGAGGCGAGCATAGCGGGACAGGCCTCGGTCTGCACACCGAGCACCTCGACCTCAGGGCTCTTCCCCTTGGCCGCCAGGCTGATGCCCGTTATCAGGCCGCCGCCCCCCACGGGGACGAGGATGGTATCGACCTCGGGCAGGTCTTCGACTATCTCCAGGCCTATGCTGCCGTAGCCGGCGACAGCATCCTCGTCACCTGACGAGTCCAGCCACACCCTGGGCGAGTGCCGGGAGGTCTCCTTCGCGGCAGCGTAGGCCTCGTTGTAGTCCCTACCCACGAGTTTAGGTTTAGCCCCGTAGCGTACTATCCTCTCGATTTTCGAGGGCGGGGTAGCCTCGGGCACGTACACCTCCACGTCTACGCCCCACATCTTCCTGACGTAGCCCGCGGCGATGCCGAAGTTCCCGGATGATACTACCATGATCCCCCGTTCCCTCTCCTCGGGCGTCATGGTCAGCACCCTGTTGAGCATCCCCCGGATCTTGAAGGCGTTGAGCTTCTGCTGGCACTCGAGCTTGAGGTACACCTCCCCGCCGGTGAGATCGGAGAGAAACAGCGAGTGCACCAGGGGAGTACGATACACGTGAGGGGATATTCGGTCCCGGGCTGCGACGATAGCCTCGAGGGTAATCATCCCCCTCTCCACCTCCTCAATGGATCACGGGGCCGCCCGGCTCTCTCTCAAGCCAGTCGGGAAGGGATCCCTTGTTCCTCTGGTAGTCCCCGCAGCGCGCCCCTAAGGGTCGTGAGGCACGACTTTGTCCGAAAAGAGTTGAACAACAGAACTTGCTAACCTTATTCCACATATCCCCTCTAACACCTCTTTATCCTCCCTAGTGCCCGATACCTCCGCCCACGAAGAGGCCTCGACAGCGACTGGCCTCTACTCAAACACCAGAAGGGCCTCGCGAGGCCCTTCCATCCCACCTATTCTCCGAGGAGCTCCTTCCGAGGACGCAGATAGCACACCGTCCCCCACGCTATGCCCAACGCGAGCAGAGGGCGACGTGCCTCCCGCGTACGAGGAGCACCGCTTTGCTGTAAAACTGGCCTTGGCTCCCTTTCATGCTCCTAGGACCGCGAAACACGCTGATACCAGAGAGGCTTGATGTCGTCCGACAGCCAGGTCTTGTAATAGACCTTTCCGGATGCGTCGCGGTAAAGCCTAATCAACCCTAGGAAGCTGAAGATCCTCCTGAGGTAGGGCATCGTCCGATCCCCCCGCCAAGAAGCCCCCTGCAGATGGCCATATTCTGGCACATACTTTTTCAGTATTCTACCAACAACCGGAAATCATAATTTGTCACAAAGGGTCGAGAGATCCTGACCTCGTCGGGGAACCCTTGGGCCCTTGCTGTTGGCTCAGCTGCCATCGGACGCGCAGCTTAGAGCGGTTCCTATCTAGACGGCCTCTGACAGTCGACACGGACAATCACGTGGTACAATGAAATTGACGAGAGGTGATCGGCCCATGCGCTCCCTCGACCTGCTGCTTGAGGCCTGGAAACTGGGTCAGAACTCCAGGAAGTCGCGGCGGGAGATCCTCGAGATGCGGGAGAAGATGTTCCGGGACCTCCTCCGTCACGCCTACAACCACTCCAGATTCTACCGCGACTACTATCAAAGCCACGGCATCCGGGCAGACGACCTCGAGGACATCCCCATCCACGAGCTCCCCCCGATAGACAAGGGGATCTTCATCGAGAACTTCGACGACCTCACCACGCGGGAGGAGCTTAACCGGCGGGACATCGCGAGGTTCCTGGCCCGGGGGCAGGACCGGGAGGAGAAGTATCTTGGGCGGTACACCCTCGTCCACTCCTCGGGCAGCACCGGCCCCCCCACCTATTTCGTCTACGACCCCGTGGCCTGGCGCACGGTCCTGGCCGCCGCCTTCCGGGCCTGCAAGGGCGAGGTGACCATGCCTCAGGTTATCGCCGCCGCGCTCGGCCGGATCAGGGTCATGTACGTCGCCGCCACCGAGGGGAGGTTCGGCGGGGCGATGGCCGCGGGCGCGGGCATCCGTGGCTTCGGGTTCCGGCCGCTGCTCCTGAACATCAACTCGCCCCTCGAACAGTGGGCCGAGAGGGTCCGGGCCTTCGGGCCCAACGTGATCATCGGCTACCCCTCGGGGTTGAAGATCCTCTGCGACCTGGTGAAGGGCGACAAGGTGCGCCTGGAGGCCTTTCGGGTGATCACCGGCGGCGAGCCCCTCACCCGGCCCGTGAGGGAATACATCGAATCGACCTTGGGGACCGAGGTCTTCGACCTCTACGCCGCCAGCGAGTCCCTGGTCATCGGCCTTGGACGCAGGCGGTACGGGGGCATGTACCTCTTCGACGACATCAACTACGTGGAGTTCGACGAAGGGTACACCTACCTCACCCCCCTGTATAACTACTCCCAGCCGCTCATCAGGTATCGGCTGACCGACAAACTGGAGGGCAAGGCGCGGGGCGACCATGAGCCCCTCCCCTACACCAAGATCGAGAGGGTCGTCGGCCGCGACGAGGAGATGATGTGGTTCATCAACGCCAAGGGAGGCCGGGATTTCCTCCACCCCCTGGTCATCGACGAGCTCGAGGTGGAGGGTATGGCGAAGCACCAGTTCGTGCAGCGCTCCGAGCACAGCTTCGAGATCCGGGTCCTGCTGCAGCCCGGGGCCGACCTCGCTTACGTAGAGCGGGAGTTGAGACGGCAGATGGATAAGATCCTGGCCGAGAAGGAGCTCTCCAACCTGCGCTACGAGGTCCGGCCGGTGGATGACATCCCGATAGACCCGTCCACTGGTAAGAGCAAGATGGTCGTCAGGCGGACTCAGGGACCGGCCCCTAACGCCCCTTAGTCTGTGTAGCGGGACGACATATTGCCTGGGTAATAGACAATATCTGGCAAAGAGGCGCTTTGGGGATGTACTGGGGCGCGGTCGCCTTGCCGCTGGCGGCCCCCTGGAGTACAATAGGGGGCGCGGGCAGGCGGCCCAGCGAAGGAAGGGGGTGATTTCCCTGGAAAAGCTGTCCCGCGAGTTTTACGCCCGTGACGCCGTCACGGTGGCCCGGGAGCTCCTCGGGAAGCTCCTGGTGCACGACGCCCTGGAGGGGAGGACCTCCGGGTACATCGTCGAGGCCGAGGCCTACGTGGGCCCCCTGGACCGGGCCGCCCACTCCTACGGGGGCAAGATGACCAGGAGGAACCGGGCCATGTTCGGCCCGCCCGGCCACGCGTACATCTACCTCATCTACGGCATGTACGACTGCTTCAACGTGGTCACCGCGGAGGAGGGAAGCCCCCAGGCCGTCCTCATCCGGGCCCTTGAGCCCTTCGAGGGGCTCGAGCTCATGAGGAGGAGGCGCGGCACCCACGACCCGAGGAAGCTCACCAGCGGGCCGGGCCGGCTGACGCAGGCCATGGGGATCACCCGGGAGCTCTACGGCGTAGATCTCCTGGGGGACAGGCTGTATCTCACGGCCGGGAGAGAGGTCTCAGCAACAGAGGTGCTCGCCACGCCGAGGATAAACGTGGACTACGCCGGCGAGTGGAAGGACAGGCCCTGGCGATTCGTGGTGAGGGACAGCCGGTATCTATCCGCCTAGCAGGACTTCTGTCCCCACTTAGCGAATTAATTCACAAAGCGACCGAAGGGAAGTCAGATCATGAGCCTTGGTGAGAAAATAAAAGCTCTGCGCCAGCAGAGGGACATGACGGTGGAGGAACTGGCCGAGAAGCTCGACGTGCCGGCGAGCTGCCTCTACGAGGTGGAGAGGGACGCCAGGACCCTCGGGAGCGCCACCCTCAGGAAGCTCGCCAGGATCCTCGACGCGCCGGAGGACTACTTCTCCCCCTACGACCTCGAGGAGCCGGAGCTCGACGCGGAACGCGAGGCCGTGGAGTACATCTCGAGCTCGGTCGGGGACAAGATCCGCCAGCTCCGCGAGGAGAGGGGCCTGACCCTGGTCGAGTTCGGCAAAAAGGCCCGCATCTCCTTTACGCACATCAGCGAGATCGAGCGGGGCAATACCTGCCCGTCCATCCGGACCTTGGAGAAGCTGGCCGGGGCCCTGGGCATACCCGTGACCTACCTCCTGATGGGGGACAACTGCACCACCCTGGGAGAGAGGCTCAAGCGGCTCAGGGAGACCCACGGCATCACCCAATCGGACCTCGCCTCCAGGATCGGCATCTCCCACAGCCTCATAGCTCAAATCGAAGGGGGCAAGACCCAGCCCTCCCTCAACACCCTGGAGAAGCTGGCGAGGGTTCTCGGGGTCTCTCCCGCCTACTTCCTCATAAACCAGGACCGGCCCGAGAACAACCGCCCTGAGCCGCTGCTCAAGGGGAAGCTGCGGGAGCTCTTCAAGCTCCTCAAGGGGGCCCCCGAAGCTGAGATTGAGATGGTCATAGACCTCCTTCACCTCCTGCGCCGGTGGAGAAGCGCCGGGGAGAGCCTCCGGATGGACCCCTTGGTGGCCGAGGTGGTGAACTGGGTGGAGGGCCTCTCGCCTGAGGAGAAGCAGTCGGTTATAGATTACGCCAGATTCATCGCCAACAAGCGTCCTTAACCTCCTTAACGAGAGAAGGTGTGGCCGTGCGCCGCAGTTACTTCTCGGATAGGAACCCGAACTTCTCGACCATCCGGCTCCGGGTGCCCCTCGGTATCATCTATCCCGAGCAGCTGGACACGTTAAAGGGCGTGGCCCAGAGGTACGGCAGGGACAGAATACACCTCACCGTGCGGAAGACCGTGGAGATACCGGGCATCTCCACCTCGGACGTGCCCGCGGCCCTGGAGGAGCTCGCCCGGGCCGGCTGGTACTCGAGCTCCTTCGGAAACAACCTCAGGAACGTGGTGGCCTGTCCCGGCCTGTACAGCTGTCCCAACGCCCTGGTGGACACCGCCGCCCTGGGCCTCGAGCTGGACAGCGCCTTCGCGGACTGCGACGATTTCCCCGCCAAGGTGAAGATAGCCATCGCCGGCTGCCCCAACGCCTGCAGCCACCCCCTCATCAACGACATCGGGGTGGTGGGCGTCTCGCGGGTCGAGATCGACCACGAGCGGTGTACCGGCTGCGGCTCCTGCAAGCAGGCCTGTCGGGAGGACGCCATCGAGCTCCGAGCCGATAAGGCATACATTAACTACGACCGCTGTATCGACTGCGGGGACTGCGCCCGGGAGTGCGGAGAGGACTCGGCCATCAACCAGAAGGTGGGTTATAGGATATACATCGGGGGGAAGATGGGCAGGCATCCTCGCTTCGCCGAGCCCATCGCCGACCTCCTCACCCAGGCCCAGGCCCTCAGGCTCATAGAGTCCCTCCTCCTCCTTCTCTGCGCACAGGGTAAGCCCGACGAACGCCTGGCGAACCTCGTGGACCGCCTGACCCTTGAGGGGATTAAGAAGCAGCTTGGCCTTTGACGCTCCTCGAGAGCACGACGGCCACGGGAAGCCCCCACAGGGCCTCTCCCTCCACGCTCACGATCTGAAAGCCGGCCTCCTCCAGAGCCGCCTCGACGTAGATGGGCCGGCAGTCGAAGTAGGCGGGGAACGCACGATGGGCCCGCTCGTAGAGCCGCATCATCAGCCCCGGCCTCTCCCGCTGCGAGAGCGCGACCACCACCAGCCGTCCGCCGCTCTTCAGGACCCGCCGACACTCCGCCAGCACCCGCGGGATCTCCGGGGTATCGAAGAGCTCCAGGGTAAAGCTCATAAAGGCCGCGTCGAAGAGCTCTGCCGGGAAGGGGAGCGCCTCGCCGTCGCCGCACAGAAGCTCCACCCTCTCAGAGAGCCCAGCCGACCTCACTCGCGACGAGGCGACACGGCACATCCCCGGGGAGAGGTCGACGCCGAAGACCCTCCCCGACGGACCCACCGACCGGGCCAGGGCCACCAGTCCGTGGCCGGTGCCGAAGCCGACCTCCAGTACGACCTCGCCCGGCCTCGCGCCGAGCCTCCTAAGGCCCCGGTCCCTGGCCCTCCTCTCCCCGGGGCCGGCGATGAGATCGTACCACCGGCTCAACCGGTCGTATACATACCTCGCCTGCTCCTTAGGCCGCCTGACCCTGCTGATGGCCTTGGGCATAACCCACCCCTCTCAGCTCCCCTCGGAGGCGCGAAGGCGTCCCTCTTCGGCGGACGGGCACTCCGTCGCCAGGATACAGAGGTCGCACCGCGGACTCCTGGCCTTGCAGACCTCCCGGCCGTGCCTTATGAGGTTCACGTGGAGGTCTCGCGCCGCACCCGGGGGCAAGAGCTCCCCCACCGTCCTCTGCACCTTCTCGGGCGTGTCCCTGTCGTCCGCCAGGCCCAGTCGCCTGACCACCCTGTGGACGTGGGTGTCCACGGGGAAGACGTCCCTGCCCAGGCCGAAGAGCAGGACCACCGCCGCGGTCTTGGGGCCGACCCCTCTGAAGCTGCACAGGTAGTCCATGGCCTCCTGGTCCGAGAGGCCCTCGAGAAAGGAGAGGTCGATGCTCCCCCGGTCCTCCTTGATCTGGCG